>Ga0207933_1000418_pt1 | contig 42418 bp, 29 predicted proteins | sample NGESurdeep092012_4_FD_184488 | JGI IMG/M metagenome (GOLD analysis project Ga0207933, IMG submission 184488) | Arctic peat soil microbial communities from Barrow, Alaska - NGEE Surface sample F53-3 deep-092012 (SPAdes) | ecosystem: Environmental > Terrestrial > Soil > Wetlands > Peat ... | reverse complement strand
TAATCACGACGAAGGCGAAAAAGATCACGACGAAGACGACGATGGCGCCGTCCAAGTACCAGGCCTCGCGCCGCGTCAGTGTCAAGCCGACCGTGCCGACCCACGCCCGGATGGCGAGGAGGATGACACTCGTGATGAGTGTAACGAGGACCGCCGGCGGGGCCGCGAGCGCGCTGGAAGCAGTGAAAACACCACCGATCATCGACTACCCACCTACTGGAGGAAGGTTCGTGCTGCCTTCATCCATTCGAAAGCCGGCGGCGCTCGAGCGCCTGCGCCTCGCGGTCCCCACCAGCGTCGGGCCCGTTGCGGCGCCGTGCGTTCTCCACGTGACGGGAGAGTTCCCGGAACGCTAACGCTTGGCGTCCGGACGACGCCGCAAAAGGGTCAACGCCGCGGTGGGTCAGGTCAAGGAGTGCAGCAGACATTCATCCCAATCTAATCTGACGGCGTCGCTCAGACGTTTAGTCTGCGGGGCGATCGTGCGAGCGCAAGGACTCGTCGATGTCGATCGAGCCGGGCAGAATAGGCGTTCGTCGGACCGCAAAGTGCCCTCGAACAACGCCCGCGGCGGTGGTGAAGGTACCGGCCACGATCAACGCGACGCGGGTGCACTGACTACGGGGATCATGGCGTATCGCGCGTACGCTACCGAAAATCTCTGAAGGAAGCGACTGCAGGAGATGACGTCGCTCAGCCGAGAAGCCGGAGCTGGCTCCGACGAGCGAGGTCACGGCTGCCTTCGACAGACCCTCAGCCCAGCACCGTGACCAGAAGTAGTGCCAGGTGAGGCGCGAGGCCGGGACGCGATGGTGAACGATGGCCTCGTGCGTGAGGATGAAACGATCACTGGGACGAAACGTTGAGTAGCGAATGCAGAGCTCCGTCTCTTCGCAACCCAAAGGAATCTTGCCAATTCGTCCGATACCGGTGGAAAAACCTCCCACGTCAGAAAAGACGCGCCGGCGCAGTGCCATGCTCGCGCCGATTGGATTGCGAATCGCTGAGCGCGTCGGCGGTAGACCCTCGTAGCTGCAACCCAGTATCCAGTAGAACGTCAGGGGAAACCATGTCGGAGCTTTCGTCTCCCAATGGGGGACGATCCATCCCCCGACACCGGCCACCGTGGGGTCGTCAAACGGGGCGATGAGTTCGGCGAGCCAGTTCGGCTCGGCGTACGCGTCGTCGTCGAGGAAGACCACCACGTCCCCCACGGAACATGACACGCCAGTATTCCGAGCGCCTGATAGTCCTCGGCTCGACTGATTCTTGATGACGCGAACGTGTCGCAACGCGTCGCTCGCTCGCTCGTACAACTCGTCGTTATGGTCGATGACGAGAATAATCTCGTCTGCTCCGACAGTTTGGTCGACGCACGATTGCACGGCGTCGTTGAGCGCCGACCAGCGATCCATTGTGTACGCACAGATGACGACGGATACTTTCATCCGTCGTTGGCAGGCTCGAAGACCTCGATGGGCGCGACGGGACTAAGTACTGGCAGTAGTCGTCGCGCTAGCTGATCCCAGGCGACGGGATTCGGAAAGCGGAGCTCCTCAAGTCTCAGAGCGTGACTGAGTGCGACGCTGACCGACGCGGGACGATGGAGGTCCGCAAGAAGTCCTCCGACGTAGCCACGACCTACTTGAGGCTGAGCTGACGTGGTGAGCAGAACCGTGGCGACACCGCTGTCGATCGCCGAGGAAAATGCCCGTGAGTCAGACGCCGGATCGGCCACGCTCAGCGCGGACGACATTGCGCAGAGTTCCTCGAGCTCGGCGACTCCCATGTTCTCACCGATCAACGCGACGCGGTCCGCGTGGTGACTTGCCTTAACCATCTCCGAAATGGAGTCGTCGGAGTATCGCATGGCGATTCGCAACTGATAGTCACTGATCCACGTTTCGGGGATGGCGTCAAAAGCGGCTAACAGCGTGGCCAGAGACTCTCGATTATCTTTGGGCAAGAACGCGGTGATCTCGTGACCACCGAGTCGTCCGCCTCGTCCTTTGAGTGACAGTGCGCCGTGTATCTCGACAACCGGACCGCGAGAACCGTACGTCGTCGCGAGAGCGGTGGCGTCACTCGGTTCGCCGACGAAGATTCGGTCGGCGAATGACATGATCTCCGACAGTGAGCTCACTTGGGCAGTGCTCGACTTTGGAAGGCTCGCGCAGAGCACGGTCGTCGGAATTCTGCGCGAGTTGGCCGTTCGGATGAACTGACGAATCCAACTGTTGTCGATACCGGGCCACGCGTAGGCAAGCGCGGCGTTGACGTCGGGCCCAAGGAGGTCGTGAAACGTCTGCGACCGAAGCCGTGCGTTAACGGGCGCTCGACGGCGAATGACACCATCACTCGTCTGCTCGTTGTGCCACGCGCTCAGACTTGGAGCGCGATGCAGTCCGGTCATCTGATTTGAAGAAAGGTCCACTTCAACGCGCGTAACGTGCGCGCCTTTCGCAAGAGATCGAACAATCTCTGACACAATGATGCCGGGAATGGTCAACGCTGAGCCGGGCCCTGCCACGACGAAACGCTGCACTCCCCGGTTGTCCCCAGAGATGTTAAGCCGCCGAAACACGGTATCTCCTCATTCGCTCGCTCACGATCACGCCGAAAATTCTCAGCCCATCACGCAGGGCGCTGAGGTTACTGGTGCCGTGAATTCGCTTCGCTTCGAAACATGGTACTTCGCTAATCCTTAGTCCGGCTCGTCGGGCTCGGATGCCGATCAGCGTCTCTACCTCGAAGCCGTCGGTGTCCAAGTTGAGCGCGCGCACTGCGCTCGCACGTATCGCAATGTAGCCATACGTGGCGTCGCTGTAGCGGGCCCCAAAGAGGATGCGGATCAAGAAACAAATACCCCCGTCGCCGAAGCGCCGAAACTTGGTGATATCGCTTGAGCCGCCGCCGGGGGCGAAACGACTGCCCTTGACGTAGTCGGCGCCGTTCAGAACGGCGTCGCGAAACTTCCCGATCTCCGCGCCGTCCATCGATCCGTCAGCGTCCAGGCAGACGAGGATGGCCCCTGACGCGGCGCTGAGACCGGCCCTCATCGCCGCTCCCTTACCTTTCGTCAGCTCATGGACGATAACGACATCGGGTCGAAGAACCTTGGCGATGCGCTGGGTATCGTCTTCGGATCGGCCGTCGACAACGATCACTTCTTTGACCCATCCGGGAATCGTATTGAGCACGTAGGGGAGGTTGCCGGCCTCGTTGAGAGTCGGAATGATGACCGAGACGGTGGCGTCTCGTACGGGGTCGTTCTCGGGTACGACGTCATCCACAAGGGCCTCCGCGGCGGCGGGGTCGCAGTCACACGCGCCATTACTCCTCATCAGCCCTTGCCCTTAAAGAATGGCAGAGTTTCCTCGTCCTGTCAAAATAGTTCTCCGGCGTGCCGAAAGTTACCGGCGCCACGTCTCGCGAAGGGCTTACACCTTCGCCAACGCGCGGCGGCCTCGATCGACGCAGTCGCCGAAGGGACTCGTCGTTGGCGCGGAACACGCGGGTGCTCAGGCTCTCGATCGTAACACTGCTCAGTTTCATTGTTGCCCTCACTTTTATGTGTTTCTGAACTTCGTCGATTCTCCCGTTCGATCATTCTTAGGTTCTGTTGCGTACTCCCGATCCCGTCGCCGCCAGGCTTCGTGTCAGGCGTCCGTTTCCTACGCGGCGAAGCCCACTACCAAAGTCAGCGATCAAGTTGCGCTGTACTCGGCCACCCAGTCCACCTGCATCGACTGCGGAGCAGTGGGGCACGCGTATCCAGAACTGCACCAGGTCTGCTGCTGGAGATCCAAGGTCATGGGCAGGTTTGGAATAGATGCGGTGTTAGTCACCGTTGCCCAGACCGAGCCGTCGACCGTGTACGTCACCGAGGCCGGTGTCCAGATAACGCCCCACGTGTGCCACTGGGTCATATCGACGTTCGTGTGGTTGTGAACCTGAGAGTTGTTGGTGTTGTAGTGGACCGTGGCCGTCGTCGAGGAGGTCCCGCCGAGCGTCTCGTTGAAGTCAATCTCCGGTGGCCAAGCGTTGGTGGCGGGCCAAAGTAGTTCTACGCCCGTTGGACCCGCACCGGTAAGGCGAGATCGAACGAAGTAGGCGCCGTACGTCTGCGAGTGTCCGCACTGACACAGCCCGCCCGTGACCCATTCGTTGTTGTAAGCCGGGTCTTGGAACGTGTTGAGAGAGAGAATGCCGCCGCCGACAATGTCGTGGGCGGAGCCGAACTGTCCGCCCGGGTCACCGCTGGGCGTTCCGCTATAGGGCTCCCAGCCAGAGGGGAGCGTGGTGCCCGTGAAGTCATTGACGTAGCTCTGTGAGTAACCCGCGAGGGCGCTTGAGGAAGATGGCGCGTAGCCGGAGGGCTCAGAACTGTCCGCCGTGCCGGTTGGGAACGCGGTGATGGGGGCCGGGCTGGTCGTCGTCGTGGGGGCCGGGCTGGTCGTCGTCGTGGTGGGCGGGGCCGTCGTCGTGGTTGTGGCCGGGGTCGTCGTGGACGTGGTTGGAGGGAGGGTTGGCACCGTCGGCGCGGGAGTCGTGGTCGTAACGGGCGGGGTCGTCGTGGTGACGGTCGTTATCGTGCGCAACTTCACTGGCTTCAGCGGGAACGCCGAGTGGCGTGGCTGCCAGTGATACGCCAACTCCCTGAGTTGGGGCTGGCTCCAGCCCAAGGTCAGCGTGGTCGTCACGTACGCGGAGTTCGATGCCGTGCTCCCCTGGCCGGTGCTCCCTTGGCCGTTGCTCGACGCCGAGGCGTCGACGGCGATCATGGCTACGAGGACCGACGACGTAACGGCGAGCGTCACGATCTTCGGGAATCGGTGCGCGGTGTTGCCCCTGAGGAATTGTTTGAATGAGCCCTTGTTCATGAGGAACAAATTCACAGACTCAAATCACACCTCGACCTACTGACACCCAATAAATCCACAACTTCGTTCTATACCGTTTGTGACCAGGATTTATCTCCCCTCCAGGAGATTGAAAAGTGCCATTTGGGCCAATTATTTGACTACACGAGCCGGATTTTCGGCGTCGCCTTGGTTGCGTCGCGCCCGACGATTCGCGTGGCGCCAGAGGCTCGTGCGAACGTGCCCGAGGTCACACGGAGCAGAAGAGGTCAGAGTTGGACGTCGCCGAGGGGGTCCACGGTGTTCAGCGAAGCGCGTTTACGAAATGGACTGGTGCGCTGCCCACGCGTCGCGAACGATGACGTCGAGGTCGGAGTGTTCCGGACGCCATCCGAGCACTGCGCGGGTTCGTTCGTTGCTCGCGATCGCCGCCGCCGGGTCACCCGGGCGGCGCGCGCCGTAGCGAATCTCGAACTCGGTGTCGGTGATTCGCTGGACGGTCTCGGCGATCTGGCGATTGGAGTAACCCACGCCCGAACCCATGTTGAGCACCAACTCTGGATGATCGTCCAGAGCCGAGATCGCCCGGACGTGCGCGTCGGCGAGGTCACTGACGTGGATGTAGTCCCTGATGCACGTGCCGTCGGGCGTCGGATAGTCGTCCCCGAAGATCTCCAGGTAGTCACGCCGTCCGGCGGCGACGTCGAGCGCAATTGGAATGAGGTGGATTTCGGGTTCGTGGCGTTCGGGGTGCGCCATGGTCCCGCCGGCCGCGTTGAAGTAGCGCATCGACGCAGCACGCAGGCGACCACAGGCCACGAGCCAACGGAGCCCTTCTTCCACCATGCGTTTGGACTCTCCGTAGGGACTATGGGGTTGGATCGACCGAGTTTCGTCGATGGGCATTTCGACCTGATCGCCGTAGACCGCGCAGGACGACGAGAATACGAAGCGCTCCACGCCCGACTGCACCAACGCCTCCAGGAGGCGGAAACTCGAGGCCACGTTGTTGGCGAAGAAGACCTCGGGGTACTTCATCGACTCGCCGGGTTCGATCCGGGCGGCGAAGTGGATGCAGGCGTCAAATGATCCGAGGGACCGGACGAGAGCCGTGTCGCCGCAGTCGCCTTCGACGAACGTGGCGTTGACGGGCACGTTCTCTTTGCGACCGGAAATGAGACTGTCGAGCCCAACGACCTCGTGGCCCTTCGCTACTAAGAGTTCGGCGGTCGTCGAGCCGATGAAACCGGCGGCGCCGGTGACGAGCACTCTCACGAAGGCACGCCGACGGCGTTCGCGGCGTCGTCGTCGAGGAGGGCCGTCTGGACAATGACGAAGGTCAGTTCGTTCACCCGAGGAATGTAACACGGTCTACGGGGCCGACGATCCGGTCCCGGAGATCGTGTGGGACGCCAGCGTGAACCCGTTGTGAACCATGGGCTCTCGTCCTCGATCGGGCAACGCGGCAATCTAGAATCAGCGTCGAACTGGTAGCGTCACCTCCGAGGTGTCTTGAACGAATGTGGTTCTCTCTGGACGGTTGAGGACTTCAAGGAAGTGGTACGTCATGGCAAGAGAACCGGCTGAACCGAACGCGGCGGACGTTACCCCGGACCTCGCGCTCGAACTGGCCCAGGCCCTCGTGGACGAACAGTTCTTCCTGGTCTACCAACCGACCATCGACCTGCAAACCAACGCCTTCGCGGGCGTCGAAGCCCTCATTCGCTGGCGCCACCCCCGTCATGGCGTGCTGAGCCCCGACCGTTTCATCGAGGAACTCGAGGCCAGTGGCCAGATCGGACCCGTCGGGCGGTGGGCTCTCAGCACCGCGTGCGCCCAGGGGGCCGCCTGGCACGATCGGGGATACCGGTTCAACGTCTCGGTGAACGTGTCCCCGCGACAGTTCGAAACGCCGGACTTCTTTCGCGACGTGGCTGACGCGCTTTCTACCAGCCGGTTCGATCCCTCGCTGTTGGTCTTGGAGTTCGCCCAGGCAACGCTCTTGGGCGACCGCGCGCAAAGCACGCAGCGCCTCGAGCACCTAAAGACGCTCGGCGTCCGCGTTGCCGTTGACGACTTCGAGCCGGGAACTTCGGCGCTCGACGAACTCGAAGAACTGCCGATCGACATCGTAAAACTCGACCGGGAGTTCATCGCGGGACTCTCTACGTCGTCCGAGGCGACGTCGCTGGTCCACAGCTTGGTCAAACGCAGCGAAACGCGCCACTTGCAAGTTATCGCCTCGGGTATCGAGGACTCCGAGCAGCGCGCCCAACTGAAGAATGAAAAGGTGCACGTCGGACAGGGCTACCTCTTCTCCAAGCCTCACGAGGCTGAAGAGATCGATCGCTTCCTCGAAGACTTCGCCATCTTCTCCGGAAAACCTCTCTAAGTCCGCGTGAAGCAAAACCGAGGAGTGTGACGGACGTGGCCCGGGATCGTGGGAAGGTCAAGAGTCGCGAGAAGAAGAAGGACCGGCTTTCATCTCCCGCCGCCCAAGACGCCCGTGACGCCGTTCGCAGCTCACAGCGCATCGCCAGCCAACTCCACCAACTCATTGCGGCGTCGATCACCGTCGTGGGACTTCGCGATGAACACGAGATCTTAAAGAGTCTCGCGAACAGCACGAGGCGGGTCTTCGACGCCGACGTAGCCGTCCTCTCGCTCGAGATTGGTCCCGAGGCGCCACTTCGCGGCGTGTCCGAACGTGGCCGGGCGCCGACGTGTCTCGGTCCCGCGGACTTCAAAGCCCCGGACGACGTCCCCGTCTCTCGTTCCACGTTCGTAGCGTGGATCGATCGGGACTGGCTCGTCGCGCCGGTGCTCGAGCGGCGTGATCAGGCTCGCGGCGTGTTGGCCGTGCGTCGAGGCGAAGGAGAGTTCCTCGCCGAAGACCGCGAGGTGCTGACGCTGATGGCCCAGATGGCCGCCACGGCGCTCGGCGCCACGGAACTCACTCGAGAGATTGAGAGCAGCGAGACGCGCCTTCGAATCCTGGTGGACACCGCGCCCGCGGGCATCGTGGAGGTCGACCTCGAAGGACGCGTGCGGTGGTGGAACCGCGCCGCGAGCAAGATTCTCGCCTGGCCCGCCTTCAACGCGGACGGGGGGATCGAGCCACCCTTTCCGGAGTCCGCCTCCGATGAACTCGCGGTGCTCTGGTCAGAGGTGTTGGGGGGCGTGACCACGAGTGGGCGCGAGCTCATCGACGTCGAGATTAAGGGGCGCCGTCGCGACCTCACGACGTCGGCGGCTCTCCTACCGTCGCCCGAGGGTCAACCGACCAGCATCTTGATGCTGGTCGACGACGTGACCGACCATCGGCAGCTGAAGGCTGAGGTGCACCACGCGCAGCAAATGGAGATTCGTGGACGCGTCGCGAGCAGCGTGGCGCACGACTTCAACAACCTTCTGACGCTGATCTCCGGCTACGCCGAAATCCTCTCGAAGGATCTGAGTGGTGATCTTCGGTCGCTCGAGATGGTCAAGGACATTCAAGCCACGGCGTCGCGGGCGTCGATGCTGACGGCTCAGCTGCAAAGCATCGGTCGAACACAGTCGCTCGAACCCGTGGTGCTCGACCCCGTCGCGGCGCTGCAGTCGAGCGCTGAAGTCTTCGATCGCATCGTGGGCGCCGCCATCGAGGCACGGTGGGCGCTCGACGCGAACGCGGGCACCATTCGAGTCGACGCCGGACAGTTCGAACAGATGATGCTCAATCTCGCGATCAACGCACGTGACGCCATGGCGACGGGCGGGCAACTTCGCGTCGGCGTCGCGGCCACGGCGGTGGACGCCACGCGCGCGAGCGCGTTGAATCTCACGACCGGTGACTACGTTGTCATCACCGTCGCCGACACTGGCGTCGGCATGGACGAGGAGACGCGACAGCGCTGCTTCGACACGTTCTTCACGACGAAGGGTCCCTTTAAGGGCACGGGGCTCGGGCTCGCCGCGGCGCGTCGACTCGTCGAAGAAAGTGGCGGCGCCATTACCTGTGAGAGCGAAGCGGGCGTGGGGACGACCTTCACGATCCTCTTTCCGGCCAGCCACGAAGCTGTCGTCGACGAGCCCGCCGCGCCCGTCGGTGAGCGACCTCGCGGATCAGCCACGGTCCTCATCGCGGAAGACGACGAGGACCTTCGCCGACTCATGGTCCAAGTCCTCAGTCGAAACGGCTACCAGGTCGTCGTCGCGGAGACCGGCGAGCGAGCCCTCGACCTGGCGCGAGCGTTCGACGGTGTCATCGACCTTCTCGTGAGCGACGTCGTCATGGCTGACCTCACGGGCCCCGAACTTGCCAGCTCGCTGCAGCGAGCGAATCCCGCGCTCCGGATTCTGTTGACCTCGGGCACCGCTGACGCAACGGTCTTGAGGGACTTACTCCCGGGGACGAGTGCGTTCCTGGCGAAACCGTTTCGCCCGAGTGCACTCATCGACCAGGTGCACGACTTGCTCGCTCGTCGCTAGGCGCTCGCGAACACGACAGCGAGCGACGTCCTGTTGGAACTTCGCGGGACCCGTCGTTACGCCGGCGCCTGTGTGCTGGCCTGGGGCTCGAAGCGGTAACCCACGCCGCGCACCGTCTTGATCCACAGCGGGTGATCGGGGTCGATTTCGATCTTGGCGCGAAGGCGCCGGATGTGCTCGGTCACCGTAGCTTCGTTCTGCCACTCGCTCGACGACGACCACACGTGTTCGAGCAGCTGCGCTCGCGAGTAGACCTGGCGCGGCGAGGCGGCGATGAAACTGAGGAGCGAGAACTCTTTCGAGGTGAGGTCCAACAGCGTTCCCGCGAGTCTCACTTCGTGCGTGTTCTCGTTAATCTGGAGGTCGCCGAAACTGATGTTCGGCGCGTCGATCTGGTGTTGCAGTGAGTTGACACCCGAGCGACGTAGTACGGACTCGATGCGCGCGGAGACCTCACCCAAGGAGAACGGCTTCACGATGTAGTCGTCCGCGCCCAGCTTCAGTCCGGCGATTCGTTCCGTTTCGAGACCGCGACCGGTCAAGAAGATCGTGGGGACGTCACTGATCAGGCGAAGTTCACGCAGTACTTCACGACCGTCCTCACTGCCGAGGACGATGTCCAAGATGACGAGGTCGGGTTCGAGGGAGGAGGCCGCACTTAAGGCCGCGGCCCCATTGGACGACACGGCCACTTCGTAGCCCTCACTGGTCAGAAACGTGTCGAGGAGTTTGGTGATTTCGGCGTCGTCGTCCACGACGAGGATCTTGGTCATCGGCGATCTCCTCCAACGCACGGCGAGTGCGGTACCGGTCGAGCGCTTGAAACGCACGTCGGATCGAAGGGTGGTCGGGGCGAGACGGCGCGACGAGTGAGAGTCTGCATAGCGTCCATACTACGAAGCCCGCTCGCGACGTTCGCGCGAACTGGGCGAAGATTTGCCGATTCCCGCGCCCTCATCGCGCAGATCGAGCCCTTGACGACACCGCAGCACCGACTACTGGTAGCTCGGCGCCTTGGTGAGGAAGCGGTTCAGCGCGTCGAGGGTGGCCGCCGCGGCGGCCGCGACGTCGTCGTCGGATTGGGCGATGCCGAACATGTCGGCGCCCTCGGAGAACGGTCGCAGGGTAACGATGACCGGCCAACCCCGGACGGTGGCGACGCTCATCACGGTCAAGAGATAGAAGGGAATGTTGTAGCCGAGCTCACGGAGCGCGGCGAGGGTCGCTTCGGCCCCGCCGAAGAGCTGACCACTGCCGGCCCGGCCCACGCCCATGCGGCCGGAGTAGGAGAGCTCGACCTCGCAGTTGCCGTTCTCGGGGTTGAAGTCGGTGCGCACCAGTGCCACGCGTACGGCCTGGATCTCCCGGGGCGAGATCGCCTTACTGGCGTCTTCGACGATGACGCTGGCTTCGGTGTAGTAGAGGTTGACGATCTGGGTCGCCATCACGCGGATCGCGCTGGGGTCCTGTCCCGTCACGATCAAGGTCACCGCGTCCACGTCGCCGTTGTCGCGGTGACGGATCTCGACGTTCAAGACGCCCGAGAGGGATCGAAGCTCGAGTTCGAAATCTTCTTCAGTTGGAGACATCATCGGTGGTTCATTCCCTTCTTCTCGTAGAGTCGGGCGTCGGCGATACGGAACAGTTCGGCTGGGTCAGTTGAGTCGCGAGGCGATGATGCGGTACCGATGGTGAATCCTACATGTTCGCGCGCGGGACCCAAATGGGTCCGCAACCGGTCGGTGAAACCCGATGAATCGTGCCCGTCGGCGTTGGAGAGGATCACCGCGAACTCGTCACCGCCGATGCGTGCTGCGAGGTCGCCACTTCGCACCGACCGGCGCATCGCGAGGCCGAACTGGCGCAGCAGATCGTCACCGAAGGCGTGGCCCAGCGTGTCGTTGACGATCTTGAAACCGTCGAGGTCCGCGAGCACCAGCGTGAAGGCCCAGCCGTAGCGGGCGCTTCGTACCGTCGCGGCCAGCAGCGCGCTGTCGAAGGAGCGTCGGTTGGCGATGTTGGTGAGGGGGTCGTGCGCCGCGCTGAAACGCGCCAGATGCAACGAGAGCGCGAGTTGGCACGCGGTGCGCATGGCGTCGCGCTCGACGAGGGGAACGATATCGGGCTCGCAGTACACGCCCGGTACGGTTCCGAGACGCGCGGCCATCTCGACGCTGATCGCGCCACCGCCCGCGCGGAAGAGTTGCGCGCCAAAGGAGTCGTGCACCAAGACGACGACCGCGTCACTGAGCGCGTAGCGATCGACGAGGAGGTCGAGGACTGAGTAGATGAAGCCGATACCGAGCTCGCTGACCGAGAGTTCGTCGAGCATTGTCTGAAAGAGCCACGGTTCGTACGGTTGACTCGCCTTCTCCGCGTCGTCGGACGCTCCATTCATGAAGTGGCTCACGACTTGGTGCTCGTAAGGCCGCGCGTCGTTTCATCCTTGGGGTGCAGCAACGAGAGGGGCACACGCCCCGCGGTGAGGAGCGGTTTCAAGTCGACCGGGTCAACGGGGCGAGAGATGAGGTAGCCCTGGCCGCGATGGCAGCCGAGGACGAGGAGTTCGTCGATGATCTCACTGTGTTCGATGCCTTCGGCGGTGACGCCCAGGTTGAGCGCGTCGCCGAGGCGAATGATGGACTCGACGATGGCGCGGTCGTAGGCGTCGCTGGTGATGCCCTCGACGAAACTCATGTCCAACTTCAACAGGTCGACGGGCAAGTGCTTCAACTCGGTCATGGACGCGAAGCCCGTGCCGAAGTCGTCAATGGCGATCTCGACGCCCATCTTGCGGAATCCGCGCAGTATGTTCGCCGTCTTCTCGGGCTCTTCCACGACGGCGTACTCGGTGATCTCGATGCAGAGGCGTTCGCCGGGGATGTCGTTCGACGTGAGGCAGTTCTCCACGAACTCCACGAGGTCCATCGCGGCGAACTCGGCGGGCGACATGTTCACGCGTACGATGAGCGCGAGGTCGGGGTACTCCTTGCGCCAGTCGGCTAGCTGGCGACACGCCTCCGCAAAGACCCAGCGACCGATCGTGAGGACCAGTCCGGTCTCCTCGGCGACGGTGATGAAGTCCGCCGCGTTCAAGAGTCCGCGCGTTGGGTGTTGCCAACGCACGAGCGCTTCGACCGAGAGCAACTCGCCGGTACGGATGTCGACCTCGGGCTGGTAGTGCAGGCGCAGTGCATTTTGCTCGAGGGCGTCGCGGAGCATGATCTCCATGCGAGAACGTTCGTCGAGCGTGGCGCGCATCTCTTCGTCGTGCAGCACGGCCTTGTTGCGCCCGCGCGCCTTGGCGACGTACATCGCGCCGTCGGCGCAGGCGAGGATGTCCGAATCGGACTGATCGGATTGGGCGATGCAGACACCAATACTCGCGGTATGTCTGAACTGTTGACCCCCGAGATCGACGGGCGCCGCGACCAGTTCGAGGAGGCGGTACGCGCTGGCGAGCACTTCGAGGTCGCTGTGCACCTCGTCGAGCAGGACCACGAACTCGTCGCCGCCCAGGCGAGCGCAGTAGTCGTTCACACGAATGCTCGTGCGAATACGATCGGCGATGGTGATCAGCAATCGGTCGCCGTTCGCGTGTCCCAAAAAGTCGTTCAACACCTTGAAGCGGTCGAGGTCGATGATCATGACGGCGGTGGCGCGGTTCGCGTCTCGACGGAGCTTCAACTCCCGCAACAGCGCGCGTCGATTCGGTAGGTCGGTGAGGTCGTCGTGGTGCGCGATATGGGCCGTGCGCTCCTCGGCGTCGATACGCGCCTGGAGTTGCACCAACATCGACGCCACCGCCTGGAGGGCGTTGATCTCCGCGGGCACCCACGCGCGAAGTCCGAAGTGAATGAAGCCGAGGACCCCCCAGGTTGATTCACCGAGCAGGAGGGGCACGGCGGCGCCGGCGACGAGCGTTTCGGCCGAGCCCTTCTCCAGGCGGTCGAAGAACTCGTCGGTGGCGTCTTCGAGCCCGGGGAGGAACGGCTCGCGCAAGTCCTTCGTGGCCATGAAGATGGGGTCGGCGTCGAAGCGCACCTCGCCCAGAGGGTCGGGACCGGTGAAGTCGTCGCGGATGGGCCACTCCGCCTCGAGGATGCTGAGTCCACGCACGTGGTCGTTGCGACGAAGGAAGGCGACGTCGGAGTCGAGGAACTCCGCGAGCACGCGCGTCGTCCAGCTGAGGACCTCTTTGCGGTTTTCGAGGGTGGCGGACATGAGTCGCACCGCGACCTGACTCACGAGTTCGTCCAACCGTCGCTGGTGCAAGAGGGTGCCCTCGCGCGTCGTCTGCGACGCGACCTTGCCGAACAGTCCGCCGAAGGCCCGGGCGATGGAGATCTCGCGCTGGGACCAGACGCGGCCGTGGCGCGCGACGATGAGGGCGCCAACGATTCGTCCGTTCAGCAACTCGATCGCGTCAACGAGTACACCCCATTCAGTATCCAAAATCGTCCACGAAAACGACCCCAAGGGCTCTTTGCCGCCGAGTTGTCCCTGGACGCGTTCGCGGATCAGCTCAAAGGCCTCCTTGGCCTTGGGTCCAACGAGGGGGTCGATGTCGAAGCCCGGAATTGGCCGGTCCGAATTGGTGATGACGGCGACGATTTCCGCCCTCGGCGTGACGTGACGGAGCGTCTCGACGACGAGACGTGCCTCGTCGCCTACTTTCCAAGCGTCTGAATGCGTGAGATCTCCCACGGCTGCCGCCTTCACCTGTAATTGGCCTGAAATACGAGAATAGCAGTACCCCTTACGAATCGAAAGAGGGTAGTTTGCAACGAAACGGTGACGAGTAGGGCCCGCTACGGCAACCGCGTCGAGAAACCTTACAAATTGTACGTCTTTATGGGTGCGTCCAGCATGACTGGTTCGAGGTCACGGATGAGAACGCTGCTGAGGGGGCGACGAATGCTTCGCACCGAGGGCGGAGCGGCGTGAATGACCCGCATTACCATTGCGATCGTCTCGCCGTCGTCGAGGTCCCACACTTTGTTGAAGCGCTGGGACAGCCCGTAGAGTTCGTCCAAGTGGCGCTCGCCTCCCAGGTTCAAGAGGTCCTTCTCGTCGGTCGCGTAGAGGAAGAGTGGCGACACCGGCTGCACCGCGAGGCCGCGCAGTTCAGCGCTCAGCCAGAAGCGCTCGATGGCCGCGCCGCCGCGTACGTACCACGTCGGATCGGCGCGGGGAATGGTGACGACGGCGATGCCCGAACTCGAACTCACCATGGCGCGCGTGCGCAGACCGAGCGCCGCGCCGCCGCGCCAGTCGACGAGGTGTTCCATGACGTCCGAGCGTCCGACGAGTTCGAGGGCGCCGAGAGTCGCGGGGTCCATCTCCAGTGTCCGCACGTCCATTCCCTCTTCGAGTGAGTCACGACCGGGCCAGCGCAGTTCGTCGAGCATGTCCTGATGGACCGTGGGGATGAGAAAGCGCAGTCGATCGGACTCGGCGAGCAAGGCGGCGCATTCGTTGATCTGGTCGCGTCCGGTCAAAAAACGAAGGCGCGCGCCTTCGCGTTCGACGCCGCGACTCAACATGGACAGCGTCGCGTCGTCGATCGGCGCGGGACTGCCCAGTCGACGGTTCACGCTGCGCGTGGCCACGAAGGGTTCCAATCGGGCCATACCCGCGTCCATCTGCGTCCCGAGCGTCATCGTGGCGACGTGGTGCGAGGTCGGGCCTTCGGGAAAGAGCTTCACGAGACCGAGTCGCTTCAACGACGCGGCGGTGGCGAGGGCGTTGAAGAGCGAGGCACCGAGCGCCACGTAACTCCCGCGCAAGCGCACGTCCATCGCGTTCGTGCTGCGCTCGGGCACGACGTAGAAGCGAATCTCGTCGTCGTTGGCTTCGAAGCGCCACGGTTGGACGTTGCCGCCCGAAGGGGCGCGACGAGCGGCGTCGACCATCAGTTCGATGGGATCGTCGCTCTGCAGTGGTGGGTCTTCGGGCGGCGGTGTGCCCAGCGCCGCCTCGCCGGTGGCGGCGATCTCGAGGGGCGACAGTCCCGAGAGGATCTCTTCGACGTCAAAGCGGATCCGTCCCGACGGCAGATCACCTTCGAGACCGAAACGACGTACGGCGGCGGCGGTAGTGACCGCGCCGAGGGTGACTTCACTCGCGAGTTGGGGCCAACCGGTGACGGTTTGGCCGAGTTCGAAGACCGTCGCGGCTCCGCGTGACGAAATCTCACTGGCCCCGAGCAGGCGTAGGACAAACGGTCCCTTGTCCGCCAGCGAAAGATTCGCCAACTTTGAAGAGTCCATGTCGCCCAAGAGGCCATGGAAAATCGGTCGGTGGGGTTCGAGGTCGTAGCGCTCGACGTCGAGGACGCCCCGGTCGCTCGTCTCCATGATCACCGGGATACCGCGCGCCCGGGCGGCCTCGCGCACCAGGAACTTCACGTCGAGTGAATCGCACTCCTCGATCACCAGGTCGAGACCCTCGAGAAAGGTGTCGAGGTTGTCGGCGTGAATTCCCTCGGGCATCACGACGACGCGTAGGTACGGGTCGATCTCGGCGATTCTTCGCGCCGCGACGATGGCCTTGTTGACCCCGAGGTCGAGCACGCTCGCGGGGATGCGGTTGAGGTTGGAGAGTTCAATGGTGTCAAAGTCAGCCAAACGGATCTCTCCGGCGAGCCCTTCCATCGCGAGAATGTGGGCGATCGAGTGTCCAGCGCTCACGCCCACCACGCCGACTGACAGCGTGCGCAGCCGCGCCTGTTCGTCGCGGGTCACCTTGTTGTGGTTGCGATCGAGGCGCACCGCCGAGAACGCGCGCGGTCCGAGAAGTCGCACCACGGCCCGACGCCACGGGTAGTACACCCAACGTTGTCCCTCGTCGAAGAGTTTGCGCGAGGGCGTGGGCTTGATCTCGGCGAGCTGCTCGCGCTGTTCTTCGAAGCGGTCGACGATCTGGAGCGAGGGATCGGCGCGAAGGACCCGTAGCACTTCGCGTTGGGCGCGCTCCGTGACGTCCAGCACCAGCGGTCGTCGGGACTGCGTGCTCGTGGACTCGTCCTCCAGCACGCCCGCGCCGATCGAAATGGGGCCGCGCGAGAGCTGTTCACCCTCCAGTCGCAGGGCCTGCTGATTCGCCGGCGTGGCCAGTTCGTAACTCAACGTCCGGCGAAAACAGACCGCGACCGTTCGATAACGGTCGTCAGGGAACGGCACCGACTGCGTGCCCACCAGCTTGGCGCCGATGAGGTCCGCGAGTGGCAGGAGGCGGTCCGACACGGCGGCGATGGCGTACTCCGCGCTCAACCAGTTCATGGCGTGGATGAAGCACCTCGACAAGGTCATCGCCAGGTGGACGCCATTGACGGCTTCGCCCTTGGACCAGGCGCCCTTACTTTCGATGGCGCCCAGGCGCACTTCGTTATCGATGGCGCTCGCGATCAGGTCGATTTCGGGTGACGCCGACATCTCTTCAATCAGGAACGCTTGGTGACTTCCCTCGAGGGGCCCGTGGAAGCGCACGCCGGCGACGGCCTCACCGTTTGGCGCGAAACCAATGAAGAAGAGCGGCACGCCGTTGCCCTCTTCAAAGTCGCGACGTCGGAGCGTCTCTTCAAAGCCACGGCTGCGGTAGATGCCCTCGGCGCCGTTTAGGTAGACCTGCCAGAGATCTGGTCGCTCCATGGGGTGATGGCCCTCAAAGCGCACGCCCGATTCCTGATCGACGAAACTCGCGCCGTATCTGTACCGGTGACCAACGACGTTTCCCACTGGAGATCCTCTCGACTCTACGAACTCGTACTGTAACCAATTCGGAGCTACACCGATCCTCCCCAAACTATAATTGGATACGGTGCATAATTAAGGGAGTATCTCGTCCGGTTCTGACGAGAGGCGGCGGTCGGTCGATACGTGAGCACAGTGAAGTGAACCCACGGGACCGAGTTTTCGCTTCGTATCCACGTGTCATCGCATGACGAGGCGTCAGCGTTCTCAGCGCAACGACCGCGAGACGCCAAAGAGAGGCGCTGAATGTTAGGTGTACTTATTGGCGTGTGCGCCCTGTTCGGACTCGCCATCGGGTCGTTCTTGAACGTCGTTATCTACCGGGTACCTCGAAACGAGTCCGTCGTCGCTCCGCGCTCGAAGTGCCCTTCGTGCAGCGCGCCCATCAGGGATCGTGACAATATCCCCGTGTACTCCTGGCTGGTCCTTAAGGGGCGCTGTCGAAACTGTCGCGCACCAATCTCGCCTCGGTACCTCTTCGTGGAACTGGCGACCGGCGCCCTCTTCGCCGGGGCCGCCGCCCGCCTTGGCTTTCAGTGGGACTTGCCCGCCTTTCTCGTCCTCCTCGCGGGGCTGCTCGCCCTGGCTTGTATCGATCTCGAGCGACTCGTACTCCCGAAGAAGGTGGTCTATCCGACGCTCGCCCTGGTGGGCGGACTCTTCACCGTCGCCGCGGGGTTGACGGGCGAGTGGCACAACCTGCTCGTCGCGGCGACGTGCTCGGTTGCGTGGTTCGTGGTCTTCTTTCTGGTGAACTTGGCCGGTCCGAGGGTGCTGGGATTCGGCGACGTGCGCCTCGCACTCGTCATTGGCCTCGGTCTCGGATGGCTCGGTTGGCGCTACGTCGTTCTCGGTTTCTTCGCCGCCAACTTCATCGGAGCCGTCATCGGCGTGACGTTGATCGTGACGAAGAAGATGACCCGCGAACAGCCAGTTCCGTACGGAGTTTTCCTGGCGATGGGGACGGCGTTCGCCCTCTTTGCCGGTCCCGAGATCGTGTCGTCGTTCGCGACCGTCCACTAGGGCGCGTGACAGCTCTGACGACCTCAAGAGGTCCTCACGCGACGCTGCGGCCGCTGACCGCGGTGCGCCGTCCAGTGTCACGTCACCTAGCGTGGTGGGCCACCCTCGTTCTAGGGGACGGCGTCTTCGCGCCCTCGACAGAGTCGCCGATTTGGCACCAGGGCTGTTAGCGTTCAATTGGGCCAAAGGACGCAATGTCGGCATTGGTAGGAGAAGATTGATCACCTTGGACCCTGATTGATGACGACGCCGATCCTCGATCCTCCCTCGACGCTCTCCGCCAGACTTCGTGCCAGGTTCGATCGCCCCATCTCGAATTTTTGGTGCGTCATAAGTTGGTTGGGCGCCACCGCGGTCTTTTTCGGATTCTCCGTCCTTCTCGGTGGACCTTCCGAGGGCGACGTCGCGGAGTCAGTGTACGGGACGTGGTCCGTAGCGCACGGCAACTTAGGGTGCGTCTATCCCGTCGCCACGGTCAACCATCTCAACGATCTGGCCAATCCCTTCGCGTTGGCGGCACCGCTGTACCCGCTCGTCAGCGGATTTGCCGCCACGTTGACGCGAATTGGGCACGCGGTCGCGTTCCCGAGCGCCCGCCAACTTGGTCCGCAGTGCGACCGAGCGTTTAACGCACTGTTCACGTGGTCGGTCAAGTCCAGCGCGATTCTCCCGACGATCCGCCTGAGCTACTTCGTGTGGCCCGTCCTCATGGTCGGCGTCATCGCGCTGGTACGAGCGTCGGGTCGCGGACGACGTGGCTGGGAACCGTTGGCGCTCTTTCTCGTGGCGTGCACGCCACCCGCTGTCATGTGTCTCACCTACTATTTTCACCCCCAAGATTTGCTGGCGATGGGGCTCGTGCTGGTGGGCGTCGCTCGATTCTTGAAGAGAAAGTGGTTCTGGGCCGGCGTCTTCGTGGGTCTCGCCTTTTGCTCTCAGCAGTTCGCCTTGCTCGTGGCGGCACCACTCGTCGTCATCGCGCCCGGCCGGGAACGGATTCGATTCCTCCTGGGTGCTCTCTGTGCGATCGTGATCATCGACGTCCCGCTGCTCGTGGCGACATCCGGACGAGCGGTGAAAACGATTCTGTTCGGATCTAGTCGCGCCGGTGCCAACATTCGATCGAGGGGCGGCACGGTGCTCTGGGAGGCGAATCTCCACGGGGTACTTCTCTTCGTCATTTCGCGCGTCGTGCCCGTCGTCGCCTCGATGGCACTCGCGTGGTGGGCGTCGCGTCGACTCGGCGCTCGTCTACTGAGTCCCGTACCGGTGATCTCGCTCGTCGTGACGTCGCTCACGACGCGACTCGTGTTCGAGGTGAATTCCTTTGGCTACTACTTCATGGCCGCGGCGATTGGACTCATCGTTCTCGACGTTGCTGGTGGTCGGATTCGGGGTCCGATGATTGCCTGGCTCGCTTTGGTGACGCTCGCGTTCAATCCCGTGCACGCGGGATTCGTGTCGAACTTGACGGGGTGGTCGCTGCGACTCCACGCCGTGTTTCCCATTGTCCTCTTCGCCGTCGCCGTCGCCGCGGTGATGCTCGACGCCGTGTGGCGGAGGATTCGACTGTACAAAGTGGTCTGGGTCGTGGTTGCGGCGTTGACGGGTGAATCACAGATTTGGGGACTGAAGCACAGCGTCATCCAAGTGTCGAATTGGACATGGCAGTTGGTGTTAGTCCCTACGGCGCTCGCACTGGCCGTGAGCCCGCTGGTCAACATCGTTAAATCGCGAACTTCATTAGAGGTCCCCGCGACTCGGTGAACGTGAAGCCAGTGGGCGAACTGACGGACGCCGCGACCGGTTTCACTACGGTGGCGTTCGAAGGGCTCAGCGTCCCTACTGCCTTAGTAGACGATCTCCATCCGAAGACCTTCGCTGTCCCACTCGGGTTCGGTGGGTATTCGTTTCGCGGCGCGTCCGTACACTCGACGGGCCGTCCACAACAGCGCCAGCGCGTCGAATCGGTGTTTTTCGGTGACCCCGTCGAGTTCAGCGCCGAGCACGACGTCCATCCCCGGAATATGCGACTCGAGCACGTCGAGGCGTTCATCACGTCCGGCCTCGATCTTCTTCGAGCGTTTCATGGACGTGTCCTGGTTCAGTTGAAAGAAGCTCAATTCAGGGTGCCCCTCGTAGACCAGACGTTGTCGAAAGGGTGACATCTCTTTCGCGACTTCGCGAAGGTGCGGCAGCATCGTGGCGGTGACCGCGTCGAGCCCCCCGTCGCTCCAATCGATCAGATTGTCGAGGACTGCCCGTGACGGCGCGTTATGGACGGTCGAGCCGCGCCGACCCACCAGCGCTCTCACTTCCTTGTCACACGTCCTGGGGCCCATTTCTGGCGTGTCGAGATAGCCAATCGCCGCGTTGACCACCACAATTTCGTAGGCGGGGTGTTCGCTCAGAAGGTCCAAGAACGTCTCGTAGACCCGCGGTGGTTCTGGCGCAAAGGTGGCGCCGTGGATTTTTGCGCCCTGCGCGAGCCAACCGGACGAGCATGGCGTGACGCCAGCCACGACGGAGTAGGGAAGAGTGGGACCGCGATGAAGGCTCACGGCATAGGTTAAACCTTGACGAAGGTCTTGTCGAGCGCTTCGAGGGTTCGAACGAGTTCTTTCGGGTGTGCCGTGTTGGACATTGCGTCCTCGTACGCGATGACGCCGTCGATGACGAGTTTCGCGAGGTTGCTCTCGAGAGTCTGCATCCCTTCCGACGTATTGGTGAACATGACGTTCTGGAGTTGATTGGTCCGACCCTCGCGAATGAGGTTTCGAACGGGATTCGTGGCGATCAACACTTCGTAGGCGGCGACCATGCCACCTTCAATCTTTGGAATGAGCCGCTGGGCGATCACGGCGCTGAGTGAGGAGGCGAGCTGAACTCTGGTCTGTTCTTGACGCCAGGCCGGGAAGACGTCAATGATGCGATCAATGGCCTGAGGAGCGTCGTTCGTGTGCAACGTGGCGAACACGAGGTGGCCCGTCTCGGCCATGGTGAGAGCGATTTGAATCGAGTCAATGTCGCGCATCTCGCCGATCAGCAAGACGTCGGGGTCCTCGCGCAGGGCGGAACGAAGGGCGCGATCGAAGGAGGGACTGTCGAGGCCGACCTCACGTTGGCTGACGGCGGCCGTCTTGTGCTCGTGCACGTACTCAACGGGGTCCTCGATCGTCAAAATGTGACACGCGCGCGTCTCATTGATTCGATTGACGATGGCCGCGAGCGTGGTCGACTTTCCCGAGCCCGTTGGCCCGGTGACCAGCACGAAGCCACGGGGCTGTTCGGCCACCCAGTTCGCCGCCCACGGGAGTCCGAGATCGTCAAAGTTGGGAATCGTCTTGGGTATCACTCGAAGGGCGAGCGCCGCTTGTCCTCGTTGGGTAAAGACGCTGCCCCGGATTCGAGCGCGTTCGCCCCACGAGAACGCGAAGTCGACGTCGAGGAGTTCTTCGAACGTCGATCGTTGTTCTGGGGTCAGTAACGCCAGAGCAATATCGCGTATCTGTTCACCAGACAAGATCTGCGCGTTGCTCAGGGGGCGGAGTTTTCCACTCACTCGGATTCGAGGCTGTGACCCCCCCGAAAGCAGCAGGTCCGTGCCGCCTTCATCCCACAGCGCCTGAAGCCATGGGTCAATCGCCCGAGACTGAGCTTCGCTCATTGACACACTCCGTCGTATCTAAAAAATGTCCGAAGTGCCCAGCGTAAGGGCTGGGCACTTCGGACGCACAAGTACGTTGTTCTAACTAGACCTTAGCGGTAACGCAGGCCGTTGGACCCGTGTAGGGGGTCAGGGTGCCGAGAGTACCGGTACTTGTGAGCGATTGAACGTTTAGCGCGCCCTTCACTAACGTGAATTTGTAGCTAGAAGCGTTGGGCCACGACTGGACGTACGCCGAACCCGCACCGTTGCCGGTCGTCGCTATAAGAAGTTTAGTGGTCGCGGTGATGCCCGGGTCTTGGGCGTGGAACGCCGCGATCGCCGTTGACACCGTGGCGCCGTCAGCTTGGCAGGCCGCCAATTGGCTCTTACCCGTAATCCCGCCCAAGGCGAAGATCACGACGGCGGCCAACACGCCGAGGACGACGATGACGATGAGGAGCTCAATCAACGTGAAACCGTCGATCTCGCCAGCGTCCTTGCGGCGCTTTAGCCTCTGGTAGGTACTGATCATGTTTGACTCCCTTTCGCACACGGAGCACCGACACTCGGAACTGCCCTGTTCTGGTTAATTGCACAAATTATACGAGACACGGTCAACTTAAATGACTATGGTGTAACTACATTTTCGCGTTTTTCTCGCAAATCTGACGCGAAACCACTTATCACTAAGGGCCCTTCACCAGGTATTACCTGGCTGGCTGGCTCGCGACGCCTCCGCGCGACGTTGTCGGGCCCAGAATTTGATGACGGTGCCCCCACGTTCAGCCTTGTAGCGGGCTTCGTGGCGACGCAACATTTGCTCGATGGAATCGGCACGAGAGAAGAACAGCGTCTCGCGTTTGATCGCGTAAGCGCTGCCTGCGCCTGCGTGATCGGCGGAGAAGTTGACGCGATCGAACGGATCCCGGTCGAATTGTTAGTGCGTTGGTGATAGGGAGACTCTCGCAGCCGACGCACGTCCGCCGTGTCACTCCAGTCCGCGCACCGTCGGTGGAGAAGTTGACGCGATCGAACGGATCCGGGTCGAATTGTTACTGCGTCGGTGATAGGGAGACTCTCGCAGCCGACGCACGTCCGCCGTGTCACTCCAGTCCGCGCACCGACCGAATCACGGCGTCGCGAGTCCGAGGGGAAACGAGGGACGACTTCCAAGCGTGGTAACGATTCTTGATGCCTCGAGCGCGTCCTGAGCAAGCAACGGCCCGCGCAGCGTCGTTATGGCTGGGTGTACGTGACGGTCCAGGCACCGCTGTGATAGCCGTTGCCGGTACCTTTCACGTTGAGCGAGCTCCCCGCCGGCACGGACACTGTGCCCGAGATCGTGCACGTCGTCTTGTTCGATCTGCCGGTGATCGTACAGGTGAGGGCGGTCGCGCTCCAGGTACCAGCCGTGATGATGCCAACGTTCGCGACCTGGCTCGAGGGACTGGTCGAATTGATCGTGAAGGTCAGGCTCTTGAGCGTGGTGGCGACACCGGGCGTGTAGGCGTTCGCGGTGTGACTGGTGGTCGAGCCCACGGAGTTCAGTGCGTTGATGGCGTAGTAGGCGCCGCCGCTGGGAAGGCTGGTCGAGCTGCTGCCGGAATACGAGCCACTGACGCTGGTGACCACGGGAATCGACTGTTGAACCTGCGTCACCGGGGCGTAGATCGCGTTGCCCGGATCGTTGAAGTCGACGACGCAGGTCCCGGCGGCGGTGAAGCTGATGACGCCGGCACTCATGGCACAACCCGTCGACGTCGCGTCGAGGGTGATGGTGACAGCGTCACCCGAGGAGGTCACGGCCGAGGGTGTGTACGTCGCACCCCCCACCGTGGCGCTCGCGGGAGCGCTCGACACGCTGGTGAAGTTGTTGGTGTTTTTGGTGACGACGAAGTTCGTCGAGCTCTGCGTGACGTGGCCGTCGGCCGCTTCCAGTACGTAGTTGCCACCCGCGTCCGGCACGAGGTTCGAGAAGGCGGCAACGCCCGAGGTATTGGTGACCGCGGTGAGCGTGCTCGAAGCGTCGAGCTGCGCCGGGCCACTTTGTACGAGGATCGTGACCGTATCGCCCGCGACGGGATTGGCGTTCGCGTCAAGGACGGTGACGGCGGCGCTCGTCGTGTTCCCCACGTTGACGTCCGACGGCTCGACGCTGAACGTCAGCGAAGTCGCGATGCCCGATACCGAGCCACTCGTCGACGACCCCCAAATCCAGCTGGTGAGCGTCATGCCCTGACCACAGAGCACGGAACAGAGCGTCTGAATAGGGGCGCTCACCTTTGGCGGGGCCGGGTAGTCATCAAAGGTCACGCTGGCTTGGAGCAGGGTGTTGCCGCTGCTGTCGCACTGTGCTGCCGTGAGGCTGCTCGGACACGCGTAGAACGATACCTGGCGCGTGTGGGCGCTCAAGGGATTCCACACGGTGCTGCACCACACGGCGATCTGATGGGTGTCAAACGAGGGGAGCTGGGAGATGGAGTCGTCCCCCCAGCACGCGATGAGGGGGCTCGCGACGCCCGGGGTTTGGGACGACGTCAACTGTGGGCTGTAGCGCACGTACTGGATCGCCACTTCGGTCATATTGGTCGCGGCCGCCTCCAGCGCGCTCGTCGTGGAGAACTTCGAGGTGTTGTTGAGGTCGTTCATGGCCAACGTCGAGAGAGCGGCGACGACCAAGCTCACGACGACGATGTAGATGAGTGCCAGAATCAACACCGCCCCCTCCTCTCGTTTCGACGGCTGCGTTCGTCTCACGAGTACGTCCCGGCACTAACGGGCGAGGCGGGTGAGGACAGATAGCCACTCGAGCCGACGGCGGAGACCGTCACGTAGTAGCGGGTGTAGTACCGGAGATTCGAGATCTTGCCGCCCGACGTGAACGGCGACGTCGTGACACAGTTTTGCGTCATTGCTTGGTCGGTGCACGCCGTGGCGCTGTAGGTCTGTCCGGCGGGCGCGTTCGCCGAACCCGCGAACGACACGTTCAGTGCGTACGGGAAGTACGTCGACACGGTCGGGGTGCCAGGAGCGTCCAATTGGATCGGCGCCTCCGCGACGTTTGAGACCCCAGAAGCGGGCGAGACCAGGTAGCCACTGGACGCGGCGGCGCTCACCGTCACCCAGTACTGCGTGTTAGCGCTGAGTCCCGTGACCTGGCCACCCGAGGTGATGGGGACGGCGGTGTTGCAGCCCGTCGTCATTGACGAGTTGGTGCAGACCTTGGCGGTGTAGGCCTGGCTACCGGACACGGGACCCGACGATCCCGCAAAGGTGACCACGACGGCCCCGGCGGTAGTGGTCGAGGGGGTGACCGTGGGGGTGCCGGGGGCGGTCAGCTGGACGGTGGCGAGCGTGGGACCCGACGAAGCCGTCGTGACCCCCAGATATCCCGGTGACGCGGCGGCCGTGATCGCCACGTAGTACTGCTGGCCCGCAGTCAGCACCAAGACGTTCACCGTGGGCGACGGTGTCGCCGACTGCGACACCGTGCAGCTCGCCGTCATCTGCGCGTCAGTACAGGCGCGAATCGTGTAGGTCTGGCCACTGGGCACGGGACCCGACGATCCCGCGAACGTGACCGTAATGTCGCCGGCCGTCGTCGTCGACGGCGCGATCGTCGTGAACGTCGGCGCTATGAGTTGCGCGGTGGTGGTGGCGGGCGCGGAGAGTGCCGAGGGCGGTGAGGCGAGGTAGCCGCTGGAAGCGGCGGCCGTCACCGTCACGTAGTAGCTCGTCGCTTGGGCGAGCCCCGTGATCTGACCGCCGGAGGTAATCGGGACGGGGCCGAAACAACCTACGGTCATGGCCGTATTGGTGCAGGCCAGTGCCGTGTAGCCCTGCCCCGACGGCGCGCCCGACGAACCCGTGAAGGTGACCAACAGTGCCCCGGCCGTCGTCGTCTGTGCGGCAGTAGGGGTACCCGGAGCGTTCAGCTGGACCGTCGCCGTGGCGGAGCCGGAGACGGACGAGGCCGGGGAGATCAAGTAACCGCTGGACGCGACGGCGGTCACCGTCGCCCAGTACGGCGTGCCAGGGCTGAGTCCTGCGATTTGAGCGCCCGAAGTGATGGAGACGGCGGCGTTGCAGCCCGTCGTCATGCCGACGTTGGTACAGATCTTGACCGTGTAGCCCTGCCCCGACCGCGCGTTTGACGAGCTCGCGAAGGTGATCGACACGGCGCCGGCCGTCGTCGTCGAAGGGGTGAGCGAAGGGGTCCCGGGGGCGTTCAGTTGGACGGTGGCGAGCGCGGTGGTGGTCGACGCCGCCGACGTGTTGGCGACGAACGCGTTTGACGGCGGAACCGCCGTGATCGTCACGTAGTACGGCGTTCCAGGGCTAAGTCCCGTGACGAGGCCACCCGACGTGACGACTGCGGGGCCGAAACAGCCCAACGTCATCGCGGAGTTCGTGCACGCGAGGGCCGTGTAATTCGCGGGTGCCTGACCGCCGGACGCACTGAAGGTCGCCGAGAGAGCACCAGCCGTCGTCGTTGAGGACGCGATAGTCGGGGTGCCCGGCGGGTCAACTTGGCTCGTGTCGGCGTGCGACGACACCGCGGACGCTGCGGAGACGAGATAGCCGATCGAAGCGTTGGCGGTCACCTTCACGTAGAACGTGCCCCCGGCACTTCCCGTCGTGAAGGGGAGCCCGGCGAAGTCCGATCCCGAAGTGAAGCTCGCGTTCGTCGCGCAGCCCGTCGACATGGCGACATCAGTACAGACCTCCACGGTGTAGGTCTGACCGACCGGCGCGTTCGATGACGTGGACGTGACGTTGATGGATCCGGCCACTGACCCGTACGCCAGTAGTGGCGTACTCGGCGTGTTCAACTGCACGGTGGCGAGGGCCGCCGCTGACACCGCCGACGTGTTCGAAACGTAGGCATTCGAGGGTGGCACCGCGGTGATCGTGACGTAGTACTGGCTCCCTGGCGTGAGGCCGGTGATCCGGCCACCCGAGATGAAGTTCGTGGTCGTCAGGCAGTTGGCCGACATGCCTGGGTCGGTGCAGAGGGTCGCCGTGTAACTAAGTGGCGTGACGCCACTCGAGGAGGTGAAGGTAACCGACACGACCCCCGCCGTGGTGGACGACGGCGTGACCGTGGGCGTGCCCGGCGCACCAATCTGGCTCGTGTCGGCGTGCGAGGACTGCGTCGACGCCGCAGAGACGAGATAGCCGGTCGAGGCGTTGGCCGTCACCTGCACGTAGTACGGGCCTCCGGCACTGCCCGTCGTGAAGGCGAGGCCGGTGAGATCAGACGACGACGTGAAGTTGGCGTTCGTCACGCAGCCCGTTGTCATCACGACGTTGGTACACGCCTCGACGGTGTAGGTCTGTCCGGCGGGCGCGTTCGACGAACCGGTGAACGTGACGTTCAACGCTCCGGCGGTCGAACCGTAGGCGAGCGTGGGCGCGCCGGGCGCCGTCAGTTGCACCGTTGCCAGGGTGGGACCCGACGCGGGGGTGGTGGCGGGAAGGTAGTCAGTGGAGTACGTCGCGTCGATCTGCACGAAGTAGCTGTAGCCCGCGATCAAATTGGCCAAGTCACTTCCCGACGTGAAGTTGCTCTGCGCGACGCAGCCGGCGCTCATCGCGCTGTCGGTACAGGCTTTGACGGTGTAGTTCTGGCCCGCCGGCGCGTTCGCGGAACCCGTGTACGTCACGTTGATCGCGCCCGCCGTCGTCGTCGACGGTCGTACGTTGGTAATCGTTGGCGTGTCGAGCTGGGTGGCGGTGACGGCGAACGGGACGCTTATCGCGGGTAGCACGCCCGCACTCGATGGTTCACTGGCCGTTAACTGGAAACCGGCGCCAAGTTCGTTGATGCTGCATCCGCTGTAGGTGATGTAGCCGGAGGATTCGATGCCCGTGCAGTTCGACAGCACCGCGCCGTTGGGCCCCGACGTCAGCGCGATGCTGACCGGCGAGAGATCCGAGTCAACGAGATTACCGTTGACGTCTTCGACCTCCACGACGGGCTGGTTCGCAAAGGGGGTGTTGTACGTCGCGCCCGACGGTTGCGTGACAAAGACGAGCTTGTACGCCGACAGGTTCGAACCGGCCGCGACCGGGATTGTCGAAGGATTGTCGACCACCACCTGGAGGTCGTAGACGTGGTTCGTCGTCGAGTCAGTGACCTGGAGGGTGATCATCTGCGGCGCCGTGTCGAGGCCCGTGGTGCACGAAGCCCACGACGTGCCGTTCCAGTACGAGACCGAGATGATCTGCGCCGAGTACGCGTAGGGCAGGTTCGCGCTGAGCGTGCTCGAGCTCGGGTACGACGAGAGAGACGCGCACGTTCCAAAGAGAGTATTGGCGTTTTGCTGGACGAGGGCGCTCACCTCGGCGTTCGTACTGGCCAGCACGGTGTTGTAGTTGGTCAGATCACGGTGCTGCGCTGACGCCGAAAGCGTGGTGCCGAACGCAATGAGGAGGGCGACCGAGGCTATTCCCAACACCATGAGGGCGATGAGCACTTCGACGAGCGTGTCGCCCGCCTCGGAATCGCGCGATGACGTCGACGCACGTGCAGGATTTGTGGCTGCCGACCGAGAACGCAGAAATCGCCTCATGACTTTTGGATTCGCGTCACGCGATACCGGAGTTCGTGGATGCTCGACAACGAGATCGACCCTGACGTCAGGCCTTCATCACGCGCGAGCATGACGTCACGGGGCGCACGGATCGGCGCTGGTGCGCCGCTGTTGGCGAGCGCAATTGGAAGTGTGCGCGCGCTCACGGCAGTAGCAGCCCAATCGCCGCGCCCTCGAGACCCGAGCCCTGCATCTTCGCGGAGATCGTCACCGGGGCCGTGATGGCGTTCGCGCTCGATGGGGTCACGTCGAGCAGCACCGTTCCCGTCCTCGGGTACGCCAGCGCTGCCTGCCACGTCGACGTGCACTGCACGATGTTGGTTCCAACGCCCGTGAGTCCGGCTCCGTTGGTGACCCCCTGTCCTGAGGTGCCGGTCTGAGTTGTCTCGTTGCAGGCGTCGCCTTCAGGAGAGGATGACGTGTCGGGAACCTGAGAGAAGATAAACGGGGAACTCGCGGGCAGACTCGAGGTCCACGTCGTGCTTTCACCGGGGTCTGTGGTCTCGGCGTCCGCCACGACGACCGCGTAACCGGTGGCGTCGCTCCCCTCAGGGTCCGTGACGATGATGTTCGAAAACGTCACGGTATCGACTGCACCCGACGTTTGCTCATAGATGGCCGGGTTGATGCACGACGGCGTCCCTTCCGTCACGCCGTTCACCACGGTCGTCGTCGGATTGTTGTAGGGACAGCCGACTCCGGAGTAGAAGGGCGTGCCGTTGATGTCGTTGCCGAGGAACGTGCCTTCCCACGTTGGAAAATACTTCGCGATCACTGAGTCATTGGAATTCCCCAAGCTGATCGTCAAACAGAAACTCATGGTGTAGCCGCCGGGCACCGCCACCGCCGTGTCGACGCCCCTGACGCCACTCGCGCACTTGCCCGAACCCTCGGCGCTAGTAATGCGCGACGTCGTAAAACCCACGAAACAGAGCGTCGACGCGTACGTACCCGTACCGGGCAGCGCGAAGCCGCACGACGGTCCCGCTGAGGGCGCGCCTAGACCAGTGTCCGGCGACGAGGAGGCCGCCGCGGGCAGCGCGTCCAGCGAGTACGTGAACTTGCTCTTCGGCTCGTAGATGGGAAAATGAATTCTCGTCATCCCCTGGACGGCGGTCCAGCCTGCGGAGGTGACCAGCGTGAGCCCACCCGCGTACGCCGTGGGTGGCACTTGGCACGTGGGAGGGCTCGTCAGCGGACAGGAGACGGGCGTGAGAACGTCGAAGGCGATCGTTGTCGTCGACGTCGGGCTCGCGAGTGTGGAAGGCGACGTGCAGTAGTTGCGATCGAGCGTCCACGTGCTGTCGTTCTGCAGCACTTCCGTGTAAGAAACAACGGGCCCGCTCCCCCATTCGAGTCCGAGGAGTTGTGTCCCACTGCCGCACTGCGACGCCGTGGGGTCCGTCGTGACTTGCACCGCACTTTGCGTGTCACGTACAAAGTTGACCGAAAGCGCCTGCGCGTCGCCCGAGTCAGAGAGTCGGTTCGTAACGCCCGATTGGAGCGAAAAGACGGAAATGAGACCGAGGGACAGGGCGCCGACGACCACGGGGAGAATCACGACGACGACGAGTAGTTCAACGAGGGTAAAGCCCGATTCAGCGTGGCGCGTGGCCCGCGACCTCGTCGACGACGAACGGCCGACATCTCGACCGAGCGGCCGTTTAACCCAGCGGTGAGACCTCACGGCTCTCATCCAACTTTCACCTGGTTGTAGATGCCGTACATCGCGGAGATAAGGGCCACCGCCACGAAGCCGACGACGACGCCCATGAAGATGATGATCGCTGGTTCGAAGAGTGCCGTGGCCCTCTCCAACTTCGTCTCCAACTCGCGGTTGTAGTACGCGGCGGCGACTTCGAGTTGCTGGTCCAGCGTTCCGGTCTCTTCACCCACACGAAACATCTGGCGCGCGGCCGCGGGGAAGAGGCCAGTCAAGTTGATGGGTCCGGAGAGTCCCTGACCCTGCATCATCGCTTCACGGACCCCTTCGAGCGCACGCTTGTACACCGAGTTGTTCGAAGATTCGGCCGTGACCGCCATTGAGCGAGGGAGGTCGACGCCCGCTCGCAACATCGAGGCGAGGACCCGACAGACTCGTTCGATGATGGCGGTTTCGGTGAGATCACCGATGACGGGAAGCTTCAGCATCAACTTGTCGAGCATTTCGGTGCCCTTTTCGGTACGTCGCATCGTCATGAAACCACCCGCGATGATGAGGACGACCGCGAGTTCGAAGTACCACTCCTTGCCGATAAAGGATGTCGAGCTGAGGAGCAGACGCGTCATCAGCGGGAGTTTCGCGTTGAGGCTCTTGAAAAAGACCTCGAAGCGGGGCATGACGAAGACCGCGAGCACGAGGACGGTAACGACCGACATCGCCGCGACCACCGAGGGGTAGATGAGGGCAGCCGTAACTTTCCCACGAGCCTTGGTGTCGCGATCGATGTAATCGGCCAGTTGGTTGAGCACCGTGTCCAAACTGCCGGTCAACTCGGCGGACTCGAGGATGCCCACGTAGAAGTTGGGAAAAGCCTCGGGGTGGATGGCGGCGGCGGCGGCGAAGGTGTCCCCGGCGCGAAGACTGTCGACCATCTCCATCAGGACGCCCTTCAACATCTTGTTCTGGGTCTCTTCGGTGATGACCTCAAGCGCCTCCATAATCGGAATGCCCGCGCGCATGAAGACCGCCAACTGTCGCGTGAAGTTCGTCAGGTCCTTGCGGGGCACCTTCTTTTGGGTGATCTCAAAGTTCATGACGCGCTTGCGAGCACCGACCTCGAGGGGCTGGAGTCCGCGAGCGAGCAGGGCCACGTGCGCGGCCCCGGTCGAAGTGGCCGACTCGAGGCCCGATACCTGCTTGCCGGCCTCGTCTAGGGCCTTGTAGCGGTACTCAGTAAGGGTCTTATCTTTGCTCATAGGGTGTACATGCTCCTGATGACCTCGGCGATTGACGTGACGTCTTGCGTAACCAAGTTGATGGCTTCTTGGCGAAGTGTGCTCATTCCTTGCTTTACGGCCATGTTGCGTAACTCCTCTTGGGTAGCCCAGCCGACGATGAGACGGCGCAGTTCGGGTGTCATGACCAACAGTTCGTAGACACCAATGCGGTCCTTGTAGCCGGTGTTCGAGCAGAAGTTGCAGCCGACCCCTATATAGAAGGTGTCCTTCGGTGTCCCGCCGCCTTCTTGGTAGAAGATCATCTCCTCGTCGGATGGGGTGTAGGTCGTCTTGCACGACGGACAGATTCGTCGAAGGAGCCGCTGACCCACCACCGCCAGAATGGACGACGCAATGAGGAACGACTCGATGCCCATGTCGAGGAAACGGTGCAACGCGGATACCGAGTCCGTCGCGTGGAGCGAGGACACGACGAAGTGGCCCGTGAGCGCCGACTGAACCGCGACGCGGGTCGTCTCAACGTCTCGAATCTCGCCGACCAAGATGACGTCGGGGTCCTGGCGCAGGATCGAGCGAAGACCGGTAGCGAACGTCAGGCCGGCCTGTTCGTTGGTCTGGATCTGGTTGATGGTAGGAAAGATGTACTCGACCGGGTCCTCGATCGTCATGACGTTGATCGTGGGGTTGTTGACCTCACTCAACGTCGCGTACAGAGTTGTCGTTTTGCCGCTGCCCGTCGGACCGGCGCAGAGCACCATGCCGAAGGGCGAACGCACGATCTTCGAGTACGCGGCGTGCGTCTTCACGGGCATGCCGAGGTCGTTGAGGTGCAGCACCGAACGGGTCTTGTCGAGCAGTCGCATGACGCAGCTCTCGCCCATGATCGTGGCGGTCGTGGCGACGCGAACGTCGACCTCTTTACCGTCGATCATGATCGTGAGTTGGCCGTCCTGGGGACGGCGGCGCTCGACGATGTTCATGTTCGCCATGACCTTGATTCGACTGACGAGGCCAGGTCCAATCACTGCGGGCAGTTGAAGGACTTCCTTCAACGCGCCGTCAATGCGAAAACGCACGCGCACGATGTCGTCGGCGGGTTCGATGTGCACGTCCGACGCGCGGTCGCGCATCGCCTGGGTGAGGATGCGGTCCACGACCTGGACGACCGGCGCGTCGTCGGCGACGATGAGGGGACCCGAGGGTTCGGTGGTGCGCTTACGAGAGCCCTCCACGGACTCGAACGCCTGGACCAGTTTGTCCACGCTGCCGAGCGCGTGGTAGCTGCTGTCGATCGCCCAGCGAATGTCACCGAGGGGGGCGATGAGTAGTTGGACTGGCTTGCCGCTCGCCTTGCTCAGCTGTGCGCGAAGTTCTTCGCTCGGTTCAGCGACCGCTATATAGAGCCCGTCACTTTCCAAGCGGACGGGAAAGGAGGTCGTCTCTCGCGCCACGTTCTCGGGGACGAGGGTCAGCACGGCGGGATCGACGGTGTCGCGACGAAGGTTGGCGACCTCATAACCGAAGAACGCCGCGAGGGCGTGGGCGAGGGACTGCTCGCTGAGAGCGCCGAGACTGACCAGGACCTCGCCGAGGCGACCACCGGCGTCGCGCTGCATCTCGAGCGCCTGTTCGAGTTGAGCCTCGGTGATGAGATTCGAACCGATGAGTTGCTCACCGAGGCGAACCTGGCGCACCTCGGACCCCGGGCTTGATTTAATACTTTTGCCGTTCAACCCACTTGAAGGTTGAGCGTTCCCGACGACGTTTTCGCCCTCGGGATTCACGTGGGTCAGAAGTCCGACGGCCCCACTCTCGGGACTCTTCGCGCCATCATCCTCGCTTCGAGTCTTCTTCTTGAACGCCACAATCACCCCGCATTTGCTCTAGGAAATAACTTCTATTACGTAATCTATTTTGGTTGTAGAGAAAATGGATTGCGAAAAAACTACTAACCGACGAAAGCCAAAGTACACCAAAAGACGTTGAAATTGGTGGAGTGTGACTGCGTTGCGACATTTTTGTCAATGACGTCGTCGGTCGTTTCACCCAAACACAACGATAGAGAATACGAATTACTTATGACTTTCTCAACGCACGAGCGGCCTCTCTTTCGACGACGAAGCCGCCGGCGACGTGAGGTGACGTGACGCTGGTCGACGGCGTGAGGAGTTGGCCGACGCGACCGAAGAAGCGCGTCCGTCCGAAGCCCTCAACCTTCAACATGGCTCCCGGTCAAAGTTGAAGGTTGCGATGATTCGCGACGTGTCGGTGTGCGCGGACACGTGGTTCGCTCAAGGCAGGACCACCTACGTATGCACGTGTAGGTGCGTCCGTTCGTTGGATCGAAAGCTGGCGCGGGGCTCCCCTGACCATAAGTATTCAATCGTGTGGTGATCGTGCCCCGTGCCAACGGTAGAGAACGGCGTCTCTCCTTTACGGGGGCACTGTGGGTCACGGATTCGAGGGAGCACCTCGTAGGAGCGGAGACCTCACCACGACGAACGTGGTCTACGGCGACGTCAACGAGACGGTGAAGTCCTTATTTCACTGGGATGTTGATTACAATCAAACATGAACGTTGCAACGTGCGGGGACATTTCATGGTATTTCTGGCACCACCACTCGATGATCAAGAGATCTCTGTTCTCGCGAAGATTGGCGAACTCAACGCGGGTCTCCGGTTGCGTCTTCAAGAGACACGTCGTTGGTCTGCGTCGTTGACGAGAATCCAGTTCGCTCGCGCCGTTCAAGGTTCCTGTGCCATCGACGGCATTGACGCCGTGCTCGATGACACCACGGCGATTGACCTTGGGGAACCTCCGATTGACACCGAGGAGTTTGACCGTCTCGCCGTGAAGGGCCACCGCGACGCCCTGACGTACGTCGAGCAGCTCTCGAGCGACGGTGATTTTGACTACACCGGCCAACTCGTGCGGGGCTTGCACTTCATCATGGGGAGCTACGACATGAAGGCTCGCCCCGGTCGTTGGCGTCAGGGTCCCGCCTCGGGCCACGACCCTGACGCTGGTGAGGCGGCGTACGCGGGGCCCGACGCGAGTGACGTGCCGACGTTGATGAACGATGTGGTGGCGTCACTGCAGACCTCGGACGGGTCGCCAGCCCTCGTCCGGGCCGCGATGGCGCACCTCAACCTCGTGATGATCCAGCCGTTTCAAGGTGCCAACGGAAGGTTGGGTCGGTGCCTTCACACCCTCGTGCTCGCGAGACAAGGAGTGCTCAACCCCACCTACGGCAGCGTGGAGGAGTATCTCGGTCGAAACACACGGGCCTACTTCGACGTGCTCGCTCAGGTCGGCGCCACGTCATGGCAACCCGAGCGCGACGCCCGCGCGTGGATCCGCTTCGCGCTCACCGCGCACTTGCGTCAGGCCCAGACCCTCAAGCGTCGCCTCAGTGAGCATGAGCAGTTGTGGGAACGACTGGAGAAGTTGGCGTCGTCTCGAGGACTGCCCGACCGGACGGTGGTCGCTCTCTATGATGCGTCGCTCGGTCTTCGCGTTCGAAGCGCCACGTACCGCGCGGCGTTCAACGAGGCGTCAACCGAAGCGATTACCGAGGCCACGGCCAGTCGGGACTTACGCCAGTCGGCCGAGGACGGACTACTCGAAGCAGTGGGCGAGAAGCGAGGACGCCATTACCGAGCGACCTCGGACGTGGCGTCGATTCGCCAGTCCATCAGAAGCGCTCGTAAGAAGAAGGAAAGGTCCGATCCCTTCATGAAGCGAGAGACGTGAGACCAACGAGCCGGTTCTCACTCTTTGGACGCTGAAGGCCGCTGATCAGTTCCACGTTGGCGCGAGTCCCCACGACTCGGCCACCAGCGTCAACGAGCGCAGTCGCGCGTCGTGCGCGTGCGTCCGCGTCGAGATCATGAGTTCATCCGCGGCCGTTCGCTGGCGCAGCTGATCGAGTCCCTCGTGCACCGTCGCTGGGTCACCGATCACGTGCGACGCCATCGCCTCGTCGACGATGTCCCGCTCCTCGGGGGTAAAGGGATACGCGTCGGCTTCGTCCGGTGAGGGAAGAAGGCCCACGTGTCCCGTGCGGCGCTGGAGGATGCTGAGCGCCGTCGAACCCGCGAGCCAACGGGCTTCGTCGGTTGTCGCAGCGCAGACGACGGAGACGGCGACCATGACCCGAGGGCCATCTAGGAGCAGCGACGGCTGGAACGCCGAGCGGTAGATGCTAAGTGCGTGGTCGAGGAGCGCGGGAGCGAAGTGATACGCGAACGAGAAGGGCAGACCCAACATTCCCGCCAGCTGAGCGCTGAACGTGGACGAACCGAGCAACCACACTTCCGGGAGGTAGCCGTTGCCCGGCGTGGCGAACGGGTGCGACGGCTGTCCTTCGCGGGGGAGGAGGTAACTGATCAATTCCACCACGTCATCAGGAAAGGAGTCGGCACGCAGGTCGCCGCCGCGGCGTAGCGCCCTCGCGGTGTGGTGGTCGGTGCCGGGCGCGCGGCCGAGACCGAGGTCGATCCGTCCGGGATGAAGTGCTTCGAGGGTGCCGAACTGTTCGGCCACGACGAGGGGCGAATGATTGGGCAGCATCACACCCCCCGAGCCAAGGCGCAGCGTCGACGTCGCGTTCGCCAGGTGGGCGATGAGCACCGCCGGCGCCGAACTGGCGATGGCCGACATGCCGTGGTGCTCCGCCACCCAGAGTCGGTGGTAGCCGAGTCGTTCCACGACGCGCGACGTCTCGGTCGTCTCTCGAAGGGCTTGCGCGGGGGACGAACCGGAGGCCACCGTCGCGAGGTCGAGTACGGAGAGGGGAATCATGCTGGGCTCACCCTAATGGGGGTGGACCTCGTCATCGGGTTGGTGACACGTAAGGACGGACGCGCCGTCGGTCTCGCGGCGTCAACGGTATGGTGACGAACTACTTCAGTGGCTCGGGTCGACCGAAGAGGTAGCCCTGACCGAGCATCCCGCCTTCGCCGAGGGGGACGCCGAGGGTGCGCAGCATCTCCGCCTCCGCGTCGGTCTCTATCCCTTCGGCGATGAGCGTCGTGCCGCTCTGTGCAGCGAAGTGACACATGCCCGCGATCATGGCCTGGCGGGCGGGGTCCGTGTCGATGCCGCGCACCAAGGAGATGTCCAACTTCACGAAGTCGGGCTGGAGTTCCAGGATGTGACTGAGACTGGTGTAGCCGGCGCCCGCGTCGTCGACCGCGAGTTGGCAGTTGCCGATGTCCTTGAGGGCCTTTCGAATGGCGGCGTAGTTGTTGATCTGGGCGTGCTCCGTGACCTCGATCACGAGACAACGCGTTACGCCGTCCACCACTTTCGCGGCGTGTCCGTCGATGAGGGCGGCCGGAGAGAAGTTGAGGCTGAGCCAGATATCTGACGGGAGTTCGAGCGCGTGGTCGAGGGCCGTCTGCGCGCAGAGTCCCTCCAACGCGCTCCCGAGTCCTACGGAGTGGGCCTGCTGAAAGCGCTGGTCAGGGGCCTCGCCGTCGTCGAAACGCGTCAGCGCCTCGTAGCCGACGATCTCGCCGGTCTTGAGGTTGACGAAGGGTTGGAAGACGCAGTGAAAAAGGCGACGTTCGATGACCGACAGAATCTCTGATCGCAGCGACTCCCCCTTGGAGAAGACGTCCGCCTCGGCACCAAACAAAGCGCCGGCGTACGAGCCCAGCTCCTCAAAGGCCGGTAGGCGCGAGCCCATCCACTCGGGACCGTCGGCCGCTTTGGAGGCGAGCGAGAGGATGCCGACCAGCGCACCCTCCCAACGAATCGGCACGTTGCCCACGGTGGTAAAGCCACCTTCAATCATCCGCGCCGTCAAATCGTCACTGACCTTGAGTTTCTCGGAGGTGAAGTCGAGCCACCACGCGCCCTCGCTGGTGCGTCCCGTGAGTCGCTCGGGGTGGGGGAACTCGAGCGTGGAACCAATGGTCGTGCCACCGACGTTCTCGCCACCGGTGCCAATGGTGAGCAGCGTACCGTCGCTCTGGACGAGCACCAACAACGCCGCGTCGATGCAGGCCAGGTTCGTGGTGGCTTGACAGAACGCTTCGGCGGTTTCGAGCAGCGAGTCGGCCCGACGGACTTCTTGCATGATGTCAAGGATGTCCAGTCGGTCGCGCTGCTCGCGCGTTCGATGCGTTTCGAGGCGCCGCTCGTTCGTGAGGTCGCGCTTCACCGCGACGTACGCGAGAAGGCTCCCCTCGTCGTCGTGAATCGGTGAGATGGTGGTGTCCTCTTCGTAGAGCCCACCGCTCCTGCGACGATTGATCAGCGTGCCGTGCCAGGGCTCGCCGCCCTGCAGGTGCGCCCACATGACCTGGAAAAATGTCTGATCGTGCAGTTCACTTTGAAAGATGCGCGGGTTGGCCCCGACGAGCTCCTTGAGGGAGTACTCACTCGTACGCAACGCTGAAGGATTCGCGTACAAGATGGTCGAGGTCGAATCCGTGATCACGATCGATTCACTGGCTTGGTCGATCGCGCTACTAAGGAGCGTCTGGTCGTTCAGTGACTTGACGAGTCGTTCGTGGTCGCGGAGTCGCTTGATGCCGTAACCCATCTCATCGGCGAGGTCCTTCAGCACTTCCACGACGTGGTCGTCGAACGCTCCTCGTTCGGCGGCCAAGACCTGCAGACTGCCGTCCACCTCGCCGTCGACGTAGACGGGCAGCCCGATGCAACTACGAAATCCGTTCTCCTTTGCCCGTTGACGCCACGGGGCGAAGTTCGAGTCCGTCGCCAGATCCTGATAGACCACGGCTTTACCGGATCGGATGACGGTGCCCACGGGTCCCTGACCGCCCGGACCATCGCTCCAATTCACGTGGATCGCTTCGACGTAGTCACGGTGTTCACTGCTCATCGCGACCTTTTCGACGCTTCGTTCGGCGTCATCAACGCGACGGCCGTACCAGGCCACGAGGTAGCCGCCCTCGTCGACCGCGGCCTGACACATCTCGACGAGCAAGTCCTCTTCTCGTTCGGAGCGTACGAGGATCCGGCTGACCGCCGAAAGGGTGTTGGCGGCGCGTTGGGCGACCACCTCACTTTGACAGTCGCTCATTCCGATGATGCCACCAGTGACGTTGCCCGACTCGTCGACCGCGGCCTGTGCGCGCAGCGTCATCCAACAAAGGTCACCGCCCGACGTCTTAACGCGAAGTTGCGTGTGCTCAATTTTCTCACCCGAGCGAACTCGTCGTTGCCAGGCGGTGGCTCGGGCGAGGTCGTCGGGCGCGACCATAGCCAGCGCCGGCGTTCCCACAAGGAATCGGGGGAGCCAACCCAGGACCTGTTGCGCCGACGGCGAGGCCCACTTGATTACCCCCTCGAAGTCGGTCTCGACGACGACGTCGGAAGAGTTCTCGGCGAGCAGTCGAAAGTGCGACTCGGACGCGGCCAGTGAACGACGTGTGGCGACCTCGACGTCGATGCCGCGAAGTCCGACGATCAGCGCTTCGATGTTGTTGTGACTGTCACGAGTGGGTCGCGCTGATACCGACATCCAGTGAAGAGCCCCTGATGAGGAACGGTAACGAGCCTCGATGGCGTTCGTGAACTCACCGTCCAACGTTCGGCGACGATGGGCGCGAACTTTTGCTACGTCGTCCTCGAAGATGATGTCGAAGGACGACGTGCCCAGCAGGTCGTCCGGATTCCACTCGAGGATCCGGCGCGCCGACGGTGACATCCATTTGACTACTCCCTCGGGATCGGTCTCGTACACGATGTCCGACGCATTCTCCGCGAGCACGCGGAACCGCTCGGTCAGTTGGACTCGATCGGTGACGTCGCGCCACGTGTAACTGAGTCCGTCGCCGACCCTTAACGCCCGCACGTCACAGTGCCGCTCCGAGTTCATGACTTCGTTGAAGTAGACCGAGTCGTCGAGGATCATCGGCTCGCCCGTCTCGAGAGCGTGGACGTACGTGGCGAACGTGCCCGAGCGGGCGTGCCCCGGAAGGATGTCCAGCAGTCGCGCGCCGATCATTGCTTCTCGCGTGGAGTGGTTGTACTCGATCGCGGCGTCGTTGGCGTCGGCGAACACGAAGTCGATGACCGTGCCAGACGAGTCGCGTACGGCCTCGAACATGACGTGCGGATCCATCAATGAATCAAAGGTCGTACTGAGGCGAGCGCGCTCCAGTTTCAATTGACCGATGAGGTCCTCGGTCGTTTCGGCCTTCGGCCATACGCGAGAGTCACCCGCGGAGACTGGGGCGGGCTTTGAAACTTTGTGTCTTCCTCGCTGCTTTTCCACGCAACCTCTCATAAGCCAAACAAACGTTGCTCAGAGATGCTTCCGGCCCATCCTACGCGTACCACCTGTTAAACCACAACGTCCAATATCGAACGCCACGGTCGCGTCGCGGGTGAACGGCGAAGGAACCGTTCTATCCTTGGACTTTGACCACCGCGAAGGCGACACTTTGATAGATCAGGCTCTACGACCCAAGGTGACGGTGTTCTCCCTCGGCGGCACCATCGCGTCCACGAACTCCAACTTGTCGACCGGTGGCGTGACGCCCCAGCTCAGCGCCTCAGACCTCATTTCGGCCATTCCTGCGTTGGGCGAGATCGCCGACGTCTCGGCAGTGAACTTTCGCCAAATGCCCTCGTGCGACTTCACGCTCGTGGACGTCGTGGCGTTAGCTCGCGCGATCGAAGAGACGTTCGCCGCCGGGGCGCACGGTGTCGTGGTCACCCAGGGCACCGACACGATGGAAGAGATGGCCTTCGCGCTCGACGTCCTGGTACGCAGTCCGCGACCCGTGGTGGTGACCGGCGCCATGCGTAACGCGACGGTCGAAAGCCCCGACGGTTCAGCCAACATCCTCGGCGCGGTCCGGGTGGCGGCGTCGGGCGACGCGACGGGACTCGGAACGCTCCTCGTCTTCAACGACGAGATCCACGCGGCGCGGTTCGTTCGAAAGACGCACACGTCGAATCTCGCGACGTTTCGTTCACCCAGTTGTGGTCCGCTCGGCTGGTTGGTCGAAGCGCGACTTCGGATCGTGTTTCGGGTCGCACCCCTGGCGACGTTGGGGCCAGTTCGCGACGGCGACATACCGGCCGTGGCGTTGATCAAATGCGCCCTGGGTGACGACGCGAGGATCCTCGACCAGTTGGAGCACCTCGGATTCAGGGGCGTGGTGGTGGAGGGATTCGGTGGTGGTCACGTCCCGTCGCGGATCGTACCGTCAGTCGAGACCCTGGCTGAACGAATGCCCGTCGTACTCACCTCGCGAACGGGCAGTGGTGAAATGCTGAGAGAGACGTACGGCTTCGCGGGCTCCGAGCGCGACCTACTGTCGCGAGGTGTTCTCTCGTCCGGAGCACTTGACGGACCAAAGGCCCATATGTTGCTGAGTTTGGCCCTGTTAGTGGACGCCGATCCATCGAAGGCCCGAGCGCTCTTTGAGCGAATCGTCGCGTCGATGAGTTTTCATGGCGAGACGCCGATCACGTGATTCGAGACGTGATAATTGAAGTAATGCGTTCGACCGATTGACCGCGTGGTCACACAGTCGTAGACACTCATTTAGTTTTGCGCGCTCTTTTGTAGGTTCGTTTCGACAGTGTCGAGGTGGAGTTGCATCGCCTCTCGCGCACTGCGACCGTCACGATTGCGTAACGCTTCGGCGATCGCTCGATGCTGTTGGCGGTAGTTGTCGCGACGCTCCGTTGAGTCACTTCGTCGTTTCAAATTTCCCCACGTCTCACCCTGGCGAGTCTCTTCGACGAGTTCGTACATACTCTCCATCAGTGGATTGTGCGCGGCCCGGATGAACGAGCGATGTAAGGCGACGTCCCATCGCTCGAACTCGTCGTAGTCAGCGGCGTTCTCATTGCCGCGCAGACACCGTTCGATCTCTTCGAAGTCGTTCACGGTCGCGTTCTCCACGATTGACGCGATGGCCGCGGGTTCGATGAGTTGGCGCGCCGTCATGACGTCGGCGGGACTCACGACGACGGCGAGCGAAGGATGGGGCGCTGCAGCGACGTCGGGGCTCAGTCCGTGACGTGGATCGCTGCGTAGGTACGTACCTCTTCCAACTTCTCGAGAGACGAGGCCTTCGTCTTCGAGAAGCGCCATCGCGTTTCGAATCGTGGTGCGCGTCAATTGGAGTTTCGTCGCGAGTTCGCGCTCCGTGGGCAAGCGGTTGCCCGGACGCAGTCCGCTACGCGTCGCTGACGAGAGAATATCGTCCGCTACATGGAGAAGTTGGTCACTCGCTACTGTCTGCACGTCAGAACTCCTCGCTGGATGGGTGCCACCAATGCGACAACCAATGCTACCAATATTTCGGCATGACCGTACTTTTATTATAAAAATCTCCGGCTTCGATTGACATGACTGACACCGTCACCTACACTCACTTCGGTTGATTTACTTCGACCAATTGAACCAAATTGGTTGCCGACCTTGGGGGGAAACGACATGCGGTTTGCGACGATTCGTACTTCGAAGGGGCTGCGGCTGCACGTGCGCGGTCGCGAGGGGTACGTGGACCTTGCCGACGTTTCCGGGAACGACGCCCTCGTCAGTATCGACGGCGTGGCCGCCGGCGGCGACGCCGCCCTCGACGCGGCCCGTGAGGCGTCGAGTGGTTCCGGCCAAGAGTTCGACCGTGCCGACTTCGCCGCCTCGACGCCAAATCCGACAAGGATTCTCTGTTTGGGCGTCAACTACGCCGACCACGCCATCGAAGGTGGACGCGCCGTGCCGACGTGGCCGGAGTCGTTCGTGCGCGGTGCCGGCAGCGTCATCGGGGCCTACGACGAACTGGTCAAGCCCACCCTCACCGATCGATTCGACTTCGAAGGCGAGCTGGCCATCGTCGTGGGACGAGGGGGTCGCTACATCAAGGCCGACGACGCCCTCGACGCCATTCTCGGCTACAGCGTCATGAACGACGGATCGGCGCGCGAGTGGCAGCGCGCCGCCACGCAGTGGACCCCGGGTAAGAACTTTGAGGGCACGATGCCCATCGGTCCCGAGGTGGTGACGGTGGACGAAGTCGACGTGACGGACCTCGCAATCTCCACGGTCTTGAACGGCGAGACCATGCAGTCCGCTCGCACGTCGGACATGATCGTCAGCGTCGCGAAGGCGATCGAGTACTTCTCCTCGTTCACCACACTTCGTCCGGGTGACGTCATCGCC
>Ga0207933_1000417_pt1 | contig 42765 bp, 40 predicted proteins | sample NGESurdeep092012_4_FD_184488 | JGI IMG/M metagenome (GOLD analysis project Ga0207933, IMG submission 184488) | Arctic peat soil microbial communities from Barrow, Alaska - NGEE Surface sample F53-3 deep-092012 (SPAdes) | ecosystem: Environmental > Terrestrial > Soil > Wetlands > Peat ... | reverse complement strand
AGCGATCCCGTTCTCTCGTCCGATCCGCGCAAATCAGCCTCCTCCGTTGAGGAAATTGAATCACGATGGCCCAGAAAAAACGAGCGACTTCTTCAACAGCCTGCTAGGCGACCATCTCACTCACTCACGCTGCCGGCGCCTGCCCGAGATCGGGATGATCGCGCAGCCAGGCGGCGAGCATGCCGCGCATGCCGCCTTCCTCGAGGATCGACTTGATCTCCAGCGGGATCGACGGATAGCGCTGCGATTTGCCGCTCTTCAAATTGATCACGACGCCAGAGTCGAAGTCGGCCTCGATCTCGTCGCCGTCGGCGATGAAGTCCGCGACACCCTCGCAATGGACGAGGCAGGGGAGCGCCACGCCGGTCGCAGCGCGGAACGAGCGGAACGGCATCGATTCGCATAGTACGCGGAGGCCCAGCGCCTTCATGGCGATCATGCCCTGGTTGTGCGCCTTGCCGCAGAAGAAGTTTTTGCCTGCAACGATGAAGTCGCCCGGCTTGACCCTTTCCTTCAACGTCGGATCGATCTCATCGAAGAGATGCGGGATGAGTTGCGCCGGGTCCTGCACCCGCGCCGTCACCAGATCGAAGCGGATCACGCCGCCGTCGTGCGGGACATTGTCGCCGAGTAAGTGCGCGGTGCCCCGCGCTTTCCAGCCGCCGTCGAGTGCCATGGTGTTTCTCCTTATCGATCGACCTTGCGCGGATCCGAGATCCGGCCGGCGATCGCTGAAGCCGCCACGGTGACGGGGCTGGCGAGATAGCATTCGGCATCGCGCGCACCCATGCGCCCGGCGCCATTGGTCGCTGCGGTCGAGATCGAGACTTCGCCCGAACCGAGCGGCGCGCCGACGCCGCCGGCACAGGGGCCGCAGCCGGCGGGCAGGAAGATCGCGCCGGCGTCCATGAAGTCCTTGGTCAGACCGCTCTCCATCATGCGCTGTGCGATCGCGTTGGTGCCCGGCACGACGAAGAAGCGCACGTTTGGCGCGATCGTCTTGCCGCGGAGGAGCGCCGCCGCGCGTTCAAAGTCCTCGTACATACCTGAACCGCACGCGCCGAGGACGGCTTGGTCGACGGGTCGGCCGATGGCGGTTGCGATATCGACGGCGCGGTCGGGCCCGCCGGGCAAGGCGACTTGGGGTCCGAGCACCCCGAGGTCGAGCGTGATGCGGCTTTCGAAGGGCGCGTCGTCGTCGCTGACCACGCCGCCGGCAATTTTCTCGCCGGTATAGGAGAGGGGCGGAAACAGCACGTTGTTGACGCCGATCTCGGTCAACGTGTTGCACAGCGCGATGCGCTCGGAAACCGGCATCGATGCAGCGGCGACGCCGCCGAATTCGACGACGCGGTCGTCGTACTCGACGCCGAGCGCCCCGGAGGACAGGTCGCGCGACAGCTTGAAGCCGAGGTCGCGCGCGTAGACGCCGGGCTGGAACGCGCCGGTCAGGTCGATACGCAGGGTCTCCGGCACCATGGTCCACATCGTGCCGGTCGCCAGCACAATGGGAATATCCGGTCCGGCGCGCATGGCGAAGGCGCCGATCGCGCCGAAATTCGTGCAGTGCATGTCATAAGAAATGAGGAACATTCCCGACCGAACCATGCCGGTTTCCATCGGAAAGATGTGGCCATGGCCGCCGCGGCCGACATCGTAGAAGGCCCCGACCTGCCACTCCGCGGCGATACGCCGATTAGCGCGGGATTGCTCGATTGCGCGCGGCGATGTGTTGATGACGTTGTGATCGGTGAGGATCACGACGCGCTCGGGCCTCGTGATGCGCTTGTAACCGATCTGCGTGAGCTGGCGGTGCGCCGTCTCGACATAGCCGTCGTGCATAATCACCATTTCTGGATCCGGCGTGATCACGTCGCCCGGCTTGACGCTGGGACGGCCGACCGCCTTCGCGAGCAGCTTTTCTGCCATCGTCATCGGCATTGTAATCTTCCCTCAGTTCACTTCGCGGACTTCACGCCGGCGAGTTTCGACACGGAGTCTCCGCGGTCGACCTCGTCGCATTTGTCTTGCTCGGCCTTCAACTTCTTCTCGGCGAAAACGAGCACATCCATGATGCGCTCGCGCGGCACGAAACACACGCCGGTATCGTCGGCGACGACGATGTCGCCCGGTTCCACCCGCATGCCGCAGACGACCACCGGGCCATTGATCTCTATCGCCTCGAGCCGCCACTTGCCGGTCATTGGCGTGCGCTCGGTCGACCAGATCGGATAGCCGAGTTCGCGCGACTGACCGACGTCACGGATGCCGCCATCGACAATCGCGCCCATCTCGCCTTGCCGCTTGCCGATCTTGGTCCCGACCCCACCCATGTTGGAGACGCCCGAGGCGCCCTGGATCACCAGCACGTCGTTCGACTCGGCGAGATTATGGCACTCGATCTCGGCCATGCGATTGTCCTTGCGGCTCGCAGCGATCACCGGATCGTCCTGACGCAGCACGTTGCGCAGGGTCAGCGCCGTGCCAATCATGCGCGCGCCGGGGATGGTCGAGACCAGCCGCGAGCCCGCGACGGCGCCGCGCACGCCGAATTCGTCGAGGGCGTCGGAGACCGCGCAGGTCGCGTCGCCGAGTGCGCGGTAACGCGCGAGGACGTCGTCGGCAACACGCGGCACGCTCTCCATACGGATGCGGCTGGCGTCGATCTTGCCCGTCCGGGTTTTGCTCATGTTTTTCCTTTCGCAGCGGTGCGGCGCTTGCGCGCGGGCTTTGCGGCCGGCTGCGGCAATAGCCGCTTGCCGAGTTGCTTGAGAAAGCCGGTCCAGGCGGCCTGAAAGCGCTTGTCGGACGCGGCCATGCCAGTCGTCATGGCGGTGATCTGCGAAAAGGCGAGCGGATAGGTCGCGAGTGCAAACATTGCGAGTTGTAGAAAGCGCGCATCGAGATCGGCAGGCAGAAAGCCATCCTTCTGCGCCGCCTTGATGGCGGCGACCGACTGGCGGATCGTGGCGCGGCGGCTGTCCTCGTTCGGCGGCGGCGCGAGGTCGGTCTGCACCGCCTCCCAGGTGAGCAGCTTGATCCATTCGAGATCGCCGAGCATGCGGTTGAAGCGCCAGGCGAGCAGCGTCGACGGGTCCTGCACGGGGTCGGCGAGGGGACTCTGTGGCAGCGCGTGGTCGGCCTCCGCATCGGCGAGCTGCGACGTGCGCACCTCCTCGAACAGCGCCTCCTTGCTGCTGAAGTAATGGTAGATCAGTTCTTTCTTCACAGCCGCGCGTTGCGCGATTTGCTCCATGCGCGCTCCGGCATAGCCGCGCGCTGCGAACTCAGCGCGCGCCGCGGCGATGATGCTGCCGCGCGTCCGCTCGCGATTTCTGGTCCGGTGCACAGGCGGCATTGACGGGTCCCGGGGCCTCGACTAACTTAACGGTAAGTAAGTTGTTGCTGGCTGTCAACGAGCGGCCGATCCGCACGATCGGAAATTGGAAAAGGGGTGGAGATAATGGCTCTGACACGCAAAGCGGTTTTGTCTTTGCTCGCCGGCGCGCTCGTCATCGTGGCGGCCGCTCCCGGAATCGCGCAAGTGCAGGATTACCCGACGCGCCTCATCAAGATCGTCGTTCCGTTCCCGCCCGGCGGAAATCCCGATCTGGCGGCGCGCCTCGTCGCCAACCGCATGGCGATCGACTTCGGCCAATCGGTGATCATCGAAAACAAGCCTGGCGCCAATGGCGGCATTGGCGCGAACGCAGTCGCCAAGGCGCCGCCGGACGGGTACACGCTGATGGTCGCTAATCTCGGGATTCTCGGGATCAATCCGGCCGTCCGCGAGCATCTCCCCTACAATCTTAAGGAGTTCATACCGATCAGCCGGCTGGCGATCTCGCCGTTGCTGCTGATCGCCAATCCCTCGCTCAAGGTCAACTCGCTGAGCGATTTCATCGCGCTCGCCAAGAAGGAGCCGGGCAAGCTCTCTTACTCGACCGCCGGTGTCGGATCAGCGGCGCACATGGCTGCCGCGCTGTTCGACCAGATGGCCGGCACGAAGATGCTCCACGTTCCCTATAAGGGCGCGTCGGAGGCGGCACCGGCCGTCGCCGCGGGCAACGTCTCCGTCACGTTCGGCGGGCAGGGGGCGTCGTGGGGCCTGGTCTCCGCCGGCAATGTGAAGGCGCTCGGCCTGACCGGAACCAAGCGCTCGCCCGAACATACCGACGTTCCAACGATCGCGGAGCAGGGCGTCGCGGGTTACGAGATCTCCGACTGGGCCGGCATGTTGGCCCCCGCCGGCACGCCGCAGTCGATCATCGACAAGCTCAATGCCGAAGTGCAGAAGGCGCTCAACGATCCGGAGACCCGCAAGAAGCTCCAGGTTCAAGGGCTCGAAGCGGCCGGCACGAGCCCGGCGGACTTCACCGCCTTCATCGCCTCCGAGCAGAAAAAGTGGGGCGATGTCGCCAAGAAGGCGAACATCCGCATCCAAGAGTAATCGCTGTCCGAAGGCTAGGTGCGCGAAGGTGTTGTTCCTTCGCGCACAAGGACCGCGCGGAAAGAATGGGCCGGCGCGGCCCGGCGGTCGGGGAAAAGGCGCATGAGAGAAGCGGTGCGGGTCGCGAACGACCCCTTTGCCCTGGAGATGATCTGGGCGCGGCTCGTCGCGATCGCCGATGAGGCCGGCAATGCGCTGATCCGCACGTCGTTCTCTCCCATCGTGCGTGAATCGAAGGACTTCTCCTGCGTTCTGCTCGACGCCAATGGCGATTCACTGTCGCAGAACGCAGTGACGGTGCCGGTCTTCTGCGGCACGCTGCCGCGCACGATGCGGCATTTCCTGAAGAAGTTTCCGCGCGAGACCTGGCGTCCCGGCGACGCCGTGATCACCAACGATCCGTGGCTCGGCACCGGGCATTATCCGGATTTCACCGTGGCGACCCCCGTCTTCTACAAGGGGCGGCTCGTCGCCTTCGCCGGCGCGATCGCGCACATGCCGGATATCGGCGGCGTCCTCTATTCGGCCGACTCCAAGGAACTGTTCGAGGAAGGCCTCGCTGTCCCGGTCTCGAAACTCTACGAGGAGGGCCGGCCGAACGAGCTTCTGCTCGACATCATTCGTGCCAACGTCAGGACGCCGGATCTGACCTTGGGTGACTTGCACGCCAAGCTTGCCTCGACGCACGTCATGGCGCGGCGCCTCGTCGACGTGATGGACGAATACGGCATCGACGATTTGGCCGACATCGGATCGAAGATCCACGACCGCTCTGAGCTCAGCATGCGGCAGGCCATCCGCGCGCTGCCCGACGGTATCTATCGCGGCTCCGTCGAGATGGACGACATCGAGGGTGCGGCGGCGCGGATCGAGATCGCCATCGAGGTGGACGGCGATAATCTAGCCTGCGACTACAGCGGCACGACCGCCCAGGTAGGCCGTGGTGTGAACGTCGTCTACAATTCGAGCTTCGCGCACACCTGCTACAATATCAAATGTGCGATCAATCCTGACGTCCCGAACAATCAGGGCGCGTTCCGGCCGATCGCGGTGTCCGTGCCCGAAGGGTCGATCCTGAACTGCACGCGTCCGGCGCCGGTCAATGCGCGGCAGCTTACAACGCACTACATCCACGCCGCCGTATTCAATGCGCTCAGCCAGGCCGCGCCTGACAAGGTCATCGCGGAATGCGGCGCCCCGTCGAACCGCACCTTGTTCGCTGGGCATCGCCTCGACGGCAGCAAGTATTCGATCCTGCTGTTCGCCAGCGGCGGCATGGGCGCGCGTCTTGATCAGGACGGTTTGCCGTGCACGACGTTTCCGACGAACTCCGGCGCCTCCTCTGTCGAGGTGATTGAGAGCGATATTCCGGTGGTGGTGCGGCGCAAGGAACTGACCGTCGACTCGGGCGGGCCAGGGACATATCGCGGCGGCCTCGGTCAGACGATTTCATACGAAGTGCTGGCGGACGGCGCGACCGACGTCTCGATCCTCATGGAGCGGACGACACGTCCCCCGAAGGGCCACCACGGCGGCGGCCCGGGCGCGAAAGCGACGCTGAAAATGGTCAACCGGCAACTGCCGCTATCGGCAAAGGGCCGCGTCTCGCTGAAGAAGGGCGATGTGTTTGAATTCTCCTGTCCGGGCGGTGGCGGGGTCGGCGACGCCAAATTGCGCGACCGCGACGCTGTGTCCGACGACCTGAGGCTCGGCTTCATCACGATGGAGGCTGCAGTCCGCGATTACGGCTGGGACGACAAGTGATGGCGGGGAATAAGCAGTCGATCCGCCTCGGCATCGACGTCGGTGGCACCTTCACCGATTTTGTCATGATCGCCGGCGGCGACGTGAAGCTGTTCAAGCGGCTGTCGACGCCAGCAGACCCGAGCATTGGCGTCATCGCCGGTCTAACCGAGATGGCGGAGCATTACGGCTTCGACGTCTCCGACGTGTCGAGCATTGTTCATGGTACGACGGCTGTTGCGAACGCGCTCATTGAGCGCAAGGGCGCGCCGACCGCGCTGATCACGACCGAGGGCTTTCGCGATGTCCTCGAGATCGGCCGCGAGGTCCGCTACGACATCTACGATCTGGGTATACGTAACCCGAGCCCGCTCGCCGAGCGCGACCGCCGTTTCACGGTCAAAGAGCGAACGCTTGCCGACGGAACGGTTCGCAGCCGGCCCAGCAGGGATGAGGTGCGCGAAATTCTCGGACGCATTCGCGGGACGGACATCGAAGCGATTGCGGTTTGTCTCCTTCATGCTCACCGAAATCCGGAGAACGAGCGGGCGGTGGCCGACGTCATCCGCGATGAGGCGCCCGAGTTCTTCGTATCCCTGTCGTCGGAGGTGGCGCCGGAGATTCGTGAATACGAGCGCACGTCGACGACTGTAGCGAACGCCTACGTGCGCCCGCTGGTCGATCAGTACCTCCTTCGGCTGGAGCAGGAGCTTGAGGCCCTCGGCTTCGCCGGTGACATGCACGTCATGCTGTCGCAGGGCGGCATCGCCACCGTCGACTTCGTCCGCTCGTTTCCGGTCCAGATCGTCGAGTCCGGCCCTGCCGCCGGGGTTCAGGCCGTGTCGCGGATTGCGCGTCAGATCGGCGACAAGCGTGTCCTGTCCTTCGACATGGGCGGCACGACCGCGAAGATCTGCGTCATCGACAATCACGAGCCGGATCTGACGGTCGATACGGAGGTCGCGCGCATCCACCGCTTCAAGAAGGGAAGCGGTCTTCCGCTCAAGATCCCGTCCGTCGAATTGATCGAGATCGGCGCCGGAGGCGGCAGCATCGCCAGCCTCGATCGGATGCGCCTCCTGCGTGTGGGTCCGCAGAGCGCGGGTGCAGACCCCGGACCGGCGTGCTATTGCCGGGACGGCAAGGCGCCGACCGTCACGGATGCCGATCTCCTGCTTGGCTACCTCGATCCCCGCAACTTCCTCGGCGGCAAGATGGACCTCGACGTTGCGGCGGCGGAAGATGCGATCGCGAAGCAAGTGGCCGGACCGCTTGGCATCTCTGTGGTCGAGGCTGCGGCCGGAATCGTCGGTCTTGCAAATGAGCACATGGCGAGTGCGGCAAGGCTGCATGTCGCCGAGCGCGGGCGCGATGCGCAGCAATATACGCTGGTCGCGTTTGGGGGCGCGGGGCCGGTGCACGCGTTTGGAGTCGCGCGCATTCTGCGTGTGCCGCGCCTGCTGTATCCGCGCGGTGCCGGGAACCTGTCCGCGCTGGGCTTCCTGGTGTCGCCCGCGAGCCTGACGACGGTGCGGACCTACGTCGGCCCGCTCAATGCGATCGATCCGAGCCGTGTCGAGACGCTTGTGCAGGACATGGAAGCGGAGGCCTACGGGATCATCGGGCAAACCGGTGTGGCGCGGGCCGATATCTCTTTCAGGCTTTCGGTCGAAATGCGCTATGTCGGGCAAGGCTACGAGATCGAGATCCCGCTGACCAAAGCCGACCTCGATACACGGGACCATGCCAGACTGGTCGCGCTATTTGAGGACGCGTACGAGCGGCAATTCGGCATGCGCCTCCCCGGGGTCGTGGTCGAAGCGATCAATTGGCGGCTCGCCGCGCGCGGGCCCATTCCGAAAGTGCCAGCGCAAGGTGCGCAGCAGCCCGGGCAGCCGCCAGGAGACGCGCGTATCGGACAGCGTCCGATCTACATTCCGGAAACGCGGTCGTTCGAGACCGCAGGTGTCTACGATGGCTATCGGCTCGTGCCCGGAGAATCGTTTTCCGGTCCGGCGGTCGTCGAAGAACGGGAATCGACATTCGCCATCAACGGGCGCGCAGCGATCAGTGTCGATGAATTCGGCAATGTCATCGTCAAACCGATCTACGCGCCTGTGCAAGAATCCGAGCGGAATGTGCAGATGGTCTCGCAATGATCGCGTGCCGGTGCATGCCCGGTAGCGGCTGCGCGCATCGCACTAAATCAGCTTGCACCTCATTCGGCCGTGGCGGAGGTGCAGGTGTCGTGCACCGCGTCGAGCGTTTGCAGCGTCGCCGTCCGGTTGTCGTCGCGCGCGACACAGTGGAACGGGTTTCCGAGGAACACCGGTTTGACGATCCGGAACGCAACGACTTTAGGGGACGGCGCAGACGCACGGTCGATTTCGTCGATCATTTCGCGCACGGCGGATTCGGTGTACGATTATCAGTGGGAAGAGCGCTGGACCTGCAATGCCGGCTATATGACGATAGCACTTCAGTCCGCGGTCGATCTGGCACGGAATGCTGCCGCCCGCGAGAAGCCGTTGAGCACGTCGTTGCATAGACGCGATGATCGCCGGCGCGCCGTTGTTCGGCGCAGCCGCCAAGAAGATGGTGCGGGCAGCGGCCGGCGTTTTGGTGGAGGAGGGTGTGTGCGGGCGCGTCGGATCTTCGCCCCGATCTACAGCAGGCAGGATGCCCAGGAAGGGCCGCTCGCGTTTTCGGGATAAGCGAAAGCAGAATTGGCGTGGCCGCTGAGTTCTCATCGCAGATGTGCGGATTTGGTTCAGTATAGGCCCTGGCGGCGTGCGCGGACCTTGACCAGGCTGATAAGGAGCTCGAGCATCGGCGCCTGAACGCCGGCGGCGCTGCCGATTTCGAGTGGCACGCCGTACAGGGCTTCGATTTCCATCGGGCGTCCGGCCTCTAGGTCCTGCAATATGCTCGGCCTATGGCGGCTGGCGCTGAGCTTCTCGATGACCTTCTCGATGTCGGGTTTCAGCGTGACGCCAGCCGCCGCGGCAATTGCGATCGCTTCCTTGAGCATCGTACGGATCTTGGCCGTCATCCCCGGCGCGGTTACTACATCGCGTAGCGGCAACTGGGACAGCACCGTGCTCGGGCCGCTGACCATGTTGAGGATCAATTTCGCCCAGATACGCTCTCGGATGGTTTGCGACGAATCGGCTGTAAGCCCCGCTGCCGTCATGGCCGAGACGATTCGCGCCAATCGTCCGGACGCGGATCCATTCGGCTCGCCGAATTCGAAACGGACGTTCGAATAGTCGAGGCGAATGGCTCCACTTGTATCGATGATCGCTGAGCAATACGCGATGGCGCCGAGCACGCGCTGCGGTCCGATTGTCCGCCAGATAACGCCATCCGGGTCGAGAGCCGGGATTTGCAGTCCGTCGCGTTTCCCGCCGTGCCGATAATAGTACCACCACGGGATGCCGTTCATCATAAACACGACGGTTGTATCCTCGCTGATTAGCTTGCGTAATTCCTTCGTTGCGAGCGGGATTGTTGGTGCTTTGAGCGTAACCAGGACCACGTCCTGCGGTCCGAGGTCCTCCGCGCGATCGGTGGAGCGTATCGGGACGCTCCAGGTTTGGCCGCCGACCGCGACGACGAGGCCATCCCGCTGGATTGCGGCAAGTCGGTTACCGCGAGCGACAGCGCAGACTTCGTCGCGACTGCCGCGCGCCAGCGACGCTGCGAGAAAGCCGCCGATCGCTCCCGCCCCGAACACGCAGATCTTCATGGGAGTCCCGAGAGTGTCTGATCATCCCTACGCCCGTGGGCGCAGGGATGGTCGAGACGGTCAGATTCGCCGATCAGGCGGCCTTGAATTCCGACCAGCCTTGCAGCCAGAGATCCAGGTGCTTGGGCTCCTCGAGCCGCACCATCGGCTTACCGCTATCCAGCACGTCGTAGCCGAAGTCAGCCTGTTGCTGCGGCGTGAAGCTGTCCTTTGCCGCTTGCGAGGTCGACGGGACACCGGAGCGCTCGGTCAGCGATTTCCCGAACTTAGGGCTAATTAGGTAGTTGATCCAAACTTGAGCGTCGTCGGCCTTGGCCGAGCCGGCAGGCAAGAAGGCGGCGTGGACCCACCACAGCAGCCCTTCCTTGGGGTGGTTGCTGGCTACGGGAATGCCCTGTTGCCGCAGCGTCTTTCGCATCAGGAGCCAGCCGTACATAGCATGCACTTCGCCGCTTGCCATCATCTGGACGGCTTCGGCGAATTTCGACCACAGGCCGCGGAAGTTGCCTTTTTTCGAGATGAGGAACTTGGTGAGATCCTTGATTTCCGCCGGCGTCATGTCCGCGGGGCGCTTGTGGCCCATGCAAAGGGCGACCATGTGCATCGACTCGTGGGCGTCGTCGCGAATTGCCACCCGGCCTTTGTAGCGATCGTCGAGCAGCAGCGAATAGGAGTCGGTGAGCGGATCGCCCTCCTTGATGTACTTGGTGTTGAAGAGGACGGGATTGTAACCCCAGTAAACCGGGATCGAGTAAGTCCTGGCGCCGACCTTCATTGCGTCGGATTTGAACATTGGCGCAAGCGTCTTCGCATTCGGCACCTTCCCCAGATCGATCGGGGTCAGCACCTTCCGCCCCACGGCCGCCTCGAGGTTGGGACGTACGAGGTCGCTCAGCGTCACCATCATGTCGTAGCGTCCGCCGGACTGGAATAGTTTGCCCATGGTGTCGACCGGCGACACATAGGGCGCCGGCCGCACCTTGATGCCCGAGACCTTCTGGAACTCCGCGAGAGTCTCGGGCCGGATCGCCGAAGGCGGCATGATGACGTCCAGCGTCTTCTCCTGCGCGAACGCAAGATCGCTCGCGAAGGCAGTGGTGATGCCGGCTGCTGTGCCGGTCTTGATGAATTGGCGACGATCGATACGCGTCATTGAATCCTCCCGTTACGATGGTTGCCTAATCCGCTAGAACTTGATGCCTTTCTGGGCGAAGACTTTGCGCTCGATGTTGGACACGTCGATGTCGAACGTCTCCTGCGGCGGCGATTTGTTGACCTTTGGGGTCTCACCGTCGGCGAACAAGCCGCGCGAGCCCTTGCGCCCGTCGGGAAACAGCACCGGCGCGTGCACCTGCGCCATCGTGCAGTCGACGTTGCCGCGGTTCCAGGCCCAATGCAGCGCATTACCCGGGATACGGAGGAAGTCGCCCTTCTTGAGGTGATAGCCTTCTTCCTCGATGAATACCCAAAGCTCGCCTTCGAGCACGTAGTTGAGTTGCTCGGGGGTGTGACGATGAGGCTTTGAGTGATAGTTCGGGTGCCGCGATGCGATCATCATGTTGGCTTCGTTGCCGTAGATGAACAGCGTCTTCATCTGGCCCGAGTGCAATCCGACCATCGCCTGGCCGGGAATGAGATCCGCTTCGGAGACGAACAAACTCATGGCGTGTCCTCTTGTGTTGACCGTTAGTTTCGATGTTCGGGTGATGGTGACCGGCTGAGACGGATGTTCAGGAATTCGTCGATCGCGATCGACCAGCCCGGCGGCACGACGGTGGTCGAACCACTTTCTTCTACGATCGCCGGGCCGGCGCGGAGATCGCCGGGATTGAGGGTGCTCCGTTCCAGAACGGCGCAATCGAACGTTTCGCCGCCGAAGACCACCATTCGGAACGCCTCGGTCGCCGTTGCCGAACCGGCGTCCTGATAGGCGCGAACGTTCGGCTTCTGGCTGGCGGCGACGGCGATGACGCGCACGCCGCTGACGGCGATCTGCCGGCCGGGGTTAGCGTGTCCGTATCGATCCTCGTACTGCGCAAGAAAGGCGGCGTGCAGCGGCGCGATGGCAAGATCGCCCTCGTCCGCACGGACCGAAAAGGACGAGGCTTGGCCGATATAGTTCATCTGAACGTAGGTTTCGTAGGAAAGCCTCGCCGCGTTGACGCCGTCGCGGCCGAGGTGCGACGACACTTCGGTCTTCAGTGCATCCACCGCGGCGCTGATATCCGCAATTCCCGCCTCGTCCAGCCGGGCGAACAGCGAGCGTGCCGCATCCCAGCGCAGATCGGCGCTGAGAAGGCCGATAGCGGAAAAATTGCCCGGCAAGCGCGGGATTAGGACGCTGGCGATGCCTAGCTCTTCGGCCACGAGGGCGCCATGCATCGGTCCGGCTCCGCCATACGCTACCAGCGTGAAACGGCGCGGATCGAGACCGCGCGACACCGAGATTTCGCGAATGGCGCCAGCCATCTTGGCGACCGCGATGCGGACGATGCCTTCGGCCAGGTGTTCGACCGATATCGAACCGACCTCTGCGGCGAGGTCGTCGAGCACCTTTCGCGCCGCGGCCGGATTGAGCGTGATACTGCCGCCGAGCGGGCGTCCTTTCGCCAATCGTCCGAGTACGAGGTTTGCATCGGTCACTGTGGCAAGCCCGCTGCCAGTCCCGTAGCAGGCCGGGCCGGGAATCGAGCCGGCGCTTTCCGGGCCGATCAGCAAGGTGCCGTCGTCATCATAACGAGCGATGCTGCCGGCGCCGGCGCCGACCGTATTGATCTCGAGCATCGAGCCGCGCACCGGCAGGCCTGCGAAGATTACCTGCTCGGTGCTGAGCGCTTGGCCTTTGCGCACGACGCAGACGTCGGTCGAGGTTCCACCCATGTCGTAGGTGATGAGGTCTTCGATGCCAGTCGCCTCGGAAAGCCCGATCGCCGCAGTTACGCCGCCGACCGGTCCGGACAAAATGGTTCGGACCGGCAGCGACGAGGCGGAGGAGGGCGACAGGGTGCCGCCGGCCGAACTCATGATCAGGACAGGGGCGTCGACCGCTTCGGATTTCAGCGCCCTTTCAAGAACTGACAAATACCGGGTCATCGGCGGCATCAGGAAGGCGTTCAGGGCCGTCGTAGCGAAGCGCTCAAATTCCTGGTGCCCACGGTGCACCTCGACCGAGGTGCAGATGTGGGCGTCGGGAAAAGCCTCACGGATGGCGGCCTTGAGCTCTTCTTCATGCTTGCTGTTGGCGTAGGCGTTGATCAGGCAGATCGCGATGCTCTCGGCACCGTCGTGCTTGAGCGTTGCGATAGCTGTCTTGACGCCGTCAGCCGTCATTGGCGTCAGCACTGTTCCATCCGAGGCGATGCGCTCGACAATCTCGTGCCGAGCCTCGCGTGGAACGAGGGGCTCGGGCTTCACGAATTTCGAGTCGAAGAGACTTCCATGCGCATAACGCATGCAGCGGCCAATCTCGAGTACGTCACGAAAACCGTTTGTGCACAGCATCGCGACGCTGCCGCCCTTCTTTTGCAGCAGGGCATTGGTAGCGACGGTGGTGCCGTGGACGATCTGACCGAGCGGGCCGGCATTGAGCGTCTTGACGCCGCGAATGAAGCCGTCCTGCTCGCGGCCTGTCGTTGACGGCACCTTCAGCGCCGTCATGAGCCCGGTCGCTTCGTCGAGGCAGACGAGGTCCGTGAACGTGCCGCCGACGTCTATACCGACGCGGATCATGTGAGCGCCTCGAGCCGTTCGCGCCAGATTTTCGCGGCGACGCCGGCGGGCGTCTTCAGAGGCCGCAAGTAAACCGTCTCGCCTTTGCCGATGCCGGCGAGCCCGATGCTGTCGGCGGCCAGCGCGATGGTTTTGGGCTGGACGTCAGGCAGAATGCGCGCCCAGCAGCGCAAGGGCGCTCCGTCGCCGCGGATCAGCTCGACGATGTCGCCGGTAACGACCTTCATAGCCTCGGCATCTGCAGGGGCAAGCGCGCAGACGCGCAAGCCAGCCGGTGCGCTCAGGGTTTTCGCGACGACCTGCGCGTTGATCCGGCCCGCTTTGATCGCAGCCCGCTTCTTGACGGTGGCGGCCTGATCGACGCGGCTGCCGTCGAAAACGACTCCATACGCCTCTTCCGCGTGTGCCGTCGTGATGTAGCCGTGCGCAAGGTCCGAGCGAACCGATGCTATATCGCGCTCGGTCGACGGCCCAAAGCCGCCGCCGCCGCTGCTCTCGCTGATGACGACGTCATTCTCTTTGAGAGGATAATTGGCGATCTTGCCGGGGATGGCGCCGGGGACGGTCTCCTGGTCGCCGCGCTTGACCGAGAAGCGGTTTGGGGCGCCGGCGCCCCCGCCGAGCACGCCATAGGGCGGCAGCACGTTGCGGTCCGAGAGTACGGTGAGGCTCGCCTCATCCGCGAGGACGCGGATTTCGCGGCGGAAACCCAATCCGCCGCGACGCGCGCCGATGCCGCCGGAGTTAGGACGCAGTTCGAGCCGCTCGACGCGCAACGGGAATTTCGCCTCAATGGCCTCGACGGACTGGAGCGAGCCGAAATCGCCTTCGAGAAAGGTCCGCAGCGCGGCGTTGCCGTCGTGCTCCTTGAAGCCACCGGTGCCGCCGGGAGGCGCCTCGTAGAAGATAAAGGGGCGGCGGTCTTTCGGCTGCTGCCCGGAGATGACCATCTGATTGGCGGTGCTCTTGGTCTCGCCGGTGATGGCATCGGACAGTACGGGCGCGAGCGCGCCCATGATCGCCATTTCGAGATTGCGGCGCACGTCACCCATGCCGCCGAAGCCGACCGGGTCGGTGGGACACAGCAGCGAGCCGGGTGGCGTGTAGATGTCGAGCGGGCGGAACGTGCCAGAATTGACGGGGCCGGTGCGATCGAGGAGGGCCTTGAGCACCATGAAGACGCCGGTCGGCGCGCCGGACGGGCCGAGATTCCACGGGCCCTTGTTCTGGGCCGAGGTGCCCGTGAAATCGACGCGCAGCGTTTCGTCCTTCACCTCGATCTTGGCGCGGATGATGAGCGGCTGAGCCGCTTCGCCGCGCGGGTCCATTGCAATCTCATATTCGTACGCGCCCGGCGGAATCGCCGCGATCCGGGTCCGCATGCGCGCCTCCGCGCGATCGAGCAGTTGGCGGACGCAGGCGCGCTGAATGTCGAGGCCGAATTCGTCGACCAGCGCCACGAGGCGGCGCTGCGCGATACGCGCGGTGCCGAGCATCGCCTCGAAATCGCCTTCGCGCTCGTCGGGGATGCGCATGTTGGCGAGCATCACATCGAAGAGGTCGTCGTTGCGCTTGCCCTTGGAGAAGGCGCGAATGATCGGGATGCGCACGCCTTCCTGGAACATGTCGGTTGCAGCGGCCGAGACGCTGCCCGGCGACATGCCGCCGACGTCCTCGAAATGCACGCGCACGACCGGCAGGAACGCGAGCTGATCGCCGATGAACAATGGTGCGATGACGCAAATGTCGTTCAGGTGCGTGCCGCCGCTCAGTGGATCGTTGTGCAGGAAGATGTCGCCAGGGTTTATGTCGCCGGCGAATTTCTTGAGCATCTCTTCTGCCGACCAGATGATCGGGAAGACATGCTGCGGATTGTCGCCTTCGGACAGGGCGAGCAACTGGCCCCTGTCGTCGAGGACCGCGCACGACATGTCGTGCAACTCGCAGACCGCGGACGAAAAGGCGGCGCGCAGCATGTTGCCGCGCATCTCGCGCACGATTGTAATCAGCCGTTCGCGGATGATCTCGATGAGGATCGGATCGATGGCGGCGGAGGTGATGGCGTCCAAGGGCGTATTCCGATAATCGGCACGTTATGCCGGTATATGGAAAATCGTATCGACCTCCGCCCGCCTGTCAAGCGGTGGCGCGAGCCGCGGTCATGCAAACGAGCTTAGGTGCGCTGTCGCGACAGCATTGCACCGGCGAGCGAGGTGGCGACCGAGATCACGATGATGACCACAGCCATGGCTGGCGCTTCGGGCGAAAGCGATTCAACGACCATGTACCAGAACTGAACCGGCAGGGTTCGCTCGAAGCCGGTCAGGAACAACGTGCGCACGAATTCATCGAACGAAAGACTAAACGCAAAAAGCCAGGCGGCGACGATCCCCGGCCGGATCAAGGGAAACACGATGCGCCGGAACACGACGGCGCGCGTCGCCCCGAGATCGCTCGCCGCCTCTTCGAGGCTGTGATCGAAACGATGCATGACCGGATAAAGGCTGAGAAAGCTGAACGGCAAGACCCAGGTCACGTGTGCCGTCAGCGCCGTGGTCCATAACGAGAGTGGGATCTTCAGCATGCCGAAGAAGACCAGCAAAATTATGCCGCCGACGACGCCGGGCAGGATGATGGGCGCGACAATCAGATAAAACAGCACACCGTTGCCGGGAAACGGCCGGCGGTAGGCGAGGGCCAGCAAGGTGGCGAGCGCTGTCCCGATCGTGGCCGACAGGATACCCAGCATGATGCTGTTGGCGAAGGCTGCGACGAGCTCCGGCTCCGTGAACACGACCATGAACCAGCGTGTCGTGAAGCCCTTAAGGGGAAGGCCGACGACTTGGGAATCGTTGAACGACAGCACTGTCACGGTGATGACCGGCGCGTAGAGGAAAAGGTAGACGAGGCTGGCGTACCCCCACAGTAGGGCCTTCTCGGTGCGACTCTCGTTTGCCCGGTAGGTCATCGGGGGTCCTCGGCCCTCGACAGGAACACCGACCGCAGCCCGACGAATCGGCCGGACGCTGCTAGAAACACGATCACGAGGACGGTCATAACGGAGGAGAGGGCGGAGCCGAAGGTCCAGTTATTATCAGCGAAGAACTGCGTCGCGATTACGTTCGAGTACATGATACCGGACGTGCCGCCCATCAGCGCCGGCGTGACGAAGGCGCCGAATGCCAGCAGGAACACCATGATCGATCCTGACAGGATACCGGGCTGGCTGAGCGGCAAAGTGACGCGCCGGAATGTCGCCCATCCCGAGGCGCCGAGATCGCGTGCGGCCTCGTAAAGCGCAGGTTCGATGCGGTCGATCGCAAGGAAGATCGGCAGCACCATGAACAGCAGGTAGACGTAGACGAGTCCGAGATAGACCGCGAAATCATTGTACAGGAGCCAGTCCGCTGGCTCCGAAACAATATGCAGGTCGAGCAGGATTTGATTGATCACGCCGCCGCGGCCGAGGATCGGCAGCCAGGCGAAGGTCCGCACTACGTTGCCGATCCAGAACGGCAGAAAAAGAAAGAGAATTAGCACAGTCTTCAGCGTCCCGTGCTGCCGGCTCAGGAACAGCGCGACGGGATAGGCGGCGACCAGGGTGATGATCGTGGTGAAGATCGAGATGCGGAAAGTCTTGAAGAGAAGATAGCCGTACAGCGGAGTGCTGACGAACTGTTCGACGTTGCGCCAGGTGAACTTGAACTGAATCCCGAAGATGCCTGTGCTGAGGAACGACATCAGCAGCATGAAGAGACAGGGAATCGCCACGAACAGGACCAGCCACGCGATCGATGGCGAAGCGAGGGTGAGCGCGGAGCGGGTGTTGGGCTTCATCCTGAGCTTCCGGGGCCTGCTGGTCTCTCCTGGCCAATCTAGATGCGTGCTAGATGCGCGAGGCAAGCCCCCGTGCTGCATTGCTGACGAGCTTGCCGATCTTCGGCAGATCTCTTTTGGCAGCCGCGCCCGCGGGGAACGCCAGCGCGAGGGCCGCCAGCGTGTCGGCGTGGCGCGACGTCAGCGGCGCGGCGATCGATGCGACGCCGATCGTGTTCTCTTCCCAGTTGACCGAATAACCGCGCTGTCGCGTCTGCGCGAGGTCGGTGAGCAGTGCCTTGCGCTCAACAAGGGTATTGGGCGTCATCTTTCGTAGCGGCGTTTCATCGAGGATGGCATCGACTTGTTCCGGATTGAGAATTGACAGCACCGCCTTACCGACCGCGCTGCTGTGAATGGGCCGGCGCTCGCCGACCGAGACGCCGTATTTGACGGGCCCTCGTCCCTCCATGCGCGCGATGATCACCATCTCATTGCGATGGAGTACCGCAAGCTGTGCCGTATGGCCTGTCTCGTCCACGAGTTGCCGCATGTAGGGTGCCGACTCTGCCTCCAGCGCGGGACTTTTGAAGAGATTACCGACTTCGAAGGCGCCAATTCCGATCCGGTATTTCGTGGTTTCCGGGTTCTGTTCCAGGAAGTCGTATTTCCTGAGCGTCTGCACCAGTCGAAATACGATTGTCTTCGGCAGGCGGACGCGTGAGCTGATCTCGGTGATACCGAACTCGCGCTGATTGCGGTCGAAAGTACGAAGGATCGACAAGGCGCGCGCCACCGTCTGCGACAAGGCGCCCGGTTTGCCGCGAGGCCCGTCGGCTGGACGCGGTCGCTGCACCGTCTGCTTCGTCGTTCCGCGCGTGCTTCCCGCCATGTCTTGTCTCGCAGGTGAGGGTGAATGTCAGTCATCGGCGGCAATTGACGCTACCGCCGACGCCGGTCATGATAAGCGGAATGCTATTCCAATAATCGGAACGTAGGCAAGTGGCTAACGCCGTCCCATCTGCTGCAAGCCGGCGGAGAACCGCCCGATGGCCAGCCGCGCTTCTGCTTGTGGCGCCAGCGGCCGCCTGGATCGTCACGTTCACCGTCGTACCGATGGTCATTCTGACGGCAATCTCGTTCTGGACGACGACCGCCTATGGCGTCAAACCGATCTGGACGCTCGACAATTATCGCACGATCTTCGGCAGCTACGTCTACATCGACACCTTCCTGCGGACGCTTCGCATCGCCGGCATCACGACCGTGCTGACCTTGCTGGCGGCGTATCCGATGGCCTTCGCACTGTCGCGGCTGGCCGGATCGGCCAAGACGATCGTGCTGCTATTCGTATTTCTTCCGTTCTGGACGAGCTACGTCGTGCGCAGCTTCCTCTGGCTGCCGATGCTCGGTCGGAACGGGCTGGTGAATTTCCTGCTGGTGAAGTTCGGGTTCGTGTCGCGTCCGGTCGACTGGCTCATCTACAACGAAGGCGCAGTCTATGTCGGGCTGGTCTATGCCTACATGCTATTCATGTTCCTGCCGATCTATCAGTCGCTCGACCAGCAAGACTCGAAGCTGCAGGAGGCGGCGAGCGATCTCGGCGCGACGCCCGCGCAGGTCTTTCGGCGGGTGATCTTTCCGCTCAGTCTGCCCGGTGTGTTCTCGGGCTGCACGATGGTGTTCCTGTTCGCCTGCGGCGCCTTCGTTACGCCGCAGATCCTCGGTGGCGCCTCGACCATGATGGCGGGCAACGTTATCGGCAGCCAGTTTCAGATCTCCAACAATTGGGGGCTCGGCGCCTCCCTGTCGGTCACCTTGATGGTGAGCGTCATCGGCTGTTTCGCGCTTAGCGCATGGCGGCTCGGCCTGCTTCAGCTCTTCGCGCGAGACACGCGATGACCATGCGGCCGGTCCATATCAGGTGGGCTTTGGCGGCGTACGGCGTCGCGTTCGTCTGCTTTCTCTACGTTCCGATGATCGTGCTCTGCCTATTGTCGTTCAATGACAGCCCGGTCGTCGGCTTTCCGATCCGCACTTTGACCACGGCATGGTACCGGCAGGCGCTCGCGGACGGCGTTCTGATGGACGCGCTCTGGAATAGCGCCTGGCTGGGCATTGCGAGCTCCGCGATCGGCACGGCGCTGGCATTGACTGCGGTGCTTGGACTGCGCCGCGTTCCGCGACTTGCGGCCGCTGCCCTGCCGTTCGTGGTGCTGCCGATCGTAATGCCGGCGATCGTGACCGGCGTCGTCATGCTCATCTTCTTCGGCTTCACTGGCTTGCGGCTCGGGCTTTTCCCGACGACTTTGATCGTCCACGTTACCTGGGTTCTGCCGTTCGCATACCTGTCGCTCTATCCACGGCTTGTCGGCCTCGATCGTTCGATCGAAGAGGCGGCGATGGACCTCGGGGCGATGCCGCTCACGGTGTTTCGGCGCGTCACGTTTCCGCTCATCCGCCCGGCCGTCATCGCCACAGCGCTGTTCGCCTTCACCTTGTCCTTCGACGAGTTCGTGCGGACCTTCTTCGTCGTCGGCACGCAACAGACCCTGCCAGTCCATTTATGGATCCTCGTGACCGAAGAGGTCGCGCCGTTCCTGCCGGCGGTCGGCGTCATTATCATGCTTCTGACATTGGGGACCGCCGCGCTCGGGTTCGCAACGTCGTCGATCAATTCCAGGCGCATTGCGCGCTTCGCGATGACAAGGGAGATAGCCTCATGAAGCGGATAGATGAACGCCTGACGGTGACGCGCCGCGACGTAGTCGGGCTCGCGCTGGCTTCCGGCCTGGTTCCTCTCAGCAGTTTCTCGGCACTCGGCCAGGACGAGGCGCAAGTCGAAGTCCTGATGACGAATGCCTTGATGGGGCCAGCGCTTAGACCGATCGTCGAGCAGGAGGCCAACGTCAAGATCGTCGATGCGCCGTTCCGCACGGTAACGGATTCTATTTCCCGCCTGCTGGTGCCGGGCGGCACGACGCGTTTCAGCGTGATGCATCTGCAGGTCGAGGTTGCGCGCAATCCGGTGCTCGGTGAGAAGGCGGGCGACGAGAAGGTCTCGCCGCTCGATCTGTCGAAGATCCCGAACGCCGCCAACATCGCTGACACGTTCAAGAACAATTACATCCGCCGCGGCGACAAGACCTATGCAGTGCCGGGCACGTTCGGATTCGACACCGTCATCTATAACGCCAGCGAAGTGCCCGAAGCCGATCCCTACACGAACTCATGGGGTATGCTCTTCGAGGACAAATACGCTGGCCGGATAGCCTGGTTTGACTCCGCGCTCCACATGTTCCTCTGCGCCGGTCTTTACCTCGGAAAGCCCAATCCGGAAAAAATGAGTGGCGCCGAGTTGAACGAAGTTTCGGACTTCTTGATCAAGAAAAAGAAGAACGTGCGCACGTTCTGGACAAGCTTCGCCCAGGGCGCGAGCTTGATCGGCAACGGCGAGGTAGTGTGCGCCTACGGTCCGGTGGTCATGCGCGCCAGCCTCGAACAGCGGAAATTTCCGGTCGGCAGCGCCTGGTGCAAGGAGGGCGTGTTGTCGCTGGTGTCCGGCGGCATCATTCCCAAGGACGCCCCGGACCAGGACGCCGCGCATCGGATTATCAATGCGATGATTGGTCCTGAATACGCAAAACGCCTGACCAAGGCTGCCGGCTATTTGTCCTGTTCGAAGTTGGGCGCTAGCCTCATCAGCCCCGAAGCCGCCAAACGCGCCGGCTATGGAATCCTTGACGGCACAGTGAAGCATCACGGCATCACCCAGCCGTCGAATTTCAATGCCTGGGTGGAAGCATGGAGCCGTGTGAAAAGTGCTTGAGCAAGCAGGTTCTGACAGCATGAGGCGCGGCGCCAGCGAGGAGAATGCCGTCTCCATCCAGGCTGTCAGCAAACGCTTCGGAGAGACGGCCGCTCTCAATCGCGTATCCCTCGACATCAAGCGCGGCGAATTTTTCTCGCTCCTCGGCCCGAGCGGTTGCGGCAAGACGACGCTGTTGCGGATCATCGGCGGCTTCGAAAGCCCGGACGATGGCGCTGTTCTGATCGGCGGGCGCAACGCGGCGATCGATCCGCCGTACAAGCGCCGCACTAACATGATCTTCCAACACCTCGCGCTGTTCCCGCATCTCACCGTCGCGCAGAACATCGCGTTCGGCCTCGAGATGAAAAGGGTGCCGCGCACTGACATCGACCGCAAGGTTGGTGCGATGCTCAAATTAGTACGGCTCGAAGGCTATGGGCCCCGCAAAATTGACCAGTTGAGCGGTGGCCAGCGGCAGCGTGTAGCTATCGCGCGGGCGCTGGTAAACGATCCGGAGGTCTTGCTTCTCGACGAGCCGCTTGGCGCGCTTGACCTTCAACTTCGGCTGCAGATGCACGACGAGTTGCGGCGTATCCATCGGGAGATCGGAAGCACCTTCATCTTGGTCACGCACGACCAGGGCGAAGCGATCACGCTATCCGACCGCATCGCGGTGATGGACGGCGGACGCGTCATCCAGCTCGGTGCGCCGAACGACATCTATTACCGGCCGGAAAGTGTGTTCGTCGCCCGCTTCGTCGGACACGCCAATTTCGTACCGGGCGAGCTTGTCGCTGTGAGCGACAAGCGGGCCGAGCTCTCGGTCAACGGGCGCAGCTTCAAGGGTGCGCTGCCGCTACCCATTCCTGCCGGGAGGCGGGCGACGGGCGTGCTGCGCTATGAGCATGTCCATGTCTTGCCTCCGGACGACGCGCGCGGTGTTGCAGCGACGATCGGGAGCGTGTCGTTTCAGGGAACGTCCTATCGGCTTTCTCTGCAGCTGGAAGGCGGGAATTCTCTTCTTGCGGACGTGACCGGCGACAGCGCCCGTAGCCCTTTCAATCAGGGCGAAAACGTCAAGGTCGATTGGAACAGCGACAACCTCACGATTCTCCCAGCGGAATAGATGGGTCCCACGCAGCGCGAAAGCCGCAAGCTACCTTGGACGCGCGCTACGTGCTCGCGCGTTCGATAATCCGGAAGCCGACATCGATGGGTTGCAGTTTGCCCCGCTCGCCGTCGAGCCGGCGCAGCATGAGTTCGGCCGCCTTCTCGCCGATCTCATAGCGGGGAATGTCGAGTGTCGTGATCGGAATGGCGAAGCGGCGCGATATTTCCCAATCGTCGAAGCCGGCAATGGCGACCTGTTTTGGGATTTCCCAGCCGCGCCGATTGCATTCCAGCATGGCGCCGATCGCCAGAACGTCACCGGCAAAGAACACCGCGTCCACACCTGGGCGGAGGCCCATGAGTCCTACGATGGCGTTCGCCCCATTTTCGAAACTGCCGGGAGTCTCGACCGTGAGCGCGTCATCGAGCCCGAGGCCGGCCGCGGCCAAGGCGGCTTGGTAGCCACGTTGCCGTTCGCGGGCCCGTTCGTTCCGGCTGGCGATCTGGCCGACGAATGCGATACGCCTATAGCTTCGGCCGATCAGATACTCCGTCATCGCTTTTGCGGCATCGAAGTTGGAGTAACTCACCAGCAAATCGATCGGCCGGCTGATGAGATCGCCCGTTTCGACCACAGGTATCCCGGCATTGCGGATGAGGCGCCGGACGCCGGGCGTGTGCGCAGTATCGTGCAGCACCAGCCCGCAGGGGCGATGCGCCAGAAAGGCCGCGATCAGCGACTCCTCGGCGTCGCGCGAATAGCCGCTGTTGCCGAGCATCAGGTTGATGCCGCGCTTCCGCAGGGCGTCTGTAAGTCCCTGAATTGTCGCGGCAAACAGCGAGTTCTGCAGGCTGGGCACAATCGCTGCTGCCAACTGGGTTCGGCTTGGAGCCTTGAGGCCGCCGGCTAGCCGGTTCGGCACATAGCCCAGTTCGCGAACCGCTTTCTGCACGCGGCGCAGCGTCTCGCTCGAAACCTGATCGGGCGCACGCAGGGCGCGCGACACACTCATGGCGGAGACGTTGGCGCGTAGCGCAACTTCCTTCATGCGCGTCTGGGGCGCGCCGGGACGTTTCTTGTTCGGCATGTCGATCACCATACTTGACGCGCGGCGCGCGATCCACTTACTGTTATCGATAACAGTAAAAGCCGGACGGGGAGGAATGCTGCCATGGGCCTCACGGCCACCCAAAAGATCGTCGCGCGCCATTGCGGACGCGATGCCGTTGCCATCGGTGAGACCGTCACGGTCAAGGTCGATCTCGCCATGTCGAACGACATGACGTCGCCGCTCGCGGTGAAGCAGTTCCGCAGCGCTGGTGCCAAGAAGGTCTTCGATCCGGACAAGATCTGCATCGTCGCCGGACGTCATATGCCGTTTCGCGACGAAGCCTTCGGCTCGGCGGTGGGCCTAGTCGGCGAGTGGTGCCGCGATCAGGGCATCAAGAATTTCTATGCGAATACCGAGGGAATGGACCACGCCTTGGTCCCGGACCTCGGCTTCATCCGGCCCGGCATGCTGGTCTGCAACGCCGATTCCCATACCTGCACGTATGGCGCGCTGGGCGCCTGGGGCCTTCCGATGGGCTCGACCGACATGGCGTACATTTACGCCTTCGGCGAGACTTGGGTCCGCGTTCCGGAAACGATCCGCGTTCGCTACACCGGCAAGCCCGCCAAATACGTCACCAGCAAGGACTACGTGCTCGCGACTGAACGTGCGCTGACCGTGGACGGCGCCCGCTACAAGACGATCGAGTTCTGCGGCCCTGCGCTCGACGCTCTCTCGGTCGACGAGCGGTTCACGATTTCGAACATGGGCATCGAGATGGGCGCCAAGACGTCCTTCATGGCGCCCGACCAGAAAGTCAGGGATTATCTCGCGACGCGGACCAAGGTGCCTTACGAGGCGGTGTATTCCGACGAGGACGCGGAATTCGAACGCTCGGTCGATATCGATGTGTCGAAGCTCGAGCCTGTCGTCGCCAAGCCGCACAGCCCCGATAACGTCGTTCCCGTGTCCGAACTGAAGAACATCCGCGTCAATCAGGTTTGTATCGGAACCTGCACGAACGGGCGCCTGATCGACCTGCAACAGGCCCTCGAAGTGTTACGCGGGCGCAAGGTTGCGGCCGGCGTGCGGCTGATCGTGACACCCGCGACGAACATCATCATGCGCGAAGCCGAAAAGCTCGGGCTGATCGAAGAGTTTCGTGCGCTTGGTGCGACGATTAATCCGCCCGGCTGCGGACCTTGCGCCGGCTGGCATCAGGGCGTGTTGGCCGAAGGCGAAGTCTGCGTCGCCACCCACAATCGAAACTTCCCGGGCCGCATGGGCAGCCCGAAAGCGCTGGTCTATCTCAGCAGCCCCTATGTTGCGGCAGCGACGGCGGTGGCGGGGGTGATCGCTTCGCCGGCGGAGGTGCTGTCATGATCATGAAAGGCGGCACCCACATTGTCGGCGATCATATCGATACCGATCAGATCATTCCGGCTCGGTATCTGGGCTCGCTCGACCCAAAAGTCCTCGCGGAAGGCTGTTTTTACAATCTAATCCCGCAATTCGCAACGATGGTAACGCCTGGGGACATCCTCGTCGGCGGCGAGAACCTCGGCTGCGGCTCATCGCGCGAGCATGCGCCCATCGCCATCAAGTCGGCAGGCATCGCCTGCGTGGTCGCCCGTAGCTTCAGCCGCATCTTCTATCGCAGCGCCATCAATATCGGCCTGCCGGCCATCGTGTGCCCCGCCGCAGTCGACTTCGCGCGCCAGGGCGCCGAGATGACGGTCGACTTCGATAAGGGGGTCGTCGAGAGCGGCGGGAAATCCGCGGCATTCGCGCCGTTCGGCCCCTCGATCCTCGCCATCATCGCGGCCGGCGGCCTCGTCCCGTTCATGTCCCAACGTCTCGCCCGTGAAAGTGCCACCGCATGAAGCCGCTGATCATCTGTGCCGCGCCCACCGGTGGCGCACCGGCAAAATCGAAGACGCCGCATCATCCGGTCTCGCCGGAGGCCGTCGTCGAGGAGGCTCTGGCCTGCTGGCGCGCCGGCGCGGCGATGATTCATCTGCATGCGCGCCTTGCCGACGGCTCGACCATCATGGAGGTCGGCGCCTATCGCAACATCGTCGACAAGATCGAAGCCGCCGGGTGCGACGCTATCATCAATCTCAGTGCCGGCGACGACGGTGGCAAGGCCGACCACAAGATGCGGCTGAGCATTGCCGACACCGGCGTCGAGATGGTGTCGCTCGACGCGGGACCGATCAACGTCGGCAATCGCATTTACAATAATTCTCTCGCCTACCTCGAGGAGATGGCCGGCCGGATGTTGGCGAAGAACATCAGGCCGGAGGTGGAAATATTCGACGTCGGACATATCGCCGCCATCAAGGGGCTGATTGCCAAGAAGCTATTGAATCCGCCGTACTACATCCAGTTTGTGTTCGGCGTGCCCGGCGGAATGCCGCTCGATGTACGGATGCTCGACATGTGTCTCGACTATATGCCCGAGGGTACCGAGTGGGCGGTCTCGGCGCAGACCTCGAATCCGGACGAATACGTCGCCTTGCAGATGCAAGCGTTTACCAAAGGTGGGCACGTTCGCTGCGGCATGGAGGACTTCGTCTACCTGCGGCAGGGCGAGTTCGCGACCAGCAACGCGCAGTCGGTAGATCAGTGGACGCAAACGGCGAAGATCTGGGGCAGGCCGGTCGCGTCGCCGGCGGACGCGCGCAAGATACTTGGAATCGCACACTAGAAAAACAAAGCGATCTGTCGGGAGGAGACAATGCGAAAAATTCTTGCAGGTTTGGTCCTAGCCGGTCTCGTTTTCGCTCCGATTGGAGCGCAGGCACAGCAGAAGCTGGAGAAGCTCACGATCACGTCTGGCGGAGACGGGATGCACTATTTCCCGTTCTATATCGCTCGTGGCGGCGGCTTCTTTGAGAAAAACGGCATCGACGCCGAATGGGTCAACGTCAATTCTGGCACCCGGCAGGCGGCATCGATCCTGGGCGGCAGCGCCGACATGACGCCCATGGCGTTCTTTCACGTCATCAAGGCGCGCGGCGAAGGTGCGGACATGGTGGCGATCGGGGACGTGTTCGACGTCTACGGCATGACGATAGCGCTCTCCAACGAAGCGATCGCGAGGAAGGGCATCAAGCTCGACATGCCGATCGACGAAAAGGTGAAGCGGCTCGCCGGTCTCAAGATCGGTATCTCGTCGCCTGGCAGCTCGACCGACGCGCTGATCCGCAGCGTTCTCGTCGCGCGCGGATACGATCCCGACAAGACCGTCAGCCTCGTGCCATTCGGCGCGGGCTCGTCCATCCTGGCTGCATTCGAGAAGAAGCTGACGGATGGCGTCGTCTATGTCGCGCCGGTCCCGGAGATCATCGAGCAAAAGGGGCTCGGCAAGACCGTCATCAACCCCTTCAAGAACGACGTGCCGGAACTCGTCAATGTGCCGTTCGTCGTCGTCGCGACTAGCCGGGCCACGCTTCAGAAAAAGCCGGACTTGATGCGACGTGCGATGAAGGCGCTCGCTGAAGCCATGGATTTTGCGCAGAAGAATCCCGAAGACACGGCGAAGATCATGCACAAGTATTTTCCCGATATTGACCCCGCGGTATTTTCTCAGGTCGTCGAGACCTATCGCAAGGCTAGCCCGCATTCGCCGGTGTTGACGCAGCAGCAGTTGGACAAGACGGTGGCGTGGATGAATATCGGCGCCAAGCAGAAGATCTCCGCGAAATTCGACGAGGTCGTCAATGACAACCTCGCCAAGGAGGCGGTCGTCGGTCTCTCTCACTAGCGAAGGGTGACGCCCGTGCTCCTGAACCCGACTGCTGAGCAGCGGTTCGTGATTGCTTGCAGACTGTTGCTGTTCGGAATTCTGCTGGCGAGCTGGGAGCTCTACGGGCGCTTCGTCAGTGACCTCTGGTCGAGTCGACCGAGCCTTATTCTCGGCCGGCTCTGGACGTGGGGTGGCGAAGGGCTTGCAGGCCATATCGCGACGACGCTCACGGAAATGACCGGCGGTCTTCTGATCGGCGTGCCGCTCGGAACGCTGCTGGGGTTGGTGCTCGGACGCCTACCGGTGGTCGCGGGGCTCGTGCGGCCCATCATATTCGGTCTCTATAGTATCCCACTGGTCACGCTGGCGCCGTTGCTGATCTTCTGGTTCGGGCTCGATCTCGCACCGAAGGTCATTCTTGTATCGATCGTGACGTTTTTCCTCCTGTTCTTCACGACCTTCGCCGGGGTGCAAACCATCGACCGCGAGCTGATCGAGAATTACCGGCTGCTCGGGGCATCGCGGTCCGAGGTCTTGCGCAAGTTGATTGCGCCGGCGTGCCTGGCCTGGATCCTGTCCGGGCTCAAGATAGCCCTGCCATACTCCCTGATCTCCGCGACCGTCGGCGAGATGCTGTTGGCGCGTGCGGGCGTCGGCTTCCTGCTGATGTACGCCAGTCAGCAGATCGACATCACTGGCATGCTGGCTGCCCTGACCATCCTCATGGTCATCGGCGTGGTGATTGGCGAAGCTGCGAATGCGCTCGAACGGCGCATCCTGCGTTGGCGAATTTTGACGAGCTAGCCCGATGATCCAAGAACTGTTCAGCCTCGAAGGTGTCTCGAAATCGTTCGAGCGGGATTCGAACGCTATCATGGCGCTCGCGCCGATCGACCTGTCGGTCGAGCGTGAGGAGTTCGTGGCACTGGTCGGTCCGAGCGGCTGTGGCAAGTCGACCATCCTGAACATGGTCGCCGGCCTGTTGCGGCCCAGCGCCGGACGCCTGCACTACGATGGGCGCCCGGTGAATGACCTTAACTTGCGGGTCGGCTACATGACGCAGCGGGACACGCTGTTGCCGTGGCGCACGGTCGCCGACAACATCGGGTCTCCGCTCGAACTCTCTGCCCATCGGACATCGAAGAGCGAACGTGGCGACAAGATCGATCGTATGATCGAGCTTGTCGGCCTCAAAGGCTTCGAGAAGCATTATCCCGGTGAACTGTCGGGCGGCATGCGCCGGCGCGTCGCGCTGGCGCGCATGCTCGTCTACGATCCCGAGACGCTGCTAATGGACGAGCCGTTCGGCGCGCTGGACGCGCAGCTCAAGCTGGTCATGCATGACGAGATCCAGCGGATCGTCGGCATCGGCCGCAAGACGGTGCTGTTCGTCACGCACGATCTCGCCGAGGCCATTGCCCTTGCCGACCGCGTCGTCGTTTTTTCCGGCCGGCCCGGCCGGGTCAAGACCGTGCGCACGGTCGATCTGCCGCGGCCGCGCGATGTCTTCCGTATCCGATTTGCGCCGCGCTTCACCGAACTCCACGAAGAGCTTTGGGATCACCTCCAGGATGAGGTCAACCGGGCCTGACGCATGACTTATGCCGCCCGCGATAGTGAAGAATCGCTTGTCGTTGCCGCGGGGCGCTCGCCGTCAGGCGAGGGCCCACTCGCGCAATTCCTGACATCCCGCGGCGGCCGCTTGTTCGGGCAGTTCATCATCGTCGTGGCATTGCTCACACTGTGGGAATTCGGCTCGGGCGCCTTCCTGCCGCGCCTGTGGGTGTCTTCGCCCAGCGCAATCATCGCGCAGCTTTATAGCTGGTTCGCTGACGGCTCGATCTGGGTGCACCTGATCGGCACGGTCAGCTCCGCGGCTCTGGGATATCTGCTTGGCGCGATCGCCGGCGTGGCGACGGGGCTATTGCTCGGCCTGTCGGCGCGGGTCGAGGCGATCGCCAGCCCGTTCATCGTCGCGCTCTACTCGCTGCCGAAAGTCGCCCTTGCGCCGTTCTTCGTCATTTTCCTCGGCATCGGCATCGAGTCGAAGATCGCGCTGGTCGCGGTCACGGTCTATTTCCTGCTGCTCTACAACACGCTCGACGGAATTCACGATCTAGACCGCGGCTGGGCGAGCACCTATCGGCTGATGGGCGCTAACAGCCGCGAGATCGTCCGTCACGTCATGTTGCCCGGCATCATGCCTTGGGTCTTCTCGGGGCTGCGCATCGCGGTGCGCTACGCATTCACGGCCGCGGTATTCGGCGAGTTGATTGCCGGCAATAGAGGCATCGGTTACCTCATCGAAGAATCGGCTGGAAACTTCAAATCCAGCGGAATCTTCGCGGGTGTTCTGGCTCTCGTCGTTTGCAGCGTCAGCGCGACACAGGCCATCGCACGCGTCGAGCGCACGGTCTTGCACTGGAAGACTTGACACTAAGCGCAACCAGCTTTTCGCTGTTCCACTCTTCTGCTCTAAATATCCGCTGCGGCTGGCGTGAAGTAGACATCTCCGCTAGTCTGTATTGCCGTTAAGGATCGTTCCAAGAGACGATATCAGGCCCGCAAAGCCGTAAAGGTTTCCAGAGCCTGAAGCGCTGCCTGGCGCATCAACCCCTGATCCGATGAGACTACGAATGATGTCGCACCAAGCGCGCGCAAATATTGCGCTTCGGCGAGCGACGATGTCATGATGCAGGCCGATTTGCCGGCGCGGGCAGCGGCGGCAAGAATCGTTTCCGTCGCGGCCTGCACCGCAGGTGCGTTAGGCGCTGTTTCGTTCATCGCCACCGCAAGGTCCGCGCGGCCGATGAAGATGCCGTCAAGAGCTTCAGTCCGGAGGATCGCATCGAGACAATCGAGCGCCTTCGGGTCCTCGATCATCGCGATGATGGCGACCGCCGCATCTTGCTCTTCGGTGTGCCGCCGCAGCCCAACCGCGCCATAGCCGCCGGCCCGCGGCGAGTTCGAGAAGCCGCGACGACCGCCGAGATACCGGCACGCGCGTACAACCTCTTGTGCCTGCTCCGGGCTCGAGACGTGCGGCACCATGACGCCGGCGGCGCCGTCGTCGAGCGCCGCGAGCAATTGTGCCGGCGACGGTTCGGCGACGCGGACGATCGCGGCGCAGCCGGCAGCGCGGGCGCCGAGCAGCGCGACTTCGATTGTACTCCGGTCAAACGGTGCATGCTCAGCATCGATGACGAGGAAGTCAAATCCTAGGCTGCCGAGGATCTCGGCGTTGTGGCTCGACGGCGTCTTCAGAAACGTCCCGAGTAACGGCTCAAGACCGATGAGTCGCTTTCGGAATCCGGATGGAGCGAGGAACGTCATCGCCACGCGCCTCAGCCAGCGACGCCGTAGCCGCCACCGCCGGGCGTCTCGAGTGTCACTTCGTCGTTAGGCTTCATCACTATTTTGCGGGCCTCGCTTACGCTCTTGCCATTGACGAGGAAGCGTCCGGCCGCGCCTGGGGCGCCGCCACCGAGGCCTTCCGGCGCGAGAATGGTGCGACTTGCGACGGCGTTCAAGAGCCAGTCACTGTCCGTGCGCATGCGCCACTGGATCACCTGGCCGTCGCCGCCGCGTGACGCACCGGCCCCTCCGGACCCATCGCGAATTTCCTTACGGGTGAACAGGATCGGCATGGACGCTTCGAGCACCTCCACCGGCACAGCGGCCACACCGGTCGGATAGCAGGTCGCCGACGGGCCGCTCTTCGTCTTCCGCGCGCCCATACCGCCGGAATAGTTGAACATCGAGGAGGTGAAGGGAGCACCGTTCGCGTTCTTGCCTTGGATCTGGATGGTCCATACCGCGCCTGAGCCTTCGGCAAGCACCCGGTCCGGCATGACACGATAGAGCGCCTTGAGGATTGGCATCGGCACATACATCCCGACGACGTGGCGAGCATTGACCGGCGCGGGGTATTTGCAGTTCACGATGCAGCCTTCCGGCGCAGCGACTTGGATCGGTGCAAGGCTGCCGAAGTTGTTCGGCAGTTCAGGATCGAGACAAGAGCGGATGGCGAAGGTCGAATAGGCGTGGGTGTAATTCATCACGACGTTAATGCCGTAGGGGCTCGGGCCGGAGCTACCGGTGAAGTCGATGGTGATCGACCCCTCGTCGGTATCGATGGTAACGGCCGTTTTCAGCGTGATTATGTCGCCGCCCGGCACGTCGAATGAGCTTTCGCCGTGATAGGTGCCCGCCTTTAGCTTGCGAATCGAATCTCGTGTGGCCTTCTCCGAGCGAGAGATAATCTCCTCCGACAGCTCGTCGATATCCTCGTAACTCTGACGATCGAGCAGCGTAGACAAGCGCTTGCAGGCGAGGCGGGCGCTCGAGACCTGCGCGGCGAGATCGCCGAACACGTGGTCCGGCGTGCGCACATTGGCGCGGATCATTTCGTGCAGCACCTTGTTCGGCTCCCCCGCCTCGTAGAGCTTGAGCATAGGGATCCAGAGACCCTCCTCGTGCACGTCGCGGGCGCCGGCGCCGACGCCATAGCCGCCGATGTCGGTGTGATGGATGGTGGAGCCGAAGAAGCCGATCAGCTTGCCCTTGTGAAAGGCTGGCAGCATCACGGTGATATCGAAGAAGTGACCGGCCGACAGCCACGGATCGTTGGTGATGAGCACGTCACCTTCGCGCAAAGTCTGCGTCGGGAAGGCCTCAACGAAGTGCTTACCGGCGGCGGCGAGCGAGTTGATGTGTCCGGGCGTGCCGGTAACGGCCTGCGCCACCATGCGGCCGCGCCGGTCGAACAGCGCATTGGCGAGGTCGCCGGCCTCGCGCACGATTGGGCTGAAGGCGATGCGTTGCAGCGCCTTGGCCTGCTCGCTGACGATGCTGATCAGGTTACTCCAGACGATCTCGAGCTCGATGCCGTCCATATCGGCTACTCCTTCGACGCCATGATGCAGCCGGTCGCGTCGACACGCGCGCGCCACCCCGGCAGGATGATGATGGTGGTCTCACGCTCTTCGATGATGGCCGGGCCGTCGATGGTCTGATCTTCCGAAAGTCTGTGGCGTGCATAAACCGGCGTGGCGATGTCCTCGCCATTGAAGCGCGCACTCCGATGATCGGAAGGCTCCGCCCGGTTTACCTTTAGTGCGACCCTGCTATCGCGCGAGGCGAGGGGACCCGTCGCGACTAGGCGCCAGCTCACGATTTCGACGTCAACGTCGGGCAGCCGCAGACTATAGAGCTTCTCGTAGGCGTCTTCGAACACCGACCGGACCCATGCGGCATCGTGCTTTTCGCGCGGGTCGGTCCCGAGCCAGACGGTAACCTCGTTCTGTTGACCGAAATAGCGAAGGTCCGCGCCGTACTGAAAGGTGAGTTCGGCCGCCCTGCAGCCGGCGCTGGCGAGGGCGGCGGTGCCGTCGGCGACGAGCTTGGCGACGATGCGATCGATGTTCGGCCAGTCGAGTGCTGACAGACGCGACAGCGCGCCCTGACTGAGGTCGAGTCGCGGGGGCGTGACCAAGGTGCCGAAGGCGGAGAGCACGCTAGCGAGCGGCGGAAAAATGACGATCGGGCTTTCCAGAAGCTCCGCGACGTAGCAGGCATGCACTGGGCCGGCCCCGCCAAAGGCGAACAGCGGCACGCCGCGGTAGTCGATGCCACGGTCGACCGCATGCGCGCGCGCCGCCGCGGTCATCGACTCGCCGACGACCCGGTAGATGCCGGCGGCGACTTCGCGCATCGCGGTGCCGAGCTTTTCGCCCAGTCTGGCAAGCTGTTTCTCCGCGCCGGCGAGATCAAGTTTCATGTCGCCGCCCAGGAAATTGTCGGCGCTGAGATAGCCGAGCACGAGGTCGGCGTCGGTGACCGTGGCGTTTTGTCCGCCGCGGCCGTAGGCGACCGGACCGGGGGTCGAACCGGCACTTTGCGGGCCCACCTTAAGCAGTCCGAGATTGCTAACGGAGGCGATGCTGCCACCGCCGGCGCCGATCTCGATCATGTCGACTGAGGGGATGAGGATCGGTAGGCCGCTGCCGGACTTGAAGCGATAGATGCGATCGACCTCGAAGTTTCCGGATATGAGCGGATGGCGGTCTTCGATGATGCACGCCTTGGCCGTGGTACCGCCCATGTCGAAGGAAAGGAGCCTGTCGAGCCCGAGCACCTCGGCGTAATAGGCGGCAGCCAATGCGCCCGCGGCAGGTCCCGACTCCACCATGCGCACCGGAAATTTCTTGGCGATATCGATGCCGATCACGCCGCCATTGCTCAGCATGATCAACGGATCGTTCGTAAAGCCGCGTTTCTTCAGGCCCTCACGCAGCGCGTCGAGGTAGGGCCCGGTGATCGGTGCCGTATACGCATTCATTACGACGGTCGAGGTGCGTGGATATTCGCGGATCTGCGGCGCCACGTCCGACGAGATCGACACGTACATATCGGGCGCTCGCGCATTCACGACGTCGCGCATTGCCCGCTCGTTCTCCGGGTTGAGATAGGCGTTCAGGAACGAGATGGCGATCGAGACGACGCTCTTGGCCTTCAAATCGTCGACAATTGCCGCCGCCTTGGCCTGGTCGAGCGGGGTCATCACTTCCCCAGTCGCCAACACGCGCTCCGGCACTCCGGCGGTCATTTCGCGCGAGACGAGCTGCTCGGGAAATTCGATCTGCGGATCGAACATCTCGTAGCGATGCTCGTCCTTGATGGTCAGAATGTCGCGGAAGCCTTCGGTGACGAGCAGGGCGGTCAACGGCCCCCTGCGCTCGATGACGGCATTAGTGACGACGGTGGTGGCATGCACGACGACGTCGTTGACCGCGGTAGCCGCGATGCCCGCCTTGGCGAGGGCGGAATCGACGGCGCGGAAGAAGCCGATATCGAGGCTCTCGGGCGTGGTCAGCGTCTTGTCGACCCAGGTATCGCCACTCGCACTACGCAATACGACATCAGTAAAGGTCCCGCCGATATCGACCGCCAACGCATAGTTCGACATGCAATGCCTCGCGTTCTCGCAGACGGAACACTATCGTATTTTATACCGATACTGTGTTTCGCTAGATGATTATATGAATTCTGGTTTTTATGTCAAACGAGCGCCGGTAGATTGACAGAGATTGGAGATCACCGGTAGATTGTTTCGCAAAATTAGAACAGCGTATCTTATATCGAGATGCTCTTAAGGAGATATCGGTGACGGTTCGGATGCCACCGAGACGCAAGGCGCACGTCGTGGGAGGTGCGTCGTGAAGGCGGCGCCGCGCGAGCCGGCCGAGGAGGAGGAGCGGTCTGGCTCCGAATTCATTCAGTCCGTGGTCATGACCGGGCAGATCATCGAGGCTCTCGCCGCCGCCGGCCAGCCGATGCGGCTGACTGTGCTCGCGAACCAACTCGGCGAGCCGAAAGCGAAAATGCATCGCCATCTGTCGACGCTAAAGCATCTCGGCTTCGTCGAGCAGGATGCCAAGACCGAGACCTATCGCCTTGGCCTCAAGCTAGTCCACATCGGTCAGGCGGCGACCGATCAATTCGACCTCCGGCGGCTGGCCGAGCCATACATGACGCGGCTGCGCGACCTCACGCATCAGACCATCGTGCTGAGCACGCCGGCGAACGGAGACGCTATCATCGGCGCGGTGGTCGACAGCCCCAACCTGGTGACGATCTCGGTGCGCCTTGGCTACCGACTGCCAGCGCATGCTTCGGCACAAGGGCGGCTCAATCTCGCATTCGGCCCGCCGGCGCTACAGCAACGCGTTCTGGCCCGCAAGCTGCAGGCTTTCACGCCGCGCACACATATCGATCCGACGAAATTGCGCGAGCGGCTCACGCGCATCCGCGAGCAACTCTACGAGATTTCGATGGACGAGACCCTTCTCGGAATTTCCGCCTTAGCGGCTCCGATCCTTAATTATGAGAACGATCTCGTCGGCGCCATTGCTGTCGTCGGCACCACGCAATACGTGCATGAGCCGGTGGACCCGGAGCAATTGCAGTTTCTGCGCGCCTGCACCAAGGCGATTTCGCTGCGGCTGAATTCGACCGGCTACGAGGGACTCGGCATCCCCAACATGCGGGAATTCATTTTCGACTAGCGGCGACGTTAGGATTACTTACTGGCAGTCAAAAACTCGGGAGGAAAGACAAAATGATGAGACATCGATGGATGCCGGCGGTCCTCGTTGGCAGTTCTGTGATGCTCGCGGGCGCCAGCGGTGCGCAGGCGGCAGATGCCTACAAAATTGGAATGTCGGCCGGGCTGACGGGCTACGCTGCGACTGTCGACCGCTCCTGGCGCGACGGCGTCGAAATCGCGGTCGCTGCGCTCAATGCCAAAGGCGGCGTCAACGGTCGCAAGGTCGAAGTGGTGGTCGAGGACAACCGCTCCGAGCCGCAGGACGCGGTAACGGCCTATCGTAAGATGATCTCGTCGGACAATGTCGACGTCTTCGCCAGCGGTTGCGTGTCCGCGGGCAACTTCGCGGCCGCGCCGCTTGTCGTGCGGGCGCAGAAGCCGATGGTTCTTTGCTCGATCCTGCCGCAGCAGAAGGATGCGGTGAAATGGGCCTTCACCACCATCCCGCCACCGCGCTTCGAGGTCGAGACGCGACTCGAATACATCCAGAAAAAAACCCAGATCAAGAAGATCGGCGTGCTGCACGACCCCTCGCCCTACGCCAATGCGCAAAAGGCAGCGGCGTTGGCGGAAGCCAAGAACTACGGTCTCGAAGTGGTCGGAGTCGAGCAATACAAGACCGACGACGCCGACCTAAGCGTGCAGATCCAGAAGATGTACGCCGCCGGCGCGCGCGCGATCATCAAGATTGGTCTGGGCGGCACCACGCTGACCGCGGCCAAGAACATCAAGCAGCTCGGCCTCGATATGATCATGCTGACAAGCCTTGAAGACATCGCCGTGTTTCGGCCGGTGGCCGAGGTGCTCGGCGACAAGTTCTTCTTCGTCGCCTCGCCCGCGCAAGTCTACGACGCGCTCGACGACAGCCCGCTGAAGGCCGAAATCGGCAAATTCCTCGAGCCGTGGCGCGCCAAATACAAGGACCGCGATCCGAACTGGGCCGGCCGCGGCTGGGATGCCGTCTCGCTGATCGCTGCGGCGGCGAAGAAGGCTAATTCGACCGACGGTGCAAAGCTCCGCGATGCGCTGGAGACGATGAACAACTTCCAGGGCACGACCGGCGTCTATCATATGTCGCCGACTAATCATCAGGGCATTACGGAAAATCCCCTCCTGCTCGCCACTATCATCGGCGGCAAGGTCAAAGTGGTGAAGTGAACGTCGATACCACCAACGCTCGCATTCTCTCGGTCGAAGGGCTCTCGGCGCGTTACGGTCACGTCGAGGCCCTTCGTCGCATCAATCTGCACGTCGGGGAGGGCGAACTGATCGCAATACTGGGGCCGAACGGCGCCGGCAAGTCGACGTTGATGAAAGCGATCATGGGCCTTGTGCAGACGGAAGGGCGGGTCACCTTCCGCAGCACCGATGTGCCGCGACGAGATCCCGCCGCCGCGGCGGCGCTGGGCATCGTCCTCGTCCCGGAAGGGCGCGGCATTTTTGCTCCGATGACGGTCGCCGAAAATTTGGAGCTTGGAGCTTACCTGGTCTCCGACAGGCACGAATTCGCACGCCGGCACGGGCGCGTGCTTAGACTGTTTCCCCGCCTGAAGGAGCGGTTGGCGCAGACGGCCGGCTCGCTGTCGGGCGGTGAGCAGCAGATGCTTGCCGTCGGCCGTGCCCTGATGGCCGAACCGAAGATTCTGCTTCTCGATGAACCGTCGCTCGGTCTCGCGCCTCGGATCATCGAGGAGATTCTGCAAAAGCTCGGAGAACTCAATAAGGCGGGTTTATCGATTGTCCTAGTCGAGCAGAAGGCGCCTCTTGTGCTCAAGCTCGCCCGCCGCGCTTATCTTTTGTCACTCGGCACGATCGTCGCCGAAATCGATCCTGCTACCATCAAGTCCCACAATGAACTCGCTCATTTCTATCTGGGCTGACCGCCGCGCGAATTGGGTCACGTTCGCCCTTTGGGGGCTGGCGACGGCATTCGTCGCCTATGTCTTTGTTGCCGGAGGGTACCTAATCACGGTGCTGCAATTCGCGCTCATCTACACGGTGCTGGTGACGGGACTGAACGTCTTCATGGGTTTTACCGGACAGGTGTCCTTCGGTCATAACGCCTTTGCGGCGATTGGGGGCTACAGCTCGGCCGTGCTCGCCGCCACCTATGGCTGGGAGCCGTTGCCCGCCGGCCTCGTCGGTTTGGCTGGCTCGCTCATCGTCGCCTTCATCATCGGCTATCCAGTGCTCCGACTGCGCGGCCACTATCTCGCCATGGCGACACTGGCCATCGGTCTTATTGTCTATGAGGTCGCTGTGCAGTGGCAATCAGTGACGCAAGGCTACATGGGTATTTCCGGCATTCCGCCGATCGGCATCGGTCGCTGGAGCATCATGTCAGACCGCGGGCTGCTGGCCTTCCTCCTCCTCGCGGCGGCGCTCGCGCTTCTCTCCGCTGCCGGCATCCGCCGCTCGAGGCTCGGCCGGGCTTTCGTCGCCGCTGCTGGAAGCGAGGACGCCGCTCGCGCGCTCGGTATCGATGTGGCGCGCTACAAGCTTATCGCCTTTATGATCTCGGCCGCATATGCCTCAATCGCCGGCTCGCTGTTCGCATACACGGTCGGCTTCGTCAGCCCGGAAGTGTTCGGGTTGCAGATGGTCGTGCTCGCCTTCACCATGCTCTATGTCGGAGGCCTCGGAACCGTCACTGGACCGGCGCTCGGTGCGATCATCATCTCGGTGTTGCCGGAGAGCTTTCGCGCCTTCAAGGACTATCAGGACCTCGCTTACGGCGCGGCGTTGATCGTCATCCTGATTTATGCGCCGCGCGGCCTCGCCTCGCTGCCGGATTTGTGGGGCAAATGGCGGCGGAGGACGGCATGAGCCTCCTCCGCCTCGATGGCATTACCCGTCGTTTCGGCGGCCTGGTCGCAGTCGATAACGTGTCCCTTGAGATCCCGGCGCAGCATCTCTCGGCCATCATCGGTCCGAACGGCGCAGGCAAGACCACGCTCTTCAACATGATCGCCGGATTCGCGCGGCCGAGCGCCGGCCGTGTGCATTTTGACGGCGACGAGATCACCGGCCTGGCGCCAGAGGCGATCGCACGCCGCGGTCTCATCCGCACTTTCCAACTCGTGCAGTTATTCGAAGGGCTGACCGTTCTTGAGAACGTGAAGGTCGGCTGCCACCTGCACACACGCGGCGGTTTGTTGGCGGCGCTGCTGCCGACACGTGCGGCGCGCGCTGAGGAGGCTCTGGTCGAATCCGAGGCGCGCCAGTTGCTGGCCGAGACTAATCTTGAGGCTCAGGCCGAGACGCTCGCTGCCGCGCTGCCCTACGGACAGAAACGCCTGCTCGAGATCACGCGTGCGCTTGCGGCGCGGCCGCGGCTTCTGCTGCTCGACGAGCCGGCCGCCGGCTTGAACCGACAGGAGACCGACCTGCTAGCGGCGCTGCTGCGTCGGATTGTCGATAGCGGCACCGCGATCTTGCTCATCGAACACGATATGAGCCTCGTCATGAACGTCGCCGACGAGATTGCTGTGCTTGACTTTGGTCGCTTGATCGCTCGGGGTAAGCCCGATGAGGTGCGGCGCAATTCGGATGTGATCGCGGCGTATCTCGGCAGCGCAGAGGTTGCGGATGCTTGACCTCGTTGCGCAATCAATCATCAGCGGTATCGGCGTCGGCGCGATCTATGGCCTAATCGGCATTGGCTTCTGTGTCATCTATAATGCCAGCGGCATCGTCAATTTCGCGCAAGGCGCTTTCGTCATGCTTGGTGGCATGCTGACGCAGGTGGCAATGACACGGTTTGGCTTGTCGCTTCCGCTTGCGGCGCTCATCGCCATTGTTCTGGTCGCCGCCTGCGGCGTTATCTTTGAACGGGTGGTGGTCAGGCCGCTTTGGAACCGCGGCTCGACTATGTTCGTGATGATCCTGGCGACGCTCGCCGCGCAGATCGTTATCGAGCGTGTCACACAGATTGTTGCTGGCGACCAGCCGCGGACACTGCCGGTGTTCACCGACAGGCCGCCGCTGAAGCTTCTCGGCTTCGCCATCAATTTCCAGTTCCTCTGGATCCTGGGCTGCTCTGCGATCGTCATCGTCGCGCTCGCACTGTTCTTCTCCTCGACCAAGACCGGCAAGGCCATGCGCGCCTGTTCGATCAATCGCGAGGCGGCGGCATTGCAGGGCATCCGCGTGTCGCGCATGCTCGCGCTCGCTTTTGCGCTGAGCGCCGCGCTCGGCGCCTTCGCCGGCATTCTGATAACACCGACGCAGTACACGGCCTTCAATGTCGGCATGCCGTTTGCCATCAGCGGCTTCATCGCCGCGATCGTCGGCGGCTTCGGGCGGCCATTCGGCGCCTTCGCGGGTGGCATCCTGCTTGGCGTGGCACAGGCGCTGGCCATCGTCTTCGTTGGAGCCGCCTTCAAGAACATCGCCGCGCTGTCTATATTGCTGCTGTTCCTGTTCGTCCGCCCAACCGGACTTCTCGGCTCCGCCAAATAGTTACATTTTCACAGTACGAGGAACGTCATGGACATTCACGAAATAGACTGGAGCAAGCTCGAGTGGAAGCGCATCCGCGAGGGCGTCGAGCAAAAGGCATTCTCAGGCAAAGGGGCCACCATCGCCCTGCATCGGCTCCAGCCTGGTCATGAGCCGAAGCCGCACAGTCATCCGCACGAGCAGATCGCCTACATCATGTCCGGGCGTATCCGCTTCCATATTGGGGACGAAGTGCGTGACGTCGGGCCGGGCGGCATCGTGCTGATCCCATCGAATGTGATGCACTGGGGCGAAGTGATCGGAGACGAGCCCGTGATGAACTTGGACGTATTCACGCCGAAACGACCCGAATACGCGGCCTGAAGATCGCGAAAGGCAGGATCACATGCTATCCGCGGATTCCATACTGTGGCCGGGATCGCAACCGGTCCTCAATAGTCCTCCAGGATACCCTGTTTTGGGCGCTGAATTCCCTGCTATCGCCGGGAAGCTTCCCTGTTCGGATTCGCAGGGAATTCGGCCGTAAGTCTCTGAGGTCTGTACGTATGTGGTCGTTGCCAGTATCTTTAGCCGGCCGGTTCAGCCGGAATTCCCTGTAAAATTCCCTGTTTGCAGGGAATTCCGCTGGAGACGGGTCCGATTCAGACTGCCAGCCCAGCCAGGCAGTCGGTTCGATGGGTCTCGCTGAAGTCGCGCACTTCGTTTATTCGGAATGCGCGAAATTCGCGAGGATTGCGAGAGCCGCCAATATCATGGTCGCGAACTGATCGACCGTGATTCCACTCATTGCCGGTGTGCGGCGCAGGTGGCGGGATACGCCGCGGTTCGGCACGTCTCCTGCCGTCATTGCGCCCATCTTCCGCCCTGAATGGCGGCCACGACTGCGACCCCATACGCTCGGAATCCGGATCGGTATGAGACACAGCTTTGTCGGCCTGATTGTGCTAACGGCGATGGTGGCGAGCCTTGTGACCGCGCGCGCCGCCGACCTCTACCAAGCGCCGCCTGTTCGGCCCGCGCCCCAAGTCGCGGCGATGCCCTTCTCATGGGCAGGCGTCTATCTCGGCATCAATGGCGGCTACGGCTGGGGGCGGTCGAACTGGGGCGATCCTGCGACCGATCCGACGTTGCGGCGCTTCGGCCTGTCGGGCGGAATCGCGGGCGGACAGGTCGGCTACAATTGGCAAACAGGCGCGTTCGTATTGGGTCTGGAATCGGATCTGGACTGGACCAATCTCTCCGGCAGCCGCAGCGACAGCGGGGTGTGCGCGGCGAACGGCGGAGGCCAATGCCAGACGAGCCAGAGCTGGCTTGGCACGACGCGCGGCCGTGTCGGCTACGCCTTCGGCTCGTGGCTGCCCTACGTCACGGGCGGCGCCGCCTATGGTGACATCAAGTTGGACCAGCCGGGCGCCTCCGACGCGACCACTCGGCTGGGATGGACAGCCGGCGCCGGCGTTGAATATTCATTGTCGCGCCATTGGAGCGCGAAGCTCGAATTCCTTCATCTCGATCTCGGCACGGCGACGTTCATGGGCGCGGCCACGAACACGCCGATTTCCACGCCGGCGAAGGACGATATCGTTCGCGCCGGAATCAACTATCACTGGTAGTTGCGTTCAGCCGCGCCCCGGCTCCAGGATTTCTTCCAGCCAATCCCACATGTAAGCCGAGCAGATGCTCTGATTGTCGATCTGGCAGTGGTGATACCCGCCTTCCTCGCGGCTGAAGATCTTCATCGTTTTTGTTTTGGACCCCACCGCGTCGAAGCACTTCTGTGCCTCCGGCAACGGGATCTGCTCATCACCCTCGCCATGCAGCATCAGGAACGGACAGGACATTTTCTGGACGACGCCGTCGAGCTTAAATGGCGCCAGCCGTTTGAGCGCGTCCTCCTGCGAGCTTGCGTTGAGCACCCACGCGATATGTTGAGTGGCGACCGACAAGGATGGCGTGTCGGCGCGGGCGAGCCGGTCGAAACGATCCTGCCAGATATTCTGATAGTCCCATTGCGCGCCCCAGGCGACGCAGCACGCGTAGCGAGGATCCATTGATGCTGCGCGCGGCGCGTAATAGCCGCCGAGGCTGATCGCCATGACGCCGATGCGTTTGGGGTCGATCTCGGGCCGGGCTGCCAGATAGTCGTAAACCGGAGTGGCGTAATGCTCGGTGTCGTGACGCAGGTAAAGCTGGCGGAATCGAATGCTCTCACCATTGCCCGGCCCGTCGACGATCAGGCAGGCGATGCCGCGCGCGGCGAGATCGGCGACACCTTTGAAGTATTGAATCTCCTTGGTGACGTCGAGGCCATCGAAGAACACCACTGCCGGGACTTTACCGCCCGTCTTCGCCGGTTCGGCGTGCACGTAGATCGCCGGCAGGCTTGTGTCGCCGTAGGGGATTTCGACATGCTCAAGCTTCGGCCGCTTGATGAACTTGGCGGCGTCGCGCAGGCAGGCCACGCCGCGCATATAGGCGTCGTTGCCTTCCTTGCTCTTCGGCTGGAGGAAGCGCTCGCCGACGTGATAGCAGATGCTGGCGCGCTGAAGATATTGCGCACCGCTCGATGTGCGCCCTTCGCCGACCAGGGCGCGGCCGCGATCCTCCACCCTGCGCGCTTCCCGCGCCCATTCGCGAAACCAGGCGTCATCGTCGCCGACGCAATTCTTGAGGCGCAGGCCGATACGGTTGATCTCGCCGATCTCCGCACCGCCCCACGGCGCGGTGTTCAGCCCGATCAGCAGGCCGTGCGACCAGCGGTAATTCTCCGGGAAATACGTGAACGACAGTTCTTCCTGCGATGCGCTCATGGGGACCTGTATGTGAGGAGAGCGAATGAAGCGGCAGAGCCGAGATGGCTCTGCCGGTGTTGGTCGAGCAGGCTTGGCCCGTTCGAATTACTGGTCGAGATGAATGTTGTTGTCCTTGATCACTTTGCCCCAGCGCGCGATCTCGCTCTTGAACATCTTGTTTGCCGCAGCGGTAGA
>Ga0207933_1000416_pt1 | contig 42902 bp, 36 predicted proteins | sample NGESurdeep092012_4_FD_184488 | JGI IMG/M metagenome (GOLD analysis project Ga0207933, IMG submission 184488) | Arctic peat soil microbial communities from Barrow, Alaska - NGEE Surface sample F53-3 deep-092012 (SPAdes) | ecosystem: Environmental > Terrestrial > Soil > Wetlands > Peat ... | reverse complement strand
TTCAGATTTTTGAATCCCGGTGGCTCCTTATATCGTCCTATATCAAATCCCCCGGAACTAACTCTCCCGCCAACGCAAAATGTTTCTCGGACAGGCTCCTAGCGCGAAGACCGTGCGAAGGTCGGGCAGGCGTGAAAACATCTCGTACCGGGAGATCTTCGTGCCGCTCTTGCCGCCGAGCAAATAGGCGATGTGGCGCTGACGAAGTCCCCTTCGTCTCCTCTCGGGGCGCAAATAGTTGTGGAGGTGGTGCTTGGTCACGAAAGAAAGAGCGATGACAAACCCTTCGGGGGCTTGCCCTTATCATGAAGCCACCAAGCGGTGGCCAAAAGACGGAAAAACGTGCCGGGGACGGCACGTTTATGGGGAACTCCCGCAGAGGGCAAAAAGATGGCGAAGCAGGTAAGAGAATACCGGTCGGATCGCCATGATGCAAAAAGAAAAAAGTTCTGGTTTCTACGAAACGCGCGATGGTTGCGCCGCTCGGGGCCCCAGTGTGCGACGGAGATCGGGTCCCGCGATGATGGGCATTTCGCGGCGCTCCGTTCAACGAAAACGATGGGTTACTTCGGGTGGCGAATCACCTTGAGGATGAGGTACGTGTCGTTGATGATTTTGAAATAGAAACGCCAGCCGTCGTTTACGCGGGCCTGCCAGATGTCATTGGCTTCGTCATACTTTTTCGCGCGGAGCGACGGGTGATGGAGGTTTTGCTCAAGGAATCTGAGCTGTTTGAAAAAGGCCTTCCGAACGTCCGGAGGCGCGGCATCCAATGACTTCCCGACGGCATCCTTGTACTCTGCCTTCATCGCGAAGGTTTGATCTTCCCGGCGATCCGGCGCTTCTTCAGTTGTCCCTTGAGGTGATCGATCATTTCATCCGCCGTGGCGAACGGCCCATGGGACGGTCCCTGTTCCGCTTCGGCGAGTTCGGCGTCGATCGCCCGGCGCTCAGATAGGGTGTATTCGTCGGTAGCGCTCGGGAGCTTCGCAAGAATCGTAATCACGCCGCCCGAAGCTTTCATTTCGAGTTCCTGCCCGCTCTTGAACCCCGCCCGCCGCAAGGCGGCTGCGGGAATAATAACGGGCGCTTTGTTTTTTACGGGAAGGGTCATGATAAGGATTACAGTAAGAAATGGAATTAACTTTCATTTCAAGAATAACAGGATCGGGAGAAGCGTCAAGCTCTTGTGCTGGATGAGTACGCTCTCGCGGAACCGTGACGTCAACCGCCATCAATACCCCTGCGGATAGGTATCCCGCCATGGAACCTGCCTGTCGCGCCATCCCGATCCGGGTTCCCAGATGCGGAGGGTGAGCGGCGCCCTCACCTCCGGGCAAGCGCTCCACGGGTGCGTGATCTTTCCTTCCCGCTCCAAGCTCTGGTGTCGGAACTCATGGCTTCGGCTCGGAAAGACGTAGGTGGGTTCGAGATCCTCGGAAAAATGGTAGCCAAAGTGGGCGCCATCGCCTCCGGTGTCCATATGGACAATGAGGTCGCCGGCGGCTGCAGAGGGCGGTTCCTTGAAGGCGTGCGTCCACAACGGCAGATCGTCGATATACGCCGTGAGCACGTTGCCCGACAGCGTGGCACTCTGGGGTTCGAGCCTGCGTCGGCCATTCGCGCGCCAAAGATCGAGAACATCCGTAAAGGCAATCTTGCGTCCACCACCCACGACCGGCAGGCCGTGCTGCTCGGCAAGGCGCTGTGCGGTGCGATGGTGCACGCCAAGGTAATCGCCAATCTGTTTCCAGCCATCGAGCTGCTTTCCCGTCGGCACGGAAGCGCATGGTAGCACTTCCGCCAGAGGTGCCTCAATCGATATCCCTGTCGCACTTTGCCGCTTTTCACGACGTTACCGAAACGGGCGGTGCGACATCTCGGGAAGAGGAAACACCATGGCTCTGCGAACTCTTCCGCTCGTGAAACCTGAGCCGCCGGTCCGGCGCGGCATCTTGATCGAGGTTGTCGGGCCGCCCGGTGCAGGGAAGACGCGTACGGTTCAGGAGATCTGCACGGGCATGCCGCGAAACCTGCGGACGCAGGCGATCTCGAACGACGCCTGCCGGGAGACCATCTCCCTGCTCCGCGGGTTCCCATGGATCGAGTCGCAGGTTGCGCCGGGTCATCCCGCCCGGCGGATGCTCTTCGGTGCCGCGCTCCACCTGCTTAATGAAGCTGCGGATATTCTCCTTGGAGAGAATGACGTCGTCGTCGTAGGGCGCCACGTCGGCTTTTACCTCGCGATGGAACTCGCTGGCGGTCGCGCGGGCGATCTCGAATGGGCCTGCCGAGACATCCGCGAACCGGATCTGACGCTGTTCCTGGACCGTCCGTCACTCGCAAGCAACCCTCAGATGGCCGCCGAGACGCAGCGGCTGTGCAAGCGCGCGGGGCGGGAACTCAACCAACTGGTTTGCCGCAACTGGGTGCGCCTCGACGCCGATGGCCGCACGGACGAAGATGTCGCGAACGAATGCGTGCGGCAAATCGTAGGCGCGCTACAATCGAGAGCGCTGAAGGGCTGACCCGCGCCGCTCATCGTTCATCAGTGGCGTCCCGCTTCCACGGTCCTCCCAAATGCGCTTCGACCCGGCTGACCAGATCAGCGGCGGGGATCGCGAGAACGGCCGCGATGCTCAGGATTGTCCGCAGCGACGGATTCATTTTGCCCCGTTCGAGGAGGCTGATGTAGGTTCGGTGATAATTCGCATCCAGTCCGAGGGCCTCCTGAGAAATTCCTTTCTCCGTCCGAATCTCGCGGAGGGCCTTAGCGAAGGCTTGTTCGGGCGTAACGGCGGCCAGCCGGCTGGTTCCTTGACGCTTCATCCATATCTGATGCTGCGTCAACGCAGAGCATAGTGCTACAGCGTATAGTATTGCAGAGTATAGAGTTATAAAGCGTGCCGGAGCGCTCGTTTCTCATTGAGCGCCGGGGCAGCCATTTTCTTGTTGCAGAGGCGCGTATGAATCATATACTATGGCAGATTATATTATTCATTATCTGTTCCAAACGGGAGGCAGTCATTCATGGGATCACAAGGAACTGTACGAGCGAGGCTATTTACGGCGATTCTCCTCGTCGCCCTCATGGTTGTTCCGGCGAACGGCCAGAAAAAGAAAAAGGAGCCGAAAGCCCCTCCACAACCCACCATCGTGAAGCTCGGCGCGGCGGTGCCGTCGCTCGCGGCCCTCGCGGAGACGCCGCAGAGCCAGACCAAGGGCGGCTTGCGCATCACCGTGGCGCCGGAGACCTATCAGACCACAGAGTCATGGACCGTCGAAACGCGCCCGGCGAAGCTTTCGCCGTGGATTCCGGTGATACAGCCGAGCCCCAATGCGCAGTATGTGGAGCAGGCGAAAACCCCGCACCTGACCGTGAGCCCCGACCACCTTGTCTTCCACATCCACATCAACAACCAGATGTCGCGCGTGTTTCGCGGCTCGGGCATCGCGGTGCAGTTCAATGTCGCCGGAAAGGTAGTGAACGTCGATCCGTCGGGGTACGGCGACCTGACGAACGTCATCATTCCGCCCCGGAGCGAGCAGGACGTCAGCATCGTGGGACCCGCCATCTCGGCCGTTCCGGCCCCAAGCACCGTGGGCGTGTTTTTCTTCGACGCCGTCACGAACATGGACCAGGCGGGCAACGTGACGGAGAAGCAGAATTTTGAATGGTACTTCTCCTACGAGACGCAGGCGACCGAAAAGGAGTTCAGCGTCCCGAAACCTGAGCAAGGCTGGGTTGTTCCCCAGTGAGAGACACGAGATGTCTCCCGGACGTATGCCGCTGATCGGTGAGGTCGCACAAACAACATCGGATATGGTCCGTGCGGGGCACCGCAAAAGGCATATGGGAACGATGCGCCGCGCGACGTGTGCCGAGTTCGCACGGTAAAGATTTGCCGGTACCGGATCGCCCTTCGGTCGCTGCCGCGCAGCGCGTCCGGAGAGAGGAATTACAACCATGTGCGCATGGATTCTGGAGGTCGTGAAACGTGAGAACGCAACCGCGCCTGATAACGATGACGCTTTTCTTCGCTGGGGTTCTCGTAGCCCAGCGACCCGACAACTATCTCCCCTCGCTCGCTGTCGGCGGCGGGACTAACACGGGCTCGGTGGTCAGTCCGACGGACGCAGCGCTCGCGTACGGAGCCTCGGTCGCGTACGATCCGTCGGGCAATCTCTATACCGTCGAATGGGGACTGGAAACCCCGCAGGTGAGGAAGTTCGGCGCCGACAATGAGCTCCGCACGATCTCGACCGCACCCTATCTCCCCTTGCCGCAAAGCCTCACCTGCCCGCCGAACATTCAAGCGCAGGGACTGTGCCAGTTTCCCGGCAGCGTGACGGTGCGCTCCGATAGCACGCCGGTCTTCGCGCTCGTCGGCCCCACCTTGCTGCCGTCCATTGCCTACAATATTCTCGCGCTCACGCCGTCCGGGACATTTACGGCCGTTGCCGGAACGGGAAAGCGGGGTTTTGCCGACGGGGCGGCGGCTGCCGCCCAATTCGCCGAGATCAGCGCACTTGCCGCCGACGGCGCGGGAAACATCTATGTCGCCGATGGCGGCAACTTCCGCATCCGCGAGATCACCGCAAGCGGCGCCGTGACGACCCTCGCCGGTACGGGAGCATCTGGTGGTCAGGGGGACGGCGGTCCCGCCACGGCCGCAGAGGTTGCCCCCGTTGGCGGGATGGCTTTTGTGGGCGGCGCGCTCTATTTCACTCAGCCCACGCTCCACACGGTGCGGCGCATCCGCGCGGACGGCATTATGGAGACGGTCGCGGGGAACGGGTCGGGCGGCAAGCTGCAGGACGGGGCCGCCGCGACGGGCACGCTGCTCAACAGCCCCTTCTTCGTTGCGGGCCTTCCGAATGGCGGCGTCCTCGTTACGGACGGCAACACGATTCTCGCAATCGACACGACCGGCAAGATTTGGACGGCATACGATCCTTCGTGGAGTTCCGACCAGCAGTCGAACGTGATCGCCTGCTATCAGAAGACCGGCCGCACCGATATCGCCAATTACTTTGATCTCGCCGTGGATCCTGCGGGCAACCCCGTTGTCGCAGCGCAGCCCGGTACCGCGTTGAACGGGACGGCGATGTACCGGATGGCGCCGAACCCCATCCTCGTCACCGCGCCGGGAACCTTGAACGCCGCTTCGTACGATCCGAATCTTTCGCCGGGACTCGTCTTCACGATCTTCGGCGCGGGCTTGGGGCCGTCGGCGCTCGTCACCGGAACGTACGATGCGAATGGGTTCCTGCCCACGCAGCTTGCCGGAACGGAAGTCCTCTTCGACGGGCTGCCCGCGCCGCTCCTCTATGTGAGCAGCGATGAGTTGGCCGGGATCGTGCCGTACGGGGCAGGGACGGAAGGGATCTGTTCAGTCGTTCAGGTGAAACAGGGAACAACCGTGAGTCCGCAAATAGCCAAGGACTTTTTCCCTGACACGCCAGCCCTCTTCACGCTGGACGCCTCGGGCGCGGGACCGGCTGCGGCCTTCAATCAGGACTGGACCGTAAACGGCCCGGAGAATCCGGCGAAAACAGGCGAGGTCGTTGCTTTTTATGTGACCGGCGGGGGCGTGACAACGCCCGCGTCCGTGGACGGACAGCTGACGATCGCTCCCGCACTGCCGAAACCGGCGGGAGCAGTCACGGTCCTCATCGGCGGGTTGCCCGCACAAGTCAACTACGCAGGAGCCGCCCCCGATCTCGTTGCGGGGGTCATGCAGGTGAATGCGGTTGTTCCCCCTGATACGCCCAATGGGCCGAATGTTCCGGTCGAGATTGCTGTGAACGGCGATTCGAGCGACGAGTTCTCCACTGGCGCCGTGACCATCGCCGTCCAATCCTCCGTTCCCACAAACCCGCAGCCGACGATCACGGGTATCGCGCCATCGTCGGTATCGCTCATGGCGTCCGAAGCCAATCCGCCCATCCTGACCGTCAATGGCACCGGCTTCACCGCCGCGTCCCGGGTGTTCTTCGGCAATCCGAGCATTACCCCCACCTACGCCGATGCGGCCGTCCCCACGTTTGTAAACGGCACGCAGCTAACCCTCCCCGTCTTTGTCGAAGTGCAGGGAACCTATGCTGTCGTGGTCGTGAATCCCACGCCGGGGGGCGGCACCTCAAGCTCAGCCACCTTCACGGTGACAGCTCCGTGAATGAAACGTCCGCTTTTGCGCGACACAAACTTCCTCCGTAGTATGTTCGACAGAGCCGGGGAACGGATCTCTCCGTTAACTCCTGAATGCCGTTCCCGGCAACACTGCCCGCCGTGCCGTCTTTTCCGAAATCCGTAGGGTTATCCGTAGACCTTCGAAAGGAAAAGCAGCATGACACAGAATCGTCCGTTTGTGGACTTCAAAGCGATCAAGGCGCGGGTCGCGATCAGCGACGTTCTCGCCCGGTATCAGGTACCGCTCCACCGGGCAAACCAAACAACGCTCAAGGGGGATTGTCCCCTGCCCTCACACTCATCGACCAGCAAGAATACGTTCTTCGCGAACGAAGCCAAGTCGGTCTGGTATTGCCACTCCGACTCTTGCAAGAGAAACGGCGAGCGGAGCGGCGGGAACGTGATCGATCTCGTCGCGTCGATGGAGAACCTGTCCGCTTACGAAGCGGCAAAACGCCTCGACGAATGGTTCCCGGCAGGCGGCAATCCGGCAACGGTCCCGGCAACGACGGCAACTCCGTCGGAAACCGGCAACGGTTCCGAAAGGGCGAACACGCCGCTCGCCTTCACCCTGAAGGATGTGAGCCCCGCGCATCCGATGATTCAGGAACGCGGGATATCGATCGGTACGGCCAAGCTCTTCGGCGTCGGGTTTTTCCCCGGCAAGGGAAGCATGGCCGGGCGCATCGTCTTTCCCCTCCATGAGCATGGCCAACTCATCGGCTATGCTGGGCGGACAACGTTGCCGGTATCGGACACAAATCCGAAATGGCTCTTCGGCAGGGGGCTGAAAAAAACATTCCTCTACGGCCTTGAACGGTGCGACCCGGCGAGGCCCGTGATCCTCTCTGAGTCCCTATGGGGGCCGCTCTGGTTCCATGAGAAGGGATTGCAGGCGGCGGCGCTCATGGGGTCGGAACTGACGGAGAAGCAGGAGAAGAGCCTTCATCCGTTCGCGACGATCACGGTCGCGCTCGACAACGATGCGGCCGGGAATGAAAAAGCCGCCCGGATCTGCGAGCGGCTTCGGGGGAAACACCGGGTGTTGAAAGCTAGACTGATTGGGTAGCGGGAGCTTCAGCTCCCGTTTTTTTGTTCGGACAGGTCCGTGCGTTGTGAGCGCTGTCGCCGCACACGGTGCAGACTCTCTGTCTGGGTTGTGGCGCGGTGCCGTCGTAGCCAAGCAGCCGCAGCCGCTCGTCGATGGCGCTTCGTTCATTGAGGAGCAGGGCGAGCGCCTTGCCCCGGAGTTCGTCTGCCTGCTGGATCGTTTCGCTCATAATGGTGGGGTGCGTTGTATGGGGCCGGGGTCCAGTTATTTTTTTACAGAACTTCAGCCGCGATTCGCTTGGCCTGTTCAACGTCCTGCGCTGACCAGACATCGAAAATCGCCTTGCGGAATTTCGCAATCGACTTGTTACGCTCTTCAACAGCCGAGCGCTTCACTTCTTCCAGCTCCCGCCGAACATCGTCATGGGAATCGTAATCGATAGCGATCATCCCATCGTCCACTTGGTAGCCGAGCCGACGAAGCCCGTTCAGGCTTTCGGCAAGCTTCCCTTTGAGCGACCGGACATTCTCCATCATTACTTTCGCCCGCGACTTCGCTTCCAGCTTGGGAGTAAGGTCTTCCTTCAACTCCTTGAAATAGTCGTTGAAGCCTGACTCAAAACGCCGCGCTGCATCTTTAATGAGATCGGCAAACGCTTTCCTTTGGTCATCTGTGATCATGGTGGTGATTTTGTTGGTTAATTTGCGTTCACCGGCCCCATACAATCGCCATCTTCAGCGTAGCGATGCTTGGGCGTGACGTTCAACGCGCATGATGCGCAGGATTCGTGCGTTGCAGGCGGACGGCGGTTTATATACTGCTTGCTACGCGGCACGACCCAGACCCGCGTCAGGGACTTCCGGCCTGTACCTCAGAAAACACCGGTCGCAATATCCGGTCTCAGGGTGCAGAGAGCACTTGAAATGCACAATCTCGTTGCACCCGTCGCAGACATTGAAATCCCTGTCTGGCGTCGGCACAATCGCGATTATGAATTCATCGCCCCGATCACTCTCGATGACATCGAAGCCGCCCGTCACTGGTTTCGTACAAACCGAGCACACCTCACTCGATCCTTGGTTTTGCATGGTAGTGGTGGATTGAGCCATCCGTCTGCAATCGCCGATCCCAACATCGCGCACCGAAGGAACCGTTTCCAAACCGCACGATGCGCGCGTCACGCAAGGGCTTTCATGATCTGCGCTTCGATCTCCGATTTCGGCGTCCCCGTGTTCGCTGACGCCCACGCGATGGCCTTCCGTGCGAGAAGTTCATCCCCGACCATCGCGGGACGGTCGATGAGCATCACCCGTTCGCTCGGGACCGGTTCGCCGTTGTCCATCGTGAGCGCCTTGAACTGGTAGTTCGGAAGCAGGACCAGTTCCGGCGCCGTGCTCTCGTTCCCGAAGTTTTTGGCGATCTCTTCGGAATCCTCTCCTGAGACCCTGAACGAGAAGATATGCGACGCGTTCCCGAACGCAATCCGGTCATTGAAGATCCGGCGTGCCTCGTCCCGCATCTGCGCCGTCGTCTGCGTGGCAAAGATGTAGTGGATGCCGCTCTTCCGGGATTCCGCGAGCATCGTCTCGAAGTCGATGCCGTCCGTGAAGTTGTGGATCTCGTCGATGACGACAAAGAACGCCTTGCCACGTTTCTTCCGCCGGAAGGAAGCCAGATTGATCTTCGAGAGAATGAGGGAGCCCAATACCCGTGCGGGCCGCTCGCCCATGATGCCTTTCGGCACCCGGCAGAGAAGGATCTTCTGCCGGTCCATGATGCTCACGAAGTTGAGGGACTTCTTCTGGCAGAGGAACTCCCGGAGTCCGGGGCGCAGCAGTTCCTCCACCTTGTTCAGCGGATGTGAGAACGCCCGCGCGCGGTCCTGCGGTTTGAGTTCCTTGAAGTATTGGTTATAAAAGAACCTCACGGTCGGGTTTGTGCATCGGCTGAGCAACTGTTCGGCGAACGTGCTGTCCATGATGAACCGCGCGACAGGGAGCATGTTCGGGTGCTTGTGGGTTTCGAGGACCGCATCGATCGCGTTACGGAAGATGTGCGCCGTTTCCGGCCCCCATCCCGCGCCGGCATGCGCTTCAAGGAGCGAGAGAAGCGCCTGCGCCGCCTTCTCTTTATCTGGATGGTCGAACACCCCGAGATCGGGCGCGCGGCTGGATTCGGGATCAAGGTAGATCAGGTCATCTTTCCGCGACGCGGGGATGTAATTGAAGATGTCATACACAAGGTCGCCGTGCGGGTCGATCACCGCGATCCCGCAACCGTTCCTGATCGCCTCCACGATGAGATTCCTAAGCAAGCTCGATTTACCGGTGCCGGATTTTCCGAGAAGCCACCCGTGCCGAAACTGCCCCTTGTCGAGGTCGAGGTAGAAAGGACGCGGTCCGAAATATGTTTCGCTGGTTCCAATCTGGACATGCATGGATATGGAAATGCCGACCGTCCCCGCCCCTCTCCACGCCTTGCGGCATGTGCGGAGGGGGCGGGAATGAGAGGCCGCCCGCTCTTTCGAGCGATCTGCAAAATCGTACTGCTCTCACCGTTAAAGCGTAAGGAAGGAGAAAGCGATGGGAACGTCATCTTTGGTCGTCCTCCAGATCGCGCCGCCGATGTTCTCGCGGTACGCGGATTCGGTCGTGAGCCAGAACATCCGGTGGTTGTAGTTCGCCCGTAACGCTTTCAGCAGCCCCTCGCGCCGGGCATCCGTCCGCTGGACCACGACGACGCGGTACTGGCGGAATCCCCATTCCTTTTCACAACCAGTGGAATTGAAGTAGTCGTAGAATGCCCCGAGCTTGCGGAGGATCTGCGGCTCGCCGTCGCGGTAGTTGCCGAACTTCGCGCGCTCGATTTCGAGGAAATAACAGAACTCTTTGCCTGGGTCCCTCGGGTCTTGGACCGTAAAGAACGCGTCCGGGTGAACGGTGTGCTTGAGATCCGTTTGCCGCCATGAATATGCAAGGCCCGACGCTTCGGAGAACCGGTGGAGGGCGATATGGAACGCCGTTATTTCGAGCTCATGGTCCAGCGTACGGAGGGAATGCTCGTCGAGCGTCTTCGTTGTCGCCGTCGAATATCCATTCTGGAAGGCGTGATCGACGCCTTTGTCCGAGAGGCCGTAAACGTAACTGGCCACACCGCTCGCCCCACCAAGATCAAGGCGACACAAGTACCCGTCCCGATGGAGAATGGATAACGTCCGGCGGACCGAGCGCGCGTCACTCTCCGTGATCTCGCGGTTGCGCAAAAGCGCCGCTGCGTCTTTCGTTCGCAGGCAGAAGAACTCGGCGAGAAGTTCGAGGACTCGTTCCTTCGTCGGGTTGCCTCGGGGAATCGCCTTGCTCTCATGTGATATCTTCGGGCTCGGTGCCATTGTCCACCAGTATTCCGCTCCGTGGGCGCAAAACAAGGCGGCACAACATGCCGCTCATCATGCGTTTCCTGACTACGTTACACGGCTGCCCCGCGACAACTCTCCGGTGGCAGCCTGGCCTACTGTCCGAAGGTAACGAAAAGAAGGAATTTGTTTCTTGTGGTATGCCTTCTTTTTCATTTGGCCCGGACAGGTTCGCGCCGGTTCGCGCCTCCACCGGTTGCGTTTATGTGGGGGAAAGAGTACACTCGATCTAATTTAATTAGAAGGAGCCGGTTATGTCTCATCGCTATTGCCCGGCACGGACCCTGCTGCTCGTCGGTGTCATCGCTTCGGCGGCATTCTCTATCCAAGTGATCGCTCAGAACGCTCCGATTGAGCAAAACAAAATCTCTGTTCTTCGATCCGACGGTACGCTAATGGCGTTGCCTTTGGAAACCGGTACCGTCAAGTAGAAAAAGAAGCTTGGCGGGTACGCCGGAGGGAAGCTCGACACAGAAATTGCCGGCAGGCAAGCCTTAGTCCGACTGAGGGCAGGAGAGCCGCAGAAATTTGTCATGGACTTGAACCTCCCCCCTGGAGTGTCATACGACGCCTTGGTCGCCGCGTCTGGAGGCAGAACGCCCGGAGGCGCAACCCTTTATGCACTCGAAGTCGGCAAGAAAGCTGGAGTAAGAGATGTACTTTTCGCCGAAACCACGGCTTTCGGTCCGATTCCTTACTTCAAGAACAAGGCCACCGATTCCCGTGGCATCCCGTTGAATTTTAGCAAGTATGATGACCATTCCATTATGATTCAACCCCGCTCCCCTTTGATCCCCGGCGAGTACGCCTTCGTCGCTGTCGTTACCCCAGATCGTTATGTTCCCCAGAATCAGAGCTACTATTATTGTTTCGGTGTTGATTGAGGACGCACAGAGGTAATTGATAGTTGGATGCTCGCATACGGCCTTTTATACGATGAGTTGGTGACGTTCGGCCAACAAGTGTAGGTGGACTCGGGAGTGGAAGAGCGGCGAACCCTGTTTTACGGACACTCGACTGCGTTCGTTCTCCGTGCCTCCAATGCCAGCGATGGTCTCCGACGCGAATGAGCGATCGCGATAGCGAAGCCGCTAAACCGCCCGTCCTCGGTTTGCGAGTTTTTTGGGCGATTTGCCTGCCGCACCGTCCTTCGGCGGTTAGCCGAACCGAAGCCTGCGGTAGCTGTGCTGAGGCAAGCGCAGCGACGGGCAATCTTCGGCAAGTGATAGCGCCGCCCGATAGGGTTTGAAGATATGAAAACCGAAGATTGCCCGTCGCTAGAGCGGGGACGGTGCGGCAAGCACGTAGTACTCGGAATCGATAGATTTTGCAGCATTTATGTGCGACCCGCTAGTTGCGTCGCTCGCGGAATGATAGTTCCGGTGGCGGACAGGGTGCGGTACTCCCCGACCAGGCTACGCATCCGCCGGATCTGGGTTTGGCTGCTGGCTGGCCTCAGCTCCACAAGAAAGCGCGGTAGGCGTATTGATCGCCTCGACGACCAGAATGATCTCGCGGATGTCTACGTGATCGGTTCTGCGGGAGTTCCGGTGTTGATCGAGCACGGCTACGCCCCGCGTGAGTTCAAGGAGGAGCGTCTCCGGCATCACGAACTCACGGAGATCGGCATCCGGCATTCGCTCTTTATAGCGGACATTCATGCGCGCCTGCTCCTCCTCACACGCTCCGGTCCCCTTGCGCTCGCCGATTGGCGAGAAGGTTCCGTCGCCGTGGGATACCGTTCTCGCCCGGAAGGACACTCCGGCGATCCCCGTCCGTCCCGATGCCTATTTCATTCTGAAACACAGCGGGCGACCCGAAGGAAAAAACAAATTCCATATTGTTTTGGAAGCGGACCGGTCAACCATGAGCCGCGAACGAATGGCAGGAAAAATCGCTGGGTACGTTCGCATACCACGAGCAGCAACGGTACCGACAGAAGTATCCGGGTATGCGGACGTTTCTGGTTGTGACCGTTACCGAGACCCGCCGCCGGGCGGAGGAACTCCGGAAAGATCTGCATCCCCTCATCCCCCACGCGGCTTGGCGCGACGCTTATCGCTTTATTCCGTTCGAAGATCTCACGCTCGCGGCGCTCCTGCCGAAGGCGACGGCGGACTCTGCGTGAAGCTCCCGCTCACATTTGGCGTAAGGGTCACAGTATCCGATTCTTTCTTTCTAAGCGCAAGCGTCCGGTGACCATTCTGTTCAAAGAGCTGGCGACGGATTGTAGAGGCCGCTCGTTCAATTATCCCTTTCGTCTTTCATTTACGAAAAATAATACACAAAGCAGGATGATTTCAATGGTCGCCACTATACTCACATAATATGCGTAAATGTGTATATTTATGACTAATACATTTAACAGGAGTAGGACGGTAAGCGCCAATCTATTAGCTTGTTTGACATTCATACAAATTGCAATGTAATGGTTACCAACGACAGAATAAGTATAACAGTCATCATAAAATCCTGTCAAACGACACAAGGCTCTTTATGCCCGACAGCGCTAGCGCACACTCTGTTGAAAAACTTGCCGTGCGTCCAAGTCGTGAACGTCAACCGTTGAGCGTCCAAGCCCAGCTTCTTAGCAAAATAGGGCCTGTTCCGCCTGATCGAGCAACAACGCTGCCGCCAGCCCGGCAACAATTAGCGTAAGTGCCGCAGCTGCCGGACACTCGGCCACAGTCGAACAAGCTAGTGAAGCTACTACAAGCGCTTCACTAGCAACGTTAAAAGCCACTTGTGTCGCACTGATCGTAGACTGCAAGCCGGAACAAAACGAGCTGGCCAGCGGACGGAGTGAGTTGGGCTGCTCCGCTCGCATCGATGACTGTGGAGAAGGCAACAGGGGTAACAGCGCTTCACAAGCGGTCGCGATCTCCTGCAACCTCAGGTTCTGTGCAGCCAGATCAATGTTGGAAGCAACACGGAGTAGAAGGCCACTAGTTCCTAGTTGAGTAGCAGTGAGGATGTCGCTAGCGTTCACAGTGACTGGATACATGGCCTGAACCTGCGCGTCGGAGAGCAATATCCCGTATGATTGGAGTTGCGCGCCTATGGCTTGGATGACATCTGGATATATAGTGCCAAATTGTGGTTGACTGAGTCGTGTATCGAGATAAGCATTGAATCCAATCTCATCCAAGTGGGCAACCGTCACCCGCAGCAGCGCCGATACCCGCACCAGATCATCTGATTTAAGCGTGCTCGTGTTGGTTCCAGTCCATACATTTCCGGCAGCGAGACCGTAACTGTTCAGCACGGCCACGCTCAACCGCGTATAGTCCGGTCCTTGTGGAGGAGGCAGAGGTGCCGGGCCTCGTCTCGTTTGTGAAATCCCGTTGGGTGCTCCAACACCGACTAGGGCCAATGCCCCGAACGCGGATTTCAAGATTTGTCTTCTGCTGCTCATCGCTTTCACCCTCTGTTACATTTCCTGGTCATTTTCTTCGGCGAATCGGCGCACCAAAACACGTCGCGGCCTCGAACTTCACTGGCGGATATGCATGTTTGAGGCCAAACAGGTACTTGTTAGTGGATAATGCGCCCCCGTCTGCGGTTCGGCTGCGAACTCCGCGAGCCATCTCGACGCGTGCAAGCCTGCGAGCATCACCGGGACGAGCCGCCGGGCGGAGGAACTCCGGAAAGATCTGCATCCCCTCATCCCATGCGGCGTGGCGTGGTGCATATCCTCCCTATCGGGGTTCACGGATATCACGAATTGATTCGTATCGCGATGCAGTGAACGGCAACCCAAGACTAGGTTGAAAACGGGCTCGGCGAATCCAATCGTCGATCCTGTTCGTCATCGATTCGCGAAAGTCATGGTCGCCGCTCACCCTGATACTCGCGTCCTCGCTCGATTCGCTGCTCGTGGAGAGCAACCTCGATTGTCAATCGGCGGTCTGAAAATTCGCGGGCTGTCAAGCCGTATCGTGCGGCTCATGTAGCGGCAATTCAGCGACCGTTTGGCGGCCGCTTCATTTTGGGAGCATCTGGACCGAACTGAGGACGGTCGCGCGGTTTGATGTCCTCGGGCTTGGGCTCGTTCCGGTAGGTACGCGATCTTGGCGCGGCGGTGCAGGCGTACAGTTCTAACGTACGTTTCCTGATGTATTCTTCGTGGCTTTCGGACTGGTTTTCTGCCGGAGGCGGCGTCTTGAAGATTGCGGGAATCTCGCTCCCGATTTTCACAAAAGCCGTGTGCGGTGGGAGCGCGGCAAGTTGCTGCGCGTCGAGCGGTAGCGCCTTGAGCTTGAAATTGGGCACATCCTTTTCGTCGATGTGGAACACGATCCAGCCGCCGGTGACATTCGTAAAGATCGCGTCCTTTATTTTCGGCTCCAACTGGTAGAGCCCCTGATTCGCGAGCGTCAAACACAGCTTGTACCCGCCCGCCTCGCTGAGGATGGTGTCGAACGCCGACGTCTGGAAGTTCTGGAATTCGTCGGCGAACAGATGGAACGGAATGCGCGCATCGCGCGGCTGCCGTTCCCGTCGGAAGGCCGATTGCTGGATCTTTGAGACAAGGAGTTGGCCGATCAGGTTCCCGTTGGCCTTGCCGGCGCCCGTCAGATCAACGAGTAGGATCTTCCGAGTTTCCATACATTCATAAATGTCGAGCTTCGCCTCTGAAGTCCCGAGGAGCGTCTTTAAGGGTGGCGAGAAGATGAACTGCTTCATCCGCGTGATGATCGGCTGCGGTGCGTCTTTCTTGAGCAGCGGATATTCAAGCCTCCAGTAATCGAGGATGTCGGGATTCGTCACGCGTGCGAGGATGTCTTCGCGACGGGCGTCGTCAACGAGGATCGCGTTGATGTCGAGGAAGGAACAGCCTCGGGCATCGAGCAGCGTGTAGATCACGGCGCGGAGCACGGAGAGCCATTGGTCGCCCGTCGTCATCGTCGAAAACTGGAGGAACGTCTGGAAGATGTCGGCGGCGAGCGTCTGCCGTTCCTGCTCCGTTTCCCACCCCATGAAATCGATGGGGACGGGATTCGACGCTTCCAGCAGGATCGTGTCGTCGGCGCGGTTAGGCGGGATCTTGTGGATGATGCTTTTGATCAGGTCGCCCTTCGGGTCGAGGATGCAGATCCCGTGTCCGTGCCCAATGTCCTCAAGCGCCATGCGTTCGATGAAGGTTGACTTGCCGTGCTGGGTGGCCCCGGCGATGTACACGTGGCGTGAACGGAGAGCATCCGGTATGACGGGAAATCCCGCCTTCTTCCGGTCGTTCCGCAACTTCGGCGTTCGGACGGATGCCGAAGGCAGGTGGACGAGCGAGGTGAGCTCGTGGGCGTTGACGAGCATCCCGCTCCGGCGGGAGACGCGCCAAAGGATATCCGCGGCATGGGCAGCGTCCGGATAGTCGTCATTCGCAAGCGGCATGAACTCGTTGCCGGCGGGGTCGGCGAACTGCGAGAGCGCCGCGCCGATGTCCCGGGCAATTGCCCACGCCCGCTCGTCGGTCCCGGCGCGGGCGGCGACCCGGACGACTGCCGCAAGAAGCGGCTGCGCAACTTTGTCTTTCGCCTGCGATACGAGCTCGGGAGCATCAATAAAGAAGGCGTGGCCTGCTCCGTCAGAGACCGCCCGCATCGTGCTCTCCATCCACGGATGGCGCGCCGTGGTGAATATCACTTGAAAGAGTCCGATCTCGCCCGGACCGGTTGCGGCAAGCGCGGCGACCAGCGGAATCAACGGGTCCACATCGAAGTCCTTCACCGTTCGGATCGGCACCATGAATTCGCGGGAGAGGCCGAAGTCGGCGATCGCCGTTGCCGGTCCCGCCGTCTCCCATGCGCCCTTGAGAAACTCTCTCCGCTCCCGGATCACGGCTTCCGGGAAGTATGCGGGAATCTGCGCGCGTGCCTCTGCGAGGTCGGGCTCTGCGCATACGAACTGGAGCGAGACGCAATCGTGGAGGCCGATCAACTCGAAAGAAACGGGGTCGCGACAATTCGCGAGCCTCGTCACGGTCTGCATCGCCCGTTCGCGCGAAACTTTGCAATCGGGCGGGAGGATGACGGCAAGCTCGACGAGGGGCGCGGGATAGGCGAAGGGTTCCGCGAACGCCTCTTCGGTCTCCTCGTCTGGGCCTATCGGCGCGTCCTCAACTGATCGCGGCGACTCGCCGCGAATTCGTTCAAAGAGCCCGCCGAGAAAGCTCTGTCGCCGCGCATCGTCCACCGCCGGCCGCGCGACGACGTAGTGCCAGTAAAAAGGACGGAAGGGAGGTTCGAGAGCGACCGGAGACGGGGAGAGATGCCATCCGCGTCCGCGCTTTTCCCACCGGTAGAATTGCTCCGTGATCTGTTGGTCGAGCGATGGCCGGGGTGAAGGCATTGGCTCTTCTCGTTCACTTCCTGAAGAATTCCTTCATGACCGGCTTTCGTTCGAGTTCGGTGAGCGCCCTGATACCGTTTGCAGTGGTCACCTCATCGATCAGGTCCATGACGAGCTTCTGGACGGCCTGCTGGAACATGTCCGACGTGTCGATCCGGTAATAGGTGATGGGGTGGAAGAAGCGTTCGTAGAGAGCCCCGATCCACGGCAGCTGCAGAATGAAATCGTCGGCTTCGGGTTTTCCCATGTGGCTCACGACGAAGAGCAGAAGGGGGACAATCAGGAGCAGGATAATAGGTCCCCGAACGATGCCAACGTTCTGTATGAAGAGAGATAGAACGACGAGGTAACCGAGCACAATGACTATTGTCACGGCAGAAGGGAAGGCGGGTTTCACGTCCGTGAACCACCACGAAAAGAAAAAGTCATCGCCGAAGGGCGCTCCGCAAATATCGAAGACCTCCCTGCGCCGCCGGACCCGGAGGTACTGGCGTGTGCCCGAAAACGCGCCGCCTTCGCGGTATTCCACGCGCTCGACGACGGTGTCCGGGATTGCGCGGTTCAGTACGGCGGCTTCGACGCGCGCGTAGAATTCGAGCGGCGCCGTCTGGAGGCCGGGAAATAATCTCGACCAGTGACCGCGAACGTTTTCCGGGGAATCAGCCATTGTGCGGTCCTCCAAAATTTACAGATTAAATGTCTGATATACTACCAAAACCCTCGCCCTTTATGGGCGGGGTACCCGTTCCCGGAAGAACTCATGGAGTATCTCAAAGGATCCGGGCTTCTCGATTCTCCCTTCGGGGAGAGGGAATTCAACTTGAGGTAAAGAGATGGATTCCTTAGGGAAGATGTACTCGGTAAAGGAAGTCGCCGGAATGCTCGGCGTCGGAAGGGATACCGTTATGCGGCTTATCCGGCGTGGGAGACTGAAGGCGGTCAAGCTTCCGGTCTGCGGCGGTCGGGGAAGAAACATCACCTACCGCATCAGCGAGGGCGATATCGGGAATTTCCTGAACGCCTGCCGGGTCTGACAAAAGAGGCGGGGCGATAAGCCCCGCCTCTTCCATTGCCTATCGGTTTCCCATCATCTCTCAAAAGCCGAAAGTTGAACTGATAGAAGGTCCGACGAAGGCGGATTCTCTTATTTCACCCTCAGAAGCTGGGTTTTCCATGTCCGCGCCACGAGTTCTTCAAGTCGGGTTTGCCGCTCTTTGACCCACGGCGCATAGTGCTTCTCCGTGACCTTGATACTCGTATGTCCAAGCAGGATCGATACATCCTGAAGCGGGACGCCTGCTTGCAGGAGCCGAACTGCGAACGTATCGCGGAATCGGTGGGGGTGGCCGTTCACGACCTTCGCCTCTTTGCAGATCTGCCGGAATGCTCGGCGGGCATTGCCGGATGCGGTTTCGAGCTTCGAACTGGCCTCACGTTTCCAGAAGTAATACCCGCCCTCAAGCGGCAATTGCCGCAATTCGTGGAGGAGGAAATCCGGCAATGGGACGCATACCGGCACCCGGGTCTTTTGCATGTAAAGGAACAAACGTCCGTCAACAACTTCGGCCGGCGTGAGCTTCATCGCGTCGCCGATGCGGAGGCCGGAATTGACGAGCAGAAGAACGAGCGTCCTCCATTTGCCGGTGGCATGTTTGATGATGCGCGTGACCTCATCCTCGCTGAACGGCAATGTTGGCGGGTCGGTGACGATCGGGCTCTTGAGCGGTTTTGCCGGATTATCCTTCAGCCAGCCGGAGTCCACGCAGAACTTGAAAAAGGAGCGCGTCCGTTCGAGCTTCTTCAGTGCGGAGATCGGAGAATCCTTCCACGAAGCCCTGAACTGCCGGACCCGGTCGATGGTGAGCTGGGAGATGTTGATAATGTTCTTCGCTTCGCAGAACTCGGCGAGAGCGGCGGTGAGCGTCCGTAATTTCCTGAGCGTCGAATCAGTGAGCGCCCGCGCCTTTTGTTCGGCGATAAAAGTCTCGATGGCCTCGGAGATGGGCACATGCCGGATGGCCTCTCCCTCCTCCATCTCGCGGCGAATCTGTTCGGCCTTCTCCCACGAGGAGACCTTCAAGGACTCGCGGCGATAGACGCCGTCGAGCATCCCCTCGACCCACATCGGACAGCGATGGGCGTCGAGCTTTATGTAGCGGTCGGTGTGCGGACAGGTTTTTTTGTGGCGGCGGTGCAGGGTCAACATAACTCCGCTCTCGGCCAAAGTGTCGTACGTCTATGACACGTGGCGAAAGGGAGAACCGTAACCTGCTGAAACTGCGTAAGTTGCAATGGTGAGCCGGGCGGGGCTCGAACCCGCGACCACCGCATTAAAAGTGCGATGCTCTACCAACTGAGCTACCGGCTCCCGAGGTTTTAATTTCTTATATTTTACCAGACGGGCCATTTTGCGCGCGCTTCGCCCTCACTCGGTCGCTTCACTGGAACATTCGGAAAAGTTTAGCTACGGGATCGAAAAACCGGTCGACTACGCGCTCTTTCAGCGGAATAATCCCGTTGTCGGTGATGAGAATGCCCTCGGGGCAAACTTTCGTGCAGCACTTGGTAATGTTGCAGAGCCCGATTCCATGCTTATCCTTCAGATCCGGCACGCGATCCTCGGTATCGAGCGGATTCATCTCCATATTCGCGGCGTAAATGAGAAACCGCGGTCCGATGAATTCGCCGTGCATGTGGTGATCGCGCAGCACATGGCAAACATCCTGGCAGAGAAAACACTCGATGCACTTCCGGAACTCCTGGGGACGGTCCGCGTCGGCCTGACTCATTCTCCATGACCCGTCCGGGGCGTCCGGTTTACGGGGCTTGAATTTCTTTATGGTCTTCTTGACTTCGAAATTCCACGACACATCCGTAACCAGGTCCCGAATCAGCGGAAACGTCTTCATCGGTTCCACGGTCACGGGTTTATCCAGCGGAATCTGATTGAGACGAGTCATGCACATCAGACGAGGCATGCCGTTGATCTCCGCCGAGCACGAGCCGCATTTGCCCGCTTTGCAGTTCCAGCGCACGGCGAGGTCGCCCGCCTGCTCGGCCTGAATCTGATGGATGGCGTCGAGCACCACCATTCCTTCCGTGACCGGGGTCGTGTAGTCCCTGAACTCACCGGACTGCCTGTCGCCGCGCCAGATTTTGAAGGTCGCCGTCGCCATTACTTCATCTCCTCGATAATCTGCTTCATCTCGTCCGTCATGGGCGGCAGCGGTTCCCGCGTGAGCTTCATCGATCCATCCGGCGCGCGGCGGATCACGGTGTTGAACTTCGCCGCTTCCTCGCTCTTTTCCGGATAGTCGTCGCGGAAGTGAGCCCCGCGGCTTTCCTTGCGGTCGATGGCGGACAAAGCGATTGCTTCAGAGACCGTGAGCAGGTTCCGCAAATCGATCGCCGTGTGCCAGCCCGGATTGTATTCGCGATTGCCGGGGACGTAGACTTTGTCCGCGAGCGCGCTCAACTCGTGCAGGTTTTCGACAGCGCGTTCCATTTCCTCCTCGACGCGCACGATGCCGACCAGCTCCTGCATCATGTCCTGCAACTTGTGCTGCACCTCATAAGGTGGCAGGCCGCCTTCGCGGTTGAACGGCTCCAGCGCAAGACGCGCCGCTTCATCCACCTGATCCGGATTGATTTTGCCCGCTCCATGCTCCTTCGCGAACTTCGCGGCGTGTTCGCCGGCCAGTTTGCCGAACACCACCAGATCCGAAAGGGAGTTGCCCCCCAGGCGATTCGCCCCATGCAGGCCGGCCGCGCACTCTCCGGCGGCGAAAAGCCCGGGGACGTCGGACATCTGCGTATCGGCATCCACGCGCACGCCCCCCATCACGTAATGCGTGGTGGGGCCGACCTCCATCGGCACCTGCGTGATATCGATGTCCGCCAATTGCTTGAACTGGTGGTACATGCTGGGCAGCTTGCGTTTGATGTGTTCGGCGGCGTTGGGAATTTTTTCTTTGATCCACGCGATGTCGAGGAACACGCCGCCATGCGGACTCCCTCGCCCTTCGCGCACCTCGCGCCTGATGCAACGCGCAACGTGATCCCGGGTCAGCAGTTCCGGCGGGCGGCGCGCGGATTTATCGCCGGTCACATAGCGCCAGCCCTCTTCTTCGTTATCCGCGGTCGACGACTGGTAATTCGCCGGGATGTCGTCGAACATGAACCGCTTGCCGTTGCTGTTGCGCAGCACGCCCCCTTCTCCGCGCACCCCTTCGGTGACCAGAATGCCCCGCACGCTGGGCGGCCATACCATTCCCGTGGGATGGAACTGCACGAACTCCATGTCCATCAGCGATGCGCCGGCGCGGTAGGCGAGCGACTGGCCGTCTCCCGTGTATTCCCAGCTGTTGCTGGTGATTTTGAAAGCGCGCCCGATCCCGCCCGTCCCCAGCACAACGGCTTTGGCGGTGAAGAGTTTGAACCGCCCCCGCTCGCGATCGTATCCGAAAGCGCCCACCACGCGTCCTGCATCCGTCAACAACTCAAGGATCGTGTGTTCCATGTGAACCTCGATCCCGAGGTGAATACCGTGATCCTGCAGAGTGCGGATCATCTCGAGCCCCGTGCGGTCGCCCGTGTGCGCAAGGCGGGGATAGCGGTGCCCGCCGAAGTTGCGCTGAAGAATTTTGCCGTCTTTCGTGCGATCGAAAATGGCGCCCCAGGATTCCAGTTCGTGAACGCGCGCCGGGGCCTGTTTCGCATGTAATTCCGCCATGCGGGGGTTGTTGAGATACTGCCCGCCGCGCATCGTGTCGGAGAAATGGACGCGCCAGTTATCGCGGTCGTCGACATTGCCCATGGCCGCGGCCATGCCGCCTTCCGCCATCACGGTATGGGCTTTGCCGAGCAGGGATTTGCAGATCAGGCCGACCTTCACTCCCGCGCCGGAGGCCTCGATAGCAGCCCGCAAGCCGGCGCCGCCCGCGCCAATCACCAGCACATCGTAATCGAACGTCTGATATTCCGCCATTAAAACAATCTCCAGTCCGTCCAGATCCCCATCGCACACAATCGCACGTACAGGTCGGCGAAGCCGACCCAGAACAGACTGAACCAGGCAAAGCGCATATGCCGGGCATTGAGACAGCTGACACAGTCATACGCAGCCTTCCGTCCGGGCACTTTTGAAATGCGATCGCTGATCCCGCCGATCAGATGGCGCAGCGAATGGCAACCGAACGTATACGCTCCGAGGAGAATAACGTTGATCAGAAGGACGAGGCTGCCGACATTGACATGAAAGCCATCGGACCAGCCAAAGAAACCATCCCACGCATCTTTCGCCAGCAGCCCGATAAAGATCACCGCCAGATACATAAAGTAGCGATGGATGTTCTGAATAATCAGAGGAAACGACCGCTCCCCGAGATATTTCTTGCGCGGTTCGCCCACCGCGCAGTTGGGCGGATCCGCCCAGAACGCTTTGTAGTAGGCGCCGCGATAGTAATAGCAGGTAACCCGAAAGCCGCCAGGCGCCCAAAGGATCAGAAACGCGGCGGAAAATGGAAGAAACGCGGGAAACCAGGCGGGCTTGGGGCCGAACCAGGCTTGCGCCGAACCGAACAGTTCGGGCGAATACATGGGAGAGATATAGGGTCCGAACCGGTAAAACTCGCCCTGGAACGCTGCCCATGTGGAGTAGACAATGAAGGCGGAAAAGCCAAGAAACACAGCCAGCGGCTGAATCCACCACATATCCGGACGCGAAGTCGTCCCAAACCGCCCCTGAACGAGCGGCACGTCAATTTGCGGCATAAGAGAATCAGTTTACCGAACGCCGAACGACGGATTCCATAAAGGCCGTTTTGGATTACCGCCAACCCGGATTCCCGTGATATCGTAAACGTCGATTCCGGGTTGCTATATGGCCAAAATTAAACGACGCGCGGTTACGTGCCTGTTATTCACAATGGGGGCCTCGCTGCTGAGCGCGCCCGCCTTTGCCCAGGTTGATTTTACCGGGGAGTGGAATCCTCTCTATCACGAGGACGGCCCCGAGCGCCTGCCCGGACCGGAACTGGGCGATTACACGGAATTGCCGATCAACGACGCCGCGCGCCTGCGGGCGGACAGCTACGATGCGGACCGGATCTCGGTCGTGCCCGAATACCAGTGCCGGCCGCACGGAGCCGATTACTCCATGCGCGGGTTGGGGAACCTGCGCATCTGGAGGGAGTTCGATACGGCCACCCAGCAACTCATCGCTTTTCATACGCACCTGCTCGCCTGGGACAGTGAACGGACCATCTACATGGATGGCCGCCCGCATCCGCCCGAGTATGCGGATCACACCTGGCAGGGTTTCTCGACCGGCGTGTGGGAAGGCAACATGCTGACTATTACGACCACCCATCTGAAGACGAATTACCTCCGGCGTAACGGCGTTCCCCGCAGCGACAAAGCCACTTTGACCGAACACTGGATGCGCCACGGCGACTATCTGACCGTTGTTACTGTCATCGACGATCCCGTGTTTCTGACGGAGCCTCTCGTTCGCAGCGACAACTGGTTTCTGGATCCCGGGCAGGGAATCGGCGTCTTCGGATGTGAATACGAGCCCGAAGTGCCGCGCCCGGAAGGTACCGTGCCCCACCATCTGCCCGGCACGAACCCGTTTCTGACTGAATTCGCCAATTGGTACGGTCTGCCCCCGTTTGCGGTCCGGGGCGGCGCCGAAACCCTTTATCCGGAATACCGGTCGAAGATAAAACCGTACAATCCCCCCGCGCAGTGTGAGCGGTATTGCACCTGCACCAACCTGTTCAACTGCAACGTGACTTCCAAATGAAGAGACTTCTCCCGTTCCTGATCTTCGCCGCCGGTCGGGTCTTCTTCGCGCCGGCCGCGGGCCACGCGCAGCAAAACTTCGATAACGTGGTGGAACACCTCCTCCCGGTCCAGGGCAGTGTCTACATGATGGTGGGCGCGGGTGGCAACATTACGGTGCAGGTTGGCAAAGACGGCGTTCTGCTTGTGGATACGCAGTACGCGCCGCTGGCGCCGAAAATCATGGCGGCAATCCGGACCTTGTCGCCCATGCCCATCCGTTACATCGTCGATACGCACTTCCACGGGGATCATACCGGGGGCAATGGAGCACTCGCAAAACTGGGCGGCGCGGGCGCCATGCCGCGCATTATCGCGAACGATCACGTCCTGAACCGCATGACCGCGCCTCCGGCCGCGGGACAAACCGCGGTTCCCGAGGCCGACTGGCCGAACGACGAGTATTTCACCGCATCGAAGGATTTCTTCTTCAACAATGAAGCGGTGGTGGTCTATCACATGCCCGCCGCGCATACCGATGGCGACAGCATCGTGTTCTTCCGCCGTTCCGATGTAATCAGCACGGGCGATATCTTTACACCCGAGACTTATCCCGGCATTGACCTGGCGCGGGGTGGCAGCATCCAGGGTGAGATCGCCGCACTGAATCGTATCCTCGAATTGACCGTGCCCGCGAAGTATCAGGAGGGTGGCACCTATGTCATCCCGGGCCACGGTCGGCTGTGCGAAGAGGCGGACGTGGTGGAGTACCGCGACATGGTCACCATCGTTCGAGACCGCATTCAGGATCTGATCGGGAAGGGCCGGAACCTGGAACAGGTGCGGGCGGCACGGCCCACGCTGGACTACGACACGCAGTACGGCGCCATTCCCGCCGGTGCAACCTCCGGCTCCCCGGCTGCGGACAGGTTTGTCGATGCCGTTTACAAGAGCCTTGGTGGAAAGTAACGATGCGAAACAAGCTGGTAATTATGGCGATGATTCTGCCCTTGTCCGCTTGGGCACAGGGCGGCCGCGGCGGCCCGCCGCAGCCGCCCAAAACGCCTGAACAAGCGTCTCCGGAGAATCTCACGGGCTACTGGGTTTCGGTGGTTACGGAAGACTGGCGCTGGCGGATGGTTACCCCGATCCGGGGCGATTTTGCGAGCGTTCCGCTGAATCCCGCCGGCCGCAGGCTGGGGAATGCATGGGACCCGGCGAAGGACGAAGCGGCCGGTGAGCAGTGCAAAGCTTACGGTGCCCCCGCCATCATGCGCGTTCCCGGGCGCGCGCACATCACCTGGCAGGACGATAACACCCTGAAGATTGAGACGGACGCGGGAACGCAGACCCGCCTGCTGCATTTCAACGGCAAGCCTCCGGCGGACGCGAAACCTTCCTGGCAGGGCTACTCCGCCGCGAACTGGGAACGTCCCCTGCGGGGATCGGGGTTACCGATGGCCGGCCTCGGGGCTGTCAGGGAAGGTACCAAAGGGCGTGCGCTCGAAGTGGTCACCACCGGGTTGCGTCCGGGCTACCTGCGCAAGAACGGCGCTCCGTACAGCGCTAATACCGTCGTCAACGAATACTACGACCTTTCAAAGGAACCGAACGGCGATGTGTGGTTCCACGTGACGACCGTCGTGAAAGACCCTCAGTATCTCGAGGAACCCTTTGTGACCAGCACGGACTTCAAGAAGCAACCGGATGCCGCTGGCTGGAATCCTTCGGCTTGCTCGGCGCGTTAAGAACGCTTCCCGGCTCCGCCGATTCCGTCCGGACATTAGCGTTCCGGAAGACCCTCGTTCGCAGACGCGAGAAGCGCGCGCAGGTCCGCAGGGGGTTCATCCGAGCGTCGACGTCCAGCATGAAAAGGTGAGGCGAGTTCTCTACTTCGGCCGTCTCCAGTTCCAGCAAAGCTTCATCCCGCCTCCCCAGCGCGGCAAGCACCGAAGCCAGGGAATAAGCGTCGATATGCTCGGCTGGACGCATCCGCCGCAACTCGTCGAGAATAACGCCCGCCTCCGCCTCGCGCCCGGACTTCGCCATGCAGCGAGCCTCTTCCGCCCTCAGGTGGGGAATATCCGAGGACATGACACAGGCGAGACGGTATTGCACCAGGGCTTCTTCAAAGTTGCCGGATAATTCCAGCGCATGCGCGTAATAAGCGCGGCCGAGCGAGAAATACGGGTGCAGGTCGAGCCCTTTTTTCCCGCAGGCGACCGCACCCTCGAAATCCCCCTGGCAGCACCGGAGCAGGGTCTCCGCGCTGGGCAGGATGGGCCACAGCGAATCCGCCGCGTAGCCTTCCCGGATCACCTCGGAAGCTTCGTCATAGCGTTTGGTTGACGCATAGAGAACGGCAAGGCGCGTATGCACGCCGACAGCCCGCGTGTTCTCCTGCCTGGCCGCGAGCAGTTCGGATTCGGCCTCGGCAAACCTGCGTTCGAAGATGTGCAGCCCCTGCGCGCGATCGGCCCGCAAATCCGGCGTCACGCCCGCCAGCTGCACCGTTCGTTTGTGCGCTTCGAGAAACGCCGGGTACATCTCGAGCGGCGGCCGCATCGAGAAGGTTCCCAGCATCAGATAACAGCGCGCAATCCCTTCATGCGCGCGAAAATCGTCGCTGCGGTCGCGCGCAGCCTGCTGGAAGCGGCAGAGCGCTTTTTCGAATCCTTCACGCGTGTGGCGGTGCCAGTAATGCCATGCGTTCCGGATCAGATCTTCCGACTGAGGTATGTCCAGACGATAACCGAACCTGGGATGGTAACTAATCCAGATGCCATACTCTCTTAATGCTTTCTTAACCTCTCCGACAGTTACCGCCACCGTATGGCGCGAGACCGAGATTCCATGCCATGCGCCGCTGATCATCCCCTCAAAGCCGACACAACGCCCGTTGTTCTGAACCAGAGTCTTCAGCGCGTGCAGCGCCTGCGGTCTCAGCTCCAGTTCATTTCCATCGCGTAACAAGCGTGGAGCCTCTGTATCGAGGCAAAAAGGTCCGAAAGCGATCCGGCCAGCCTGGGCCTGCATGGGGATAGTCTACTCGAATTTGACGCCGTTTTGACTGCCGACCGTCGGACTATAGCATAGACTCATGTCGAATGTAAGGCTGTGTTCCGCTAACCGGATGCTTCCGGCGCGGCGCAATGGTTAGTTAGGTCGCCGGCGGCGCATCGGCAGAGGGTTGGGCAATGCGGTTGCCGCATAAAACTCAAATGGGGGATCTATGGATTTCAGGAAATCAAAGTTTTTGAAGTTTACCGTCGCTTCGTTGCTCATATTTGGCGGACAGTCGCTGATGGCGCAGTCCGCCGGGACCGGAGCTCTCACGGGAACCGTAACCGATCCTTCGGGAGGCGTCGTGCCGGGGGCCGCGGTCACGCTGACCAGCACGGAAACCAACCAGGCGCGCAGTGCGACTACAGGTAATGACGGTACCTACCGATTTTCGTTGATTCCGCCCGGAACTTATCGCGTAGGCTTCGCCGCCAAAGGTTTCAAGACCTCGGAAGTGCCTTCCATCACGGTAGCCGTCACCGAGACGCCCGTGCTGGACCGCGTTCTTGAAGTTGGCGCGGCAAACGAGGAAGTCACCGTCGAAGCCAATGTCGAAACGCTGCAGACGGCCAGTTCCACGCTCGGAACTACGGTTACTTCACAGCAAATCACCGCGCTTCCGCTCAGTAATCGTAACTACACGCAGCTCCTGAGCATGGCGGCCGGCGCCGCCGTCGGCGTGAACAATGCCACTTCGCTCGGGAAAGGTACCCAGGATATCAGCGTAAACGGAGCCGATCCCAGCGCGAATAATTACATGATGGACGGAGTTTCCATCGTCAACACGAACAATACGGGATCCGCCAACGATTCCGGCATCTACGCCGGCATTGGTATTCCCAATCCGGACGCCATCCAGGAATTCAAGATCCAGACCTCCACTTACGACGCCAGCTATGGCTCGCATCCCGGCGGCAACGTGAACGTGTTGACCAAGTCCGGGTCCAACGAATTTCACGGTGGCGCCTGGTGGTTCTTCCGCAACACCGATCTGAATGCCAACCCGTTCTTCGCCAATGCCCTCGGCGGTGGGAGGGAGGTTCTGAACCAGAACCAGGTCGGTGGCGATGTTGGCGGGCCGATAAAGAAAAACAAGCTCTTCTTTTTCGCAAACTATCAGGAAACCCGGGCAAAGAACGGGATCGCGCCCGGCGGCTCGGCCACCGAGTATTTGTTCCCTCTCCCAACCGATCGTACGGCTGCCAATCTCGGAGCTGCTTTGTGCCCGGCGAATCATCCGGGGAATCCGAACTATAATACGTTTTTCGGGTCGGGTCTTACCGGCACGGTCGCCTGCGACGGATCCAATATCAGTCCGGTCTCCCTGGCAATGCTGAATTTGAAACTTCCCAACGGGCAATTCTACATTCCCGGCAACACTTCCGGTCAATACGGACCTGAGGTTTTCAGCTCGCCCGCGTTGTCGCAGGAGCATCAACTGATCCTCAACGCCGATTATCTGATCAACAGCAAGAATACCTTCTCGGCGCGTTATTTCTGGACCGCCGATCCGCAGACCCTGCCTGTAAGCGGCGTCTTGCCGGGAACTCCCATAAACCTCAAGTACGTGAACGACAACGCGGTGCTGAAACTCACCACGCTCGTAAGCAGCAACCTCGTGAACGAACTTCACGCCGCCGGGCAATATAACAGCGCAATCGGGCACGATTCCACCGTGGCCACGCCGCAGTCGATCGGCCAGGGCACCATCGTGCCCACCATGACCGAACTGCCCGTCACGGTCATCTTCAACGGCCCTGGCCTCAACGGCTCGCTTTACCCCGATGTCAGCCCCACCGATCAAATCGAATACGGCGACCAGATTTCCTGGGCTCACGGAAAACACACGATTCGCGCCGGTTATGAGTTCCAGATGTCCAAATGGCCCATCTCGTTTGCGGGTCTGGAGCGCGGATTCCTGTTTTACTCAACTTTTGCCGACTGGCTCATTGGCGGGGCCGGTAACATCTACCAATGCCTGTTCTGCGTCCGCAGCGGGCCGACCGGCATCATTCACAACTACCTTGAGAACAACCACAGCGCTTTCGTTCAGGACGACTGGAAAGTTAATTCGCGCCTCACGCTCAATATCGGCCTTCGCTGGGAACTTGACGGCACTTACAGCGATAAATACGGTAACTTGACCAACTTCTGGCTCAGCCAGCTTCAGGCCGTTCCCACGCCGCCCACCGGGCCTACTACGTCGGGTCCCGGTCTGGCCGGATATGTCGTACCCAGCAACTACACCTCTCACTATGGGGCGCCACCCGCCGGCGTTCTCGTGTCGAACAGCACTCTCCCCACCCAGAGCGGCGCACCGTGGAACAACTTTGCACCGCGCATCGGATTTGCGTGGCAGCCGCTGAAAAACGGGAAGCTCGTCGTGCGCGGCGGCGCCGGCATGTTCTACGATCGCATCGGCGGGGGAACCTTCGTGCACGGTCTGGAACAGGGCTACCCTTACGCTGTTACGCTCGACTATTCCGGCGCCAACTCCTTTACCAATGCGAATCCCTATCCGACTACGCCTCTGGGGACATTTGCTTCCCGCTGGGTAAATTTCAACGGATGCCAGCCCCAGTGTCTTACGGGCACGGCCGGCCCTGGCGGGGCGACAAGTTCCTCCCTGGATACTCCTGCCCTCGACCAGACCCTCCATACGCCGCTGACGCGGCAGTATAATCTGACCTTCCAGTATGAACTGGCGAAAAACTATGTGCTGGAGGCAGGCTTCGTGGGATCCAGCTCCATCAATCTGCTGGATCAATATCACAGCGTCAATAATCCGGGTATTGCCAGCCCGACCAATCCGGTTAACGGCATCACCGTCAATACCGTAGACAACGCGACTCTGCGCGTGCCGATTCTCGGCTATCTCCCGGCCGGCTACGATGAAACGGCTTTCGACGGCATCTCGAACTACAACAGCCTCCAGGTCACCCTGCGAAAGAACTTCTCCCACGGCTTTACCATGCAGGCGGCCTACACCTGGAGTAAGGATCTCAGCAACATTCCGGGAGTTGCATCGGGCAGCGGCGCCAACAGTAATGTGACAACCAACATGGGCCAGCAGTACGGTCCGATCGGTTTCAGCCATCCGCAGCGTTTCATCGTGAACTACAGTTACGATCTGCCATTCACCCGTTCGGGAGGCCTCGGCTATCTCGTGAATGGATGGAACGTATCCGGCCTGACGACCGTGCAGGACGGTACGCCGCTGACTATCGGCGATCAGAATGCCGGGACGGTTTACGACCTCGGTTCGTATGACACGGCCCGCGCTCAAATGTGCCCGGGAACGACATATAGCAACATCCTTACCTCCGGCAGCACTGTATCGCGCCTGAACAGCTATTTCAATACCAACGCGTTTTGTTCTGCACCCCTCGCTCCGAATGGTGTAGCGGCTGGAGGGCTGCCGGCTCCCACGCTGTACGGTAATTCGGGCGTAGGTGTCATTCTCGGTCCGGGGCAGTTCAACTTCGATGCCTCGATTGCCAAGACAACCAGGATAAAAGAGAGGCAAACACTGATGTTCCGGACCGAGTTCTATAATGCCCTCAATCATGCGCAGTTTGGAAATCCCGGCACTGCCGTCTCTACGGCTGCAACATTCGGAGCCATTACTACGACCACGGTTAACCCTCGTCTGATTCAGTTCGGTCTGAAGTACATCTTCTAAGCGTTCTGGCGGTTGGTTACCCGCCTTGACACAACCCGGCCCTCTTCGAAGCGGAAGAGAGCCGGGTGTTTGCATTAGATCATCCATTAACAGCGCCTGGAACCGCATGTCGTGGAGCGTCATACGCGCGTGTATCGGGACCATGGCCGCGACGGGGGCGACACACTGGTGGTCGGGACAAAAAACTTCATCGGCGGCAAACTGGCGATCAGCGGCGTGTCCCTATAGCCAGGACCTGACGCTACGCAAATGAAAGCAGCCGGCACGAACCGGATTTCCGCCAACGGGCAGATCGTTGATTTTGGCCACGGGGTGCATAATATTTCTGTCGAGGATCCCAATGGCATGAACCTCGAATTGTTTGAACGTTTCGCGACGCGGACAAAGTCAACGCAAAGCAGGAGATTGAACTATGGGAACGACACTTACAGTTCTGTTCCCGGCGGTTATGCTGATCACCGTGGCAACCGGCGCGATCTACGCGCAGTGGCCCGGCTATCCGACCCCGGGCCCGAGGACAAAAGACGGCAAGATCGACCTCGCCGCGCCGCCGCCCCGGACGGCCGATGGCAAACCCGACTTCTCCGGCCTGTGGGAACCGGCGCGCGGGCCAGGCGGACGTGGCGGCGCGTCCATGAACGGAACGCTTCCCCTGCCTTTCGCGATTCCTTCCTCACCGGACGATCCTCCTGTCGCGCAATTCTTTAACATCGGCGCGGGCTTCAAGGAGGGCCTCCCTTTCACCCCTTGGGCCGCGCAGTTGCGAGCCCGGAGAAAAGGCGATGGCAATAAAGACAATCCCGACGCGCTGTGCGAACCGCTTGGGCTGACCCAGCTTCACATGCACCCGCAGCCCCGGAAGATCGTGCAAACGCCGCGCGAGATCGTGATTCTTTATGAGGCAAACGGCAACGTCCGGCAGATCCTCACTGACGGCCGGAAACCGCCGAACAACGATCCAACCCCGTGGTGGTACGGATATTCGGTCGGGCACTGGGATGGCGACACGCTTGTCGTGGAGACCACCGGGTTCCGGGATGACGTCTGGCTGGACGTTGAGGGAAGCCCTCTGACGAGTTCCGGCAAGATGACGGAGCGCTGGCGCCGGGTGAAGTTCGGGCTCATGCAGATCGACATCACAGTCGAAGATCCAAAAGCCTACACCAGGCCGTTTACAGTGCGGGTGAACCATCAGCTGATGCCTGACTCCGCTCTCATGGAGTTCGTTTGCGAGGAGAGAGACGCCATTCACTACGTTGGTAACGGTGGAAAGAAATAGATCCGTGTGGAGGCTGCGGCTCCGTGGTTCCCGGCCAGGCCCGGCGCGGGACGAATTCAACGCGGCAAAAACCTGATATAACATAGCGAGCGATGTATTTCACGCGGCGTCAACTTTTGAAGACTGCAATTGCCTGCACCGCGGGGACCGCTGGCGCGCCCGCGCTTCGTCTTTTGGCAGCACCGCAGCTTGATCGCGAAACGGCAGGTAACGTCAAACTCGCGGATGACATCTACATCGTCCGCGTCCCTGGCGAAGCCGCCGTTGTAGCGCAAACCAGCCGCGATGGCGTGCTGCTCGTCGATGGCGGCTCCGACGCCGGCTCCGACGCCGTCCTGAAGGCCGTCGCCGCCCTTCCCAACGGCGGGGGCGCCATTCACACGCTCTTCAACACACACTGGCATCCCGAGCAGACAGGCTCCAACCAGAAACTCGGCATGGCCGGCGCAACGATTATCGCCCAGGAAAACACGCGGCTCTGGCTCCAGCAAAACATCACCTGGCCCTGGAACGGACAGAAATTCAAGAAACTTTCGAAAGTCGCCCAACCCAACAAGACCTTCTACGACAAGGGCACTCTCGATTCCGGAATCCGCTACGGCTACATATCCGACGCGGCGCACACGGACGGCGATCTCTACGTCTACTTCCCGGGGCAGAATATTCTTGCGGTGGGCGACGCCGCTTACGGACAAGGCTGGCCCGTGGTCGACTGGTGGACCGGTGGCTGGATTGGCGGCATCGTCGGCGGCCTGCAACGCATCCAGTCCGTCGCGAACAAGGATACGAAGATCGTTCCCGCGCGCGGCCCCGTGCTCAGCGTTGCCGACCTCGCCACGCAGCTTGACATGTACGGCACCATCTACGATCGTCTGAATCAAATGCTGAACAAAGGTCACAGCCCGTCGGAAGGCGTGGCGGCCCGGCCCGCAAAGGAATACGAAGCCAAAATGGGCAACCCCGACGAATTCATTCGCCGCTCCTTCGAGAGCCTGTGGGCCTATCTTTCGCCGGACGCCTGAAGGGACCCATGACAACGATGCGACATATCAAGAACCCCATTCTCCTGATCGCCGTTATCAACCTGGCTGGTATCCTCTTGGCCGCGCCGGCGGCCGTGACGCCGTCTTCGGGCGATGCGCCGCTGGCCACCGTGAAGCAGTACTGCGTGGGCTGCCACAACGACAAAGCAAGGCTCGGCGGTATCAGCTTCCAGAACATCACGGTCGCGACCGTCGCCAAAGATCCCGAGCGTTTCGAGAGGGCCGTGCGCAAGCTGCGCGGCCGCGTCATGCCGCCACCCGGTGCGAAGCAGCCGGACGGCAAGGCGGTCGATTCCCTGGTCGCGTGGCTCGAAGCTTCGCTCGACAAGGTTCCGGAGGAAGCGCGGGTCTCCGACAGCCAGGTGTTGCACCGGTTGAATCGCAAGGAATATGAAAACGTTGTCCACGACCTGCTTCTGGTGGATGTGAACGCCGCGGAATTGCTTCCGCCGGACGACATCGCGCAGGGCTTCGACAATATCGCATCCGCGCTGCAGGTTTCGCCTTCCTTCATTGAGCAGTACATCAGCGCCGCCCGCAACGTCGCTGTCGAGGCACTCGGCAAGGGCGATTCCCGTCCGCAGGGCTGGACGTTCCACGCGTCTTCCGGCAGCCAGCTCACGCACGTTCCGGGCTTGCCCCTCGGGACGCGGGGCGGCATTCTGGCGAAAGTGGACCTCCCTGCGGACGGCGAATATCACATCAATATCGCCGACATGGCCACCCATATCTGGGGTAACGGCATGGAGTACGAAAATCCGCTGGTTGTGACGATCGACGACAAAATCGTCTATCGGACGACGATCGGCGGCGAAGAAGACATGAAGCTCTACGATCAGGTGCAGAGCGGCGCGCTCGATCGCGTCAATGCCCGCCTGAAGAACATCAAGTTCCAGACCACGGCCGGGCCGCACAGGATCGGCGTCGCGTTTGAGCGCCAGAGTTTCGCCCAGTCCGACGATCAGCTGCAGATGTTTGCGCCCGGCGGCGGGCAAGACCGTCTGTACAGCGTGAACTCGTTCCAGCTTCAGGGCCCCTTCGATGTGAAAGGCCTCAGTCCCACCCCCAGCCGTGCCCGCATCCTCATCTGCAATCCGGGAGACAAGACCTCAACCGGCAAAACCAAAACGCCCGAAGCCTGCGCGAAGGAAATTTTTTCAGCGCTCGCGAGGCGTGCCTACCGGCGTCCGGTGACGAATGACGACATCGCGGATCTCATGCAATACTACGCCGATGGCTCGAAGGAGGGCGGGTTCGAGTCCGGCATTCGCTCCGGTATTACGGGACTGCTGGCGAATCCGTTCTTCCTGTATCGCGGCGACCGCGTCCCGGCAGGGCTGAAGCCCGGCGAGAAGTACGCCATCACGGATCTCGAACTGGCGTCCCAGCTTTCGTTCTTCCTGTGGAACTCAGTTCCCGACGATGAACTGCTCGATATCGCCGTCAGGAACAAACTCAGCGATCCGGCGATGCTGGACAGGCAGGTCCGGCGCATGCTGGCCGATCCGCGATCGAAGACGCTCGCGAGCAATTTCGTGCCACAGTGGCTCGACATGCAGCGGCTCGACGCGATCGTTCCGGACCGCGACGTCTTCCCCTATGCCTCCGGCCGTATGGATCCGCGTCAGGATTTCCGCACCGAGCTCACGCTGTTTGCCGACAGTATCTTCCGTGACGACCGCAGCGTCGTCGATTTGCTGCGCGCGAGCCATACGTACGTTAATGAACGTCTCGCGCTTCAGTACGGCATCAAGGACGTGAAAGGCGATGAGTTCCGCCGGGTTGAGTTGAAAGACTCCGTGCGATGGGGCTTGCTGGGCAAGGGCGCGATCCTGATGGCGGCCGCATATCCGAACCGGACGTCCCCCGTGCTGCGTGGAAAGTTCATCCTGAGTAACATCGAGGGCGTCCCGCCGGCCAACCCGCCGCCCGGCGTCCCGACCCTGAACGACAAGGACATCGGCACGACCAAAGCGCTTACCGTCCGCGAGTTGATGGCGAAGCATCGCGCCAGCCCGACGTGCTCATCATGTCACGCGGTCATGGATCCGCTCGGCTTCGCACTCGAAAACTTCGACGCGACCGGGATGTGGAGAGACAGGGACCGCTTTGCCGGCACGGCCATCGATTCCGCCGGCGAATTGCCCGATGGCACGAAGATCAACGGACCCGACGATCTTCGCAAGGCGCTGCTGCGAAATCCCGCCCAATTCGTGCAGACGTTTGTCGAAAATCTTTTGACGTACTCGATGGGCCGCACGCACGAGTACTACGACATGCCGACCGTCCGCGGAATCGTGCGTGACACGGCGGCGAAGGATTACAGGTTTTCGGCGATCGTTCAGGCGATCGTAAAGAGCGACCAGTTCAGGATGCGCCGCGTGCCGCAGCCGGAGCCGGTGCAAAGTGCGAGAAAATAGAGTGCTGAATAAGGAGACGACACCATGTTCATAACCAGGAAACGCGTTGGACGCCGGACAGTTCTGCAGGGAATCGGAGCCAGCATCGGACTGCCCCTGCTCGAATCGATGGTCCCCGCCGCGACTGCGTGGGCGGACACTCCGGCCGGGAAAACGCCGAAACGTTTTGCCTTTGTGAGCTTCCCCATGGGCGCGATCATGGATCGCTGGTCGCCGAAGGAGGCTGGCACGAGTTTCACCATGTCGCCGATCCTGAAGCCGCTCGAACCGTTCCGCAAGCATCTCACCATCGTCTCCGGCCTGCGCAATAAACCCGCGGAAACGTCCGAACCTCATGCCTACATTGAGCAAGGCTGGCTGACCGCCGTAAAACCCGTGGACTTCGGCAAGACCGGTCCGGACGCCGGCGTGAGCGCCGATCAGATCGCCGTGCGTTACGTTGGCCAGAACACGCGTCTCCCGTCGCTCGAACTGGGCGTCGGTCAGTTCAGCGCCCGCATCGCCTGGCGCACGCCGACCCAGTCGTTGCCGCAGGAAAGCAACCCCCGCGCCGTCTTCCAGAAGCTCTTCGGCGAGGGTGACACGGATAAGGAACGTGCGCGGATTCTGACGGAGACGGGCAGTATCCTCGATCGCGTGCAGGCGCAGGCGCACCGGCTGCAGGCCAGCCTCGGCGTGCAGGACCGCGTGGTGGTCGGCGACTATCTCGACTCCGTTCGCGAGATCGAGCGCCGCGTGCAGATGGCCGAGAAGGCACACACCGCCGACCTGAGCATTCCGGACGCGCCGGTCGGTACGCCGAACGATATCACGGAGTATTTCAAGTTGATGTTCGACCTGATGGCGCTCGCGTTCCAGGCCGACATCACGCGCGTGATCACGTTATCGATGGATCACGAAGCCAGCATGCGTACGTACACCAACCTGAGCATCGCCGAGGGCTTCCATCCTCTGTCGCATCACGGCAACAACCCTGAGAAGATGGATAAGCTGGTGCGGATCCAGCAGTATCATACGCAGGAGTTTGCCGGTTTCATCAAGAAGATCGAGGCCGCGAAAGAAGGCACCGGGACCGTGCTCGATCACTCCACGATTCTGTTTGGCAGCGACATGAGCAACAGCGATCGCCACAACAACGATCCGCTGCCCTCCGCTATTCTCGGGCACGCCAACGGAAAGATCAAAGGCGGCCAGCACCTTAAGTATCCGCAGGATTCGCGTCACGGCGAACTGCTCCTTACGCTGCTCCAGCGCAATGAGATTCCGGTGAAATCCATTGGCGATGGCGTCGATGGCCTCTCTGAAGTTTAGCGGTTCAGCCATGAGTTCAGCGGGTCGAGGCATGCACAAGTTCATAGCCGCAATTGCAGTTCTGCTGGCGGGAGCCGCGACAATGGCGGCAGCCGGGATGACTCTGGCCGGTGCGGCGGAATCCGGCGACCGCGCCGCGGTCATGAGCCTCCTGAACGGGAAGGGCAGGAACGCCCCGGACGTGAATGCAACCACCGCCGATGGCACCACCGCCATTATGTACGCCGCGGCAAACGGCGATCTCGAACTTGTGCGTGCGCTGATCAAAGCCGGCGCCAATGTGAAACTGATGAACCAGCTTGGCACGTCGGCTCTCACCGAAGCGGCGATCATCGGCTCCGCGCCGGTCATCGGCGCACTGCTCAAGGCCGGCGCCGACCCCAATTTCAGAAATCCCAATGGCGAGACTCCGCTGATGGCTGCCGCGCGCAGCGGCAAGGTTGACGCGGCAAAGATGCTTCTTGCCGCCGGAGCGGACATCAACGCAAAGGAAACCTGGGGCGGACAATCCGCGATCATGTGGGCCGCCGCGCAATGCCAGGCGGACATGGTGAAGTTCCTTGCGTCGAAGGATGCCACACTGAACGATCACGGCAAAATCGATCAGTGGGAGCGTAAAGTCATTCAGGAACCTCGTCCGAAGGATATGAACAAGGGCGGGTTTACCCCGCTGCACTATGCCGCGCGGGAAGGTTGCCCGGCCTGCGTTCAGAACCTGCTGACCGCCGGAGCCGACCCCGATCCTGAAGATCCGGACCGCGAAACGCCGCTGCTGCTCGCGCTGGAGAACATGCATTTCGACACGGCCGCCGTGCTCATCAAAGGCGGCGCCGATCTCGACAAATGGGATCTCTTCGGCCGCTCGCCGGTCTATATGGCGGCCGACGTCAGCACGCTGCCGATGAAAGGAAACGGTGCGGTGGCCGTGCTCCCAAGCCCTGACAAGCTCACTGCCATCGATGTCGCGCGCATGATGCTCGAACGCGGCGCGAATCCGAACATTCAATTGAAGCGGCGCCCGCCGTATCGCGACGTCCCGCAGGATCGCGGCGGCGACGGCATGCTCGCCCAGGGTGCTACGCCGCTGTTGCGCGCGGCGCGCGGCGGCGATGACAAGTTCGTCGCGCTGCTGCTGGAGCATAAGGCTCTTGTCGATTTGCCGAGCAAGGAAGGCATCACCCCGTTGATGGCCGCCGCCGGCGTCGATTACGGCACACGCGTGACGCGTGGACGTAACCGGACCGATGAAGGCGTGCTTGCCACCATGGCTCTCCTGATCGAAGCCGGCGCCAGCGTGAACGCCCGTTCCCTTCTCGACCGCAATGCCGGGGGTTTTGGCCGTGGCGGCGGTGGCCGTGGCGGCGGCAGAGGTGGCGGCGGGGGTAGAGGTGGCGGTCCACCCGCGGTTGCTCCTGCTCCAACTGAGAGAACGATCGGTTTCGCTGCCGGTGAGAGCGCTTCCGCACGCATCGCCCAGACCTTCCGCCGCGGTAGTCAAATGCCGAGCGCGAACGCCGTCCCGAACCAAACCGCTCTGCACGGTGCAGCCCAACACGGCTTCGATAAGTTCATCGAATTCCTGGTCGCCAACGGCGCCGACCTGAGTGCCAAAGACGCCAATGGCCGCACGCCCCTCGACGTTGCCCGCGGCGCGGGTGGTGTTCGCGGCGGAGCCGATGCGTACCCGAAAACCGTGGCACTTCTGGAATCCCTGATGCAAGCGAAGGGGATGCCGGTCCCGGGCCCGGGCCGCCAGGAAAAGTAAGACGAAGCTACAAGTTCACCAATTCACCAATTCATGAATTCCCTGATTCACAACATCGGCATTAACACGGCGGCGGCGATTATTATCGCCAGTTCCGCCTGAGCCGGCCTGCGAATCGGAATTTCGTTTCACAAGTAGTCAGGCCCCGGACGGACTTCGGTTCGCTCCGGGGCCTTTTATTTTCGCGTCAGGAGAAATAGATGAAGACGACTCACGGTGCTTGCGCGAGGCCACTCGCATGATGAATCTGGAAAGGATCCGGGCGGCTGCGCACAGGATCGGCGATTCGATCAAAAAGTCACGGCTGGCATACTCCGCCGCTCTCTCCCGCCTTTGCGGCAATGAGATTTACCTGAAGCTTGAGAACTCTCAGATGACCGGGTCGTTCAAGGAAAGAGGTGCTCTAAACCGAATTCTTTCCCTAAGCGATGCAGAGCGCGGCAGGGGCGTGATTGCCGCGTCGGCCGGCAACCATGGTCAGGGGGTAGCCTTTCACGCCACGCTTCGTGGAATCCGCGCTGAAATCTGGATGCCCCGTTCGACCCCCTTTGTCAAAGTGACGGCGACGCGCGGATACGGCGCGGAAGTCGTCTTGCACGGCGCCAGCTACGACGAAGCGTGCGAGGCCGCATTTGAACGGTGCACGCGGCAAAACGCTACCTTTCTCCATGCGTTCGACGACGAGGATGTCATCGCAGGTCAGGGAACAGTCGGTCTCGAAATGCTGGATCAGGAACCGGATCTCGACGTGATCGTAGTCCCGATCGGGGGAGGCGGACTCATTGCCGGAATCGCCTGCGCCGCGAAGGGACTTCGCGCCAGCGTGGAAATAGTGGGTGTTCAAACGTCGCGGCTTCCTTCCATGAAAGCCGCGCTGGAACGCGGGGAGCCATTTGCCATTCCTGCGGAGCCTACCCTCGCGGATGGGATCGCTGTCCGTAAAGCCGGAACCCTCACCCTGCCTTTGGTTGAACGGTATGTCGATGAGATCGTCATGGTCGAAGAGGAAGAGATAGCGGCGGCCATTCTGCTCCTGCTCGAGCGGGAGAAGACGCTGGCCGAAGGTGCCGGCGCGGTCGCACTTGCAGCCGTGCTTCAAGGCCGGACGGGTCATCGGGGAAAGAAGATTGGGGTGGTGGTTTCCGGCGGCAATCTCGACGTGAACCTGCTTGCCAGAATCATCGAGCGTGGTCTGGTCCGGGACGGACGCCGCCTCAGACTACGAATAACACTACCTGACTATCCAGGCGCCCTTGAAGGTCTGGCCGCCGTTATTGCGAAACGGAACGCAAACATCGTGGAGACGCAACACAATCGCGCCCACTATGGCGTAAGCCTAAGTGAAACGGCCATCGACATAACAATGGAGACTCGCGGCCGCGATCACGCGGATGAAGTACGTGCCGCGCTTGCGGCGGCTCAATATCAATTTCACGTTGTGGAGTGAGGGCGGAGTAGGACTTTTCCGGCGGCGTGCGCGCAAGTCCCAAAACGGTTAATGACGCGCTTCGAGCTCTCGCCGCGGTTGCAACGCGAGCCGACCCGCGCAGGCGCGCATAAATGTTAAACTTGCCGGACATATGAAGCTCCTCATCCTTTCCATTGCGTTGCTTTCGACGGTGGACCCGCTTCTGGCCCAGTCCGGTCTCTGCGCGGACAATGCTCGATTCGATCCCTCGAGCGGCCCGGCGTGGAACGGCTGGGGTGTCGATGAAGCCAATACGCGGTTCGAGACGGAAAAGGGCGCGGGGCTTACCGCCGCTGAGATTCCCCGCCTCAAATTGAAATGGGCTTTCGGTTTTCCCGGCACGAGTTCCGTGTGGGGACAGCCTGCCATCGCGGGTGGGCGCGTCTTTTTGGGCGTCGACACCGGTTCTGTTTACGCGCTCGATGCCGCGACAGGATGCGTGCACTGGTCGTTCAAGGCCCAGGCCGGCGTGCGGACGGCTATCACGGTTGCCCGGATAACGCCCGGGCGTTTTGCCGTCTGGTTTGGCGATATGAAAGCCGGCGTCTATGCCGTGGATGCGGAAACGGGTGAATCGATCTGGAAAACGCGCGTCGAGGATCATCCGACTGCCCGCATCACGGGCGCGCCGAAGCTTTTCGAAGGACGTTTGTATGTGCCAGTCGCCTCGGCCGAAGAAGGCGCCGGGGGCAATCCCAAATATCCGTGCTGCACGTTTCGCGGCAGCGTGGTAGCGCTCGATGCCGCGACCGGCAGGCAGATCTGGAAAACGTACACGATTCCCGATGCGCCGCGGCCCACCGTTAAGACCGCCGCGGGTGTGCAGCACTTCGGACCGGCCGGTGGCGGCGTCTGGAGTTCGCCGACTATCGACCCGAAACGCCACGTTCTCTATGCCACGACCGGAGATGCCTATACCGAGCCCGCCGCTAAAACGACCGACGCGATTATGGCGCTGGATTTGGATTCCGGTAAAGTCCGGTGGGTCGCGCAAGGCACGGCGAACGACGCGTGGCTGGCGGGTTGTCCCGGGAAGGACCCGGCGAAGAATGCCGCGGGGAATTGTCCCGTAAACTTGGGGCCGGATCACGACTTTTCAGCTTCTCCGATCCTGAAGACATTGCCGAACGGGCGCAGAGTCCTGGTGGCGGCGCAGAAGAGCGGAAACGTGTGGGCCTTCGATCCCGACCGAAAGGGCACGGTGGAGTGGAAGACGGCGCTGACGAGCAATACGACCGAGTTTGGGGGCAAGATCGTCTGGGGCGGGGCGGCCGATAGCGAGACGGCATACTTCGGCCTGGGTACGGGCGGCATTGCGGCCGTGCAGATCAAAGATGGCGAGCGGAAATGGTTCACGCCATTGACGCCGGCGCCCGCCATGGCACGGCACGTGGGACAGGATGGGCCGCTGACCGCGATTCCGGGGGTTGTGTTCTCGGGCGGGTGGGATGGGGTTCTGCGGGCACTTTCGGCTGACGATGGCCACGGGTTGTGGGAGTACAACACGGCGCATGAGTTCGATACGGTGAACGGAGTGGTGGCGAAGGGCGGCTCGATGGGCGCGGCGGGGCCCGTGGTTGTGGGAGGGATTCTCTTCACGGGGTCGGGATATATCGGAGTGAAGAACGGCATGGGCGGGAATGTCCTGCTGGCGTTTTCCGCGCAGTAAGCATTCCTGCTATATTTTCAGCAATGCGTCTCTGGATTGGCCTTTTGTGCTCGGCCTCCCTTTTATACGGCGGGGATGCTTCTCCGGATCGGATTCGCGGTTCGGCCGCGCGCGCCATCGCGCTGTTCCAGGCCAGCCAGAAAACCTGGTACTCGAAGATCGATTGCCATTCCTGTCATCATCAGTTTCTACCCGCTCTGGCGTTTCGCGTGGCACGCGAGCACGGTGTCCCGGTTGACGAAACCATCGCGCGCGCCGATGCGGTGAAGGCCTTCTCCTATACGAATATCGATGCCGCGGTTCAGTTCCGGAATGTGGTCGAAACCACCATGGATCTGTCTTATGCGCTGGTGGCGGCGAATGCGGCCGGGCTGCGGCCGAATCTGGCGACGGAGGTCTATGCGCGGGTTGTCGCGGCGAGGCAGGAGCCGGCCGGAAACTGGGACGACATCCATCAGAGGCCTCCGCAGTCTTACAGCCGTTTTACGCAGACCTCTCTGGGGCTGCGCGCCATACAACTATACAGCCATCCGAGCCGGAAGGCCGATGTGGAGGCTCGCGTGGCGCGTGCGCGCGGCTGGCTTCTCAGCCACACACCTCGCGACACGGAGGAACGAACGTGGCAGCTGACCGGTCTGTCGTGGGCCGGTTCGCCTGAGGCCACACGTGCCGGCGAGGCTCGCGCGCTTCTTGCGCTGCAGCAGCCCGACGGAGGGTGGAATTCGCTCGACGGGCGTGCCAGCGATGCTTATTCCACGAGCGAGGTGCTGGTGGCGCTGCATGACGCGGGCGGCATTCCGGCGTCCGACCTGGCATGGCGGCGCGGAATCGATTATCTGGTGCGGACGCAAATGCCGGACGGGTCGTGGCATGTGGCGTCGCGGCTGCATCCACCGGCGCAGGTGAGCCCTCCGTACTTTGAAAGCGGTTATCCTTACGCGCACGATCAATATCTTTCGGCGACGGCGGCGAGTCTGGCGGCCATGGCGCTGTCAGATGCGCTGAGACCCACGTCCGGGACGGCTGTTGCGCCGTGGCAGGAGGATATGCCGGGCATGGAGCCCTGGGCTCAAACCGTTCTTTTCGGCTCGGCGGCGGATCTGAAGAAGCTGCTCGATGGCGGATTCGATCCGAACTCCGCGACAAAGGCGGGCGGGACAACGGCGCTGATGATGGCGGTGCCCGATCCTGAAAAGATGCAGCTGTTGCTCGATCGTGGCGCGGATGTCAACGCGCGTGCGAAGTCGAAGTATTCGGCGTTGACGGTGGCGGCGGCGTACAGGGACGGGACGCCTGGGATGACGCTCCTGCTCGCGCATGGCGCGGAGGCTGGCGGCTCGCCGTCTCCCCTGGTTCTGGCGGCGGGAGTTGGCAATGCGGAGATTCTGAAACCATTGCGCGAAGCGGGAGCAAGT
>Ga0207933_1000413_pt1 | contig 43059 bp, 56 predicted proteins | sample NGESurdeep092012_4_FD_184488 | JGI IMG/M metagenome (GOLD analysis project Ga0207933, IMG submission 184488) | Arctic peat soil microbial communities from Barrow, Alaska - NGEE Surface sample F53-3 deep-092012 (SPAdes) | ecosystem: Environmental > Terrestrial > Soil > Wetlands > Peat ... | reverse complement strand
CCCGCGTGTCCTCCTCATGATCATAGGAAGTCAAAATCCGTTCCCGCAAATCCAACGATAGCGTTTTCACTCCACCACCTTGACACATTCATTTCAATACGGCTACAGTTTTACTTAATTTGCTCTAGAAATTGATACAGACGTTATTAAAAATAACACTGCCCTTGTTACTTTGAGAGGATATTTGAATCCTTCTGGTTCTCGAAACTTGGAACCGAGTTCACAATGAAAAGAAATCCGTTTGTTCCCGATCAAAATAATCCGACCGTCATTAAAATGTGGAAGTTGCAAGGCGCAGAGCCTTTGGTGAACATCAATCAGCATTACAAACTTCATTATACCAATGCACCGATAAACTTTGATTTATTGGCTGGCAAAATCGTGCCGGCAGGCGGCGACATCAAGCTGACAGTGACACGTTCCCCCGGCATCATGTCAGGACGCAACCGGCTCTCGACCAACTTTAACGAGCATTTTATTTTTTGCGGCGCACAGGTTGGCAGTGCGCAGATTGATTTGCAGGTGTTGGATAATAACGGAAATGTCCTTGCCGATGCTCCAACTTATCTTCAAATCAATGACATCAAACAGATGTATGAGCGGTGGACGGTGGGTGAAGATCCCAAGATTGCTCCCACGACCGTTGCGACTTATCAAGTGGACGACTTTGCATTTCGATACACGCCACCACAGAATACCAATACTCCCTACATCCTTTTTGTTCACGGCTGGAATTTGGAGACGTGGGAAAAAGATCGTTTTGCTGAAACGGCATTCAAACGCCTTTACTGGCAGGGGGTATCAGGGACGCTTTGGTAGTTTCCGCTGGCCGACCGATTATGATTTTACTGGTTTGAAACAAATTATAATGACGAATTTAGATGAAAAAGATAATTTTGATAACAGTGAGTATCAAGCGTGGCAATCAGCACAAGGGTTGCTGAATAAATTGAATGATTTGAATGCTCAATATCCCGGCCATGTTTATTTGTTGGCGCCAGCTTGGGTAACGTCGTGGCTGGCGAGGCATTGCGACTGGCTGGCGCAAACCAAGTGGTCAACACCTATGTGGCAAGTCAAGCAGCCGTGACAGCGCACACTTACGATGATGCTGTTCCTGATTATTCATTCGATATGATTTTTGGCCCCGACACGCCCAACATTTACGGCGATTGGTTTGCCGGAAACAGTGGCGGCGGTGCGCGTCAGGTTATCAGCTTTTACAATGTCAACGATTATGCGCTGCGGTTTTTGGGCTGGCAAGTTGACCAATTGTCCAAGCCGGACATTCTCGTGACCGAAGGCAGCTCGACTTGGAATTACAGTTACGACGGCAGCCCCAGCGACCCGCCGCCGTGGAATAATTTCTCAAAGAAAATACAAATGGAACTGTCACTGTGGATTTCAACATTGTCACGAGTTTGAACAACCGTTACGAAGTCATGGCCTATAAAGGTAAAGGGGTCAGTCCTGATTATTTTCAAGTTGGCTGGCAGATGAATTTGAACAAAATGAATTCAGGCTGGAATAAAACCTGGACTTGTATCTTGGACTTGACCGGTGAGTTGGGGAGAATCTGCTTGCCGGTTTTTCCGGGAGGCTGGCCAGCCTCCCGGAAAAAGTCGTCGGCGATGAGATCGTTCGGGACTTGAACCGATGAGTTCGCGGGTCAGCTCGATCCTCTCTGGCGCATGTTTCCAACTTGAACAGTTGCGTGAACCTATTGAGTTCGTATCGCCAGTAGAAGAATAAACATTCCTCCCATGAAAATCCATATCGGAAGCGACCTCTCCAAGCTGTCCCTTGACCTTTGTCCCCACCAACAATCCACCCGGATTCCCAACACGGAGAAGGCCATCAGGCGCTGGCTCAAATCCCTCCCGCCAGCCGCCGTCCTGGTCTGGGAAGCCAGCGGGGGTTATGAGTCTCGGCTCATCGCCTTGGCGCACGCCTCCCGGCGTCCCCTTGGCTTTGGCGAAGTCGCGAACCTGCCGGGCGTTGAGGCGGGCCATGGGGACGCCTGGCCAAGACCGACAAGATTGACGCCCAAATCCTCGTCGCTTTTGCCGAGACCTTCCCCCCGGAACCGCTCGGCCTCCCTGACCCGCTCCAACAGGAGCTTGCCGCCCTCGTCAAACCCCGCGCGCCTCTGCTCACGCAGATCACGCAAAACAATAATCTGGCCGAAACCCTCACCGACAAAAAGCTGCTCACGTTGGTTGCCAGAACCGTCGCCTTCCTGCGCAAGCAAGCCGATCAAATCGAGACGCTCATGGCCGACAAAATCTCCCGCTCGCCCAACCTCGCCGCCAGGGCCCGGCGGCTCCAGCAGGTCCAGGGCATTGGCAGCCTCAGCGCCCCCGCCCTGATTGCCCTCATGCCCGAACCGGGCGCCTTGTCCGATCCGCAAGCGGCGGCATTGGCCGGCGTCGCTCCTTTCAATCGCGATAGCGGACAGTCTCGCGGCCAACGCCACATTGCGGGCGGCCGCTCCCAAGTCCGCTCGGTCCGCTACCTGGCCGCCCTGGTCGCCTCGCGCCACAACCCAGTTCTCAAATCCCTCTACCGGCGCCTCCGCGCCAACGGCAAAGCCAAAAAACTCGCCCTCACCGTCCTCATGCGCAAACTCATCATCCTCGCCAACCGCCTCTTGAAAAATCCCGACTTTTCCCTTGCCTCTTAAGACAGTTGCTGACCCATTTTCCTTTACCCCTTTATTGTCCTGATAAATGAATTGGGGATAGTTACGTTGATGGTTGGTTTCTTCGGGGCAATTACAACGTCACGCTGGTTTGTGTGCCGGCTTTGCTGTTTTTCAGAAAAAGGGCTTTATTGTAAAATTGTGGGCAATTTTTAGACTTACCAAAAAAGCTTGTCTTATTCATGTCATAGATTCTTATGACAAGACAATCATATTAAAAACTTGTCAGCGTATGGTTCGCTGATGGATAATTATCAATCCATTTGAGCTTTTATAGTTTCAATACATGAAGATCCAGGTCCAAGCACTGTTTATCGTCACCATCGTTTTTTTGAGCGCGGCGCTGCCGCAAAAATCCATGGCCCAAACTACCTCGTCGAAAACCGCGACCGGTGGGCGCGAGCGGTTGCTTATGGATTTCGACTGGCATTTCGCTTTTGGCAACGCCAACGACCCGGCCAAAGACTTTGATCCGGGCGGCAGTTATTTTTCTTACCTAGCCAAAGCAGGCAACGGCGCGGGAGCCGCCGCTGCCGATTTTGACGATAGCAGTTGGCGCGTGGTCAACCTGCCGCACGATTGGGCGGTGGCGCTTCCTTTCGACGAACGCGGCAGCGCTAGTCATGGCTACAAAGCCATCGGAGAAAATTTTCCGGCGTCCAGTGTCGGTTGGTATCGCAAAACTTTTTCCATTCCCGCAGCCGATCTGGGCAAACACATCACCGTGGAATTCGACGGCGTATTCCGCGATTCGCAAGTTTGGGTTAATGGCTTTTATCTCGGTCGTGAATCGAGCGGTTACAGCGGATTCAGTTATGACCTGACTGGCTATCTCAATTACGGCGGCGAAAATACGATGGCGGTGCGCGTGGACGCTTCTTTGGAAGAAGGCTGGTTTTACGAAGGCGCAGGCATTTACCGGCATGTCTGGCTGGTTAAAACTGCGCCGTTGCATGTGGCCAAGTGGGGCACATTTGTAATGACGAAGTTGCAAACAAATTCCGCTGATGTGACGGCCCAGGCAACGGTCAAAAATGATTCGACGAATGACGCTTCTTTTGAAATCAGGGAAACGATTTTGAATGCCGACGGCAAATCTCTTGCCAGTGGCGAATTGAAAAACCTTGCGCTCAAAGCGGGCGCGTCGGGAGAATTTTCTTCGATGCTCGCTGTTTCCCATCCAAAACTCTGGTCGCTTGAGACGCCTTATTTGCACAAGCTGGTCACCACCATCATCAGCGAGGGCAAAGTAGTGGATCGTTATGAAACGCCGTTTGGCATTCGCACATTGCGCTGGGACGCGAACGAAGGATTTTTCCTGAACGGCAAGCGTGTGGAATTGAAAGGCACCTGCGACCATCAGGACGCGGCGGGCGTCGGCGTGGCCGTGCCGGATGCGCTCAATTTCTTCCGCGTGGAGCAACTCAAGAAAATGGGTTCCAACGCCATTCGCACCAGCCACAATCCGCCCGCGCCGGAATTGCTGGATGCGTGCGACCGTCTCGGAATGTTGGTCATGGATGAGAATCGCGAATACGGCATCAATCCGCAGGAGTTGGACGAACTAAAGGATCTTATTTTGCGCGACCGAAATCATCCTTGCGTCGCCATTTGGTCTCTGGGCAATGAAGAATGGAATATTGAAAGCAATGTCAAGGGCGCCCGCGTCACGCAGACAATGCAAACTTTTGCGCAACGGCTTGATCCCACCCGGCGATTCACGGTGGCGATCAGCGGCGGTTGGGGCTACGGCAGTTCCACCGTCATTGACGTGATGGGATTTAATTATTTTACGCATGGAAACAACGACGAGTATCACCAACAATTTCCGAACAAACCATCAGTGGCCACCGAAGACGCGAGCACTTTCTCCACGCGCGGCATCTATGTCGAAGATCGCGCGCACCAGCACTTGACGGCCTACGATACCAACAAACCTGATTGGGGCGTTACGGCGGAAGAATCGTGGACGCACTATGCGGCGCGGTCTTATGTAGCCGGACTATTCCAATGGACCGGCTTTGATTATCGCGGCGAAGAAACGCCTTTCGGCTGGCCGGCCATCAGTTCACAGTTTGGCATTCTGGATACCTGCGGTTTTCCCAAGAACAATTTTTATTACTATCAGGCCTGGTGGTCGGGCAAACCCGTTCTGCATTTATTTCCCCATTGGAACTGGCCGGGCAAGGAAGGTCAGGACATTGATGTCTGGGTTTTTAGTAATTGTGAAGAAGTCGAACTTTTCCTGAACGGCCGGAGTCTCGGACGGAAAACGATGCCTAAAAATTCGCACTTGGAATGGAATGTCAAATATGCGCCCGGCACTTTGCTGGCGCGCGGCTACACCGGCGGCAAAGAAATTCTTACGGACAAAGTTGAAACCACCGGCGTGCCGGAAAAAATCCAACTTACGCCTCATCATCAAACCATTAAAGCTGATGGCGAAGACGTCGCCATCATCACCGCGCAAGTCAACGACGCACAACAACGCAGGGTTCCGGACGCGACGAATGAAATCACTTTTGAAATCTCCGGGCCGGGCAAAATCATCGGCGTCGGCAACGGCGATCCTTCATCACACGAACCTGATCAATATATTGAAAGTGTGAATTCGCTTCCACTCACTGGCTGGCGTTCAAAGACCATGGACAACGCGACCAATCGTCCAGAAACCGCATTTGATTTTGACGATTCAAGTTGGCAGACCGCTTTTTCTAATTCGAATGAAGACGGCGGAACGCAGCCGACGATTTATCGCGGCAGTTTTGAGTTGCCGCAAAAAGCGAGCGCTGACCTATACTCGTTCAGCTTGCGCGATTTGGGCCGGGAACAATCCGTTTATCTGAACGGCCAATTGCTCGCGAAATATGTTCCGCGTGAACATTCCCGCCAGGAAATCAATCTGGTCGCAGACATATTAAGACCGGGCAAAAACGTCGTCGCGATTGTAGTCATCCCCAGGCAGAACGGGCGCGGCAATCGCGCTAGCGATGAAAGCCGGAAAAATTTTGCCAGTCCCGGCCAGATTCGCGTTACCACTCCAGCCGGCGATTGGAAACGAAGCTTGTTCAGCGGACTCGCCCAAGTGCTCGTGCAATCCACCGGCCAGCCCGGTGAAATCAAGCTGACGGCCAAGTCACCGGGCGTGGCGGACGACGTTTTGAAAATTCAATAAAACGGCCATATTATTAACGTTTTTGTCATTTTTTTGTTATTGTGTAGTATAGTGTGTGGTATTTTTATGGTGTCGGTGTTCGAGTTGCTTCGCTTCGTTATGCCGCTCAAATTACGAACCCAACGGGATGGTAGCCTGCGACCAACTTGGTATGGTCGCTATGAAAACTACTGATGAATGGACAAAAATCCCCAAAAGATGAGATGCGGGAGATTCTCTCAAGAATGATGGTGAAAAATTTGAAAAAAGACAAGACGCGCATGAAAGAATTGGCGGCAGCGTTGTAAAATAACACTTCCACAATCCGTATGCGCGGACTTTCAAGTCCGCCTAATCAGCATAGAGGCCATAATTCAAATGTTATTTCGTCAACAGCTTGAGGGAGCGAGGCAGGATTTTGAGGGAAGGGTTCAGGACTTCGCGGGAGGCGTCGTGGATTTTGCGGGAGCTACTTGGGATTTCGAGGGAAGCGTCCAGACTTTGCGGGAACGATTCAGGATTTTGCGGTAGCGAGCCGGAACATTGCGGGAATGGTCTGGGATTTCAAGGGAGCAGATCAGGATTTTGCGGGAGCGCAAGATTCCATCGCGGCAGTGTATTCGGCACGGCGCGATTAGTTACCAGCCGGCGCGGAAATCGGTTGGGGCGTTTGCGGGGACTGGCCTTGCAGTCGCCAGCGCAAGCCGCCGGTCGCCACATAGACGAGCATGGCAATCAGCATCAAAATGACGAAGCACCAGATGCGCCAATCGCGATGCGCGCGTTTCCAGTAAGGACGATGGCCATGATGAAGTTCCGCGCCATTGGGATTTTCAAACCGGTGGTGAACTGGCTTTATTTCATTCATGGGTTGCCTGCTTTCTTAATTTCCGTCCATTTCCAGTTGCGAATCTCCGGCATGTCTTCGCCGTGTTTATCAATGTATTGTTTATGCTCGATCAATTTGTCCTGAAGCTGCTGTTTGAGATAGATGCCTTTGGCTCCGGTCTGCGGCAGACGGTCTATTGTGTCCATTACCAAATGAAAACGATCTAATTCGTTTAATACGGTCATGTCGAAGGGCGTGGTGATGGTGCCTTCTTCTTTGTAACCACGGACATGCAAATTCTTGTGATTGGTGCGGCGGTAAGTCAGCCGGTGGATCAACCACGGGTAGGCATGGAAGGCGAAGATGATTGGCTTGTCCTTGGTGAAAAGGTCGTCAAAATCCATGTCGCTTAATCCGTGTGGATGTTCGCTCTTCGGTTGCAGCCGCATGAGGTCAACCACACTGACTACTCGAATTTTAAGTTCGGGCAGATGCTCGCGCATAATAGAGACGGCGGCGAGTATCTCCAGCGTAGGCACGTCGCCGCAACAGGCCATGACCACGTCCGGTTCGCTGCCCTGGTCGTTGCTCGCCCATTGCCAGATGCCAATGCCTTCGGTGCAATGGGCAACGGCAGCGTCCATCGTCAGCCATTGCGGCGCGGGATGTTTGCCCGCGATGACGACATTGACGTAATGACGGCTGCGCAGGCAATGATCCATGACCGAGAGCAGGCAGTTGGCATCCGGCGGCAGATAGACGCGCACGACGGACGCTTTCTTGTTCACCACATGGTCTAGAAAACCGGGGTCTTGATGTGTAAATCCATTGTGATCCTGACGCCAGACGTGCGAGGCGAGCAGGTAATTCAACGAAGCAATTTTTCGCCGCCAAGGCAAATAGGACGTGACCTTCAACCACTTCGCGTGCTGGTTGAACATCGAATCAACAATGTGAATAAATGCCTCGTAACAATTGAAGAGTCCGTGCCGCCCGGTAAGCAAGTAACCTTCAAGCCAGCCTTCGCACTGATGTTCGCTCAACATTTCCATGACGCGGCCGGCTGGCGCGAGAAATTCATCGTTCGGCAGGGTCGCGGCGTCCCATTGGCGTTGGGTCGTTTCAAAGACTGCTTCCAGACCATTGGAAAGAGTTTCATCCGGGCCGAAAATGCGGAAGTTTCGTTGCGCTTGATTCAACTTCGTCACATCGCGCAGGAATTTTCCCAGCACATGAGTATCGCCGATGCCGCGAATGCCCGGCGCGGCAACATCAACTGCATAATTGCGGAAATCCGGCATCCGTAAATCGCGCAACAGAATACCGCCATTGGCATGGGGATTTGCGCCCATGCGCCGATTGCCCTTGGGCGCGAGTTCGGCGAGTTCGGGTTTTAGACGGCCCGACTCTTCAAAAAGTTCCTCTGGCCGATAACTTCGCAGCCAGTCTTCCAACAGCTTGAGATGTTCGGGATGCGTGGCGGGATCAGAGAGTGGAACCTGATGCGAACGGAAAGTGCCTTCAATCTGCAAGCCATCCACGATCTTCGGCCCGGTCCAACCTTTGGGGGAGTTAAGGACAATCATCGGCCAGCGTGGACGAGTAAGGTTGCCATGGTCGCGCGCGTCTTCTTGAATTTTTTTGATTTGTTCCACTACGATGTCGAGCGTCGCCGCCATCGCTTCGTGCATCAATTCTGGTTCGTGACCTTCAACGAAATAGGGTGTCCATCCGTAGCCGCGAAGCAACTGTTCCAACTCTTCATGCGTGATGCGCGCGAGAACAGTTGGGTTGGAAATCTTGTAACCATTGAGATGCAGAATCGGCAGCACTGCGCCGTCGGTGGCTGGATTGAGAAACTTGTTAGAATGCCACGCCGTCGCCAGCGGGCCAGTTTCCGCTTCACCATCGCCAACTACACAGGCAACGACGAGATCAGGATTATCAAACACCGCGCCAAATGAGTGGCTCAATGAATAACCCAGTTCGCCGCCTTCGTGAATTGAGCCGGGCGTTTCCGGCGAAGCATGACTGGGAATTCCGCCAGGAAAGGAAAATTGAATGAAGAGTTTCCGCAACCCGGCTTCGTCCTGGCTGATGTTCGGATAAACTTCACTGTAAGTTCCCCCCAGATAAGTATTGGCCACCACCGCCGGCCCACCGTGACCGGGACCGGAAACATAGATCATGTCGAGGTCGTATTTTTTGATGACGCGATTCAGATGCGCGTAAATGAAATTCTGTCCCGGCGTCGTGCCCCAATGTCCGAGCAACATATGCTTGACATCCGCCAGCGTCAGCGGTCGTTTCAGCAGCGGATTGTCGTAAAGATAAATCTGCCCGACGGAAAGATAGTTCGCCGCGCGCCAGTAGGCATCCAGTTTATGAAGCAATTCCGGCGTAAGTATTTTGGGGTTCATGGGAATGCTAGCTGTTCCCCACTTCATCCACCCAATATCCTTTGCGATTGTAATGTCCGTGCAGCCCGATCTCATAATCCCGTGTCAGCCGGGATTCCTCCGTGTATTCCGGTGATTGTTTGATGTTCTCGCGCGAAAGATTAACGAAAACTTTCCGCTCGCCCCAACTCACGCGTTCGATCCATTGCGGCGAAACGAGAACTTTTTTTCCCGGCCACCAGTTATGCGTGTCAACGACGAGATAACGAATCGCCCACGTCTCATCATCAATGATGAAATCCTTGACGTAGCCAATCTCGCCGTCCACGGCCTGGATGTGATGGCCGCTCACACTGTAAGTGCTGCGCAAATGGTGATCCCATGATGCTTTCTCACGCTGGCTGGATTTTTTCCACTGTTCACGGTCGCGCACCGGGTAGGGATAAGGTCCCCAACTGTAGGGACCGCCCCAATACATCGGGTATAAATAATGCCCGTAATAGGCTTGTTCAAATTGGTGGGAGACGGGCTTGTCATTGTCCAGGGACGGACTGGCCTCAATCTGCTTTTTGGTCAGATCAACGACGATGTTTCGCTCTTCATTATTCACCGCGCCCAGCGCATAGGGAGAAATCAGCACCTGCCGGTCCGCGAGCCAGGTTCCGGTTTCTGCGACCAGATAACGGATGGTCCAGTGCCGGTCATCGAAGTAAAATTCTCTGATCTTCCCGATTTCCCCGTCAAGGCCGTCCAATTTGTAACCTTCCAATGTTTTTACTTTGCTTAACATAATAATCCTTTCATTTTTTGCGTTTCATTTTTGTTCGCTGTCGGCGTCTGGCCGGCAGCGGGTTTGAAAAATCGGTTGCGCCGCGATCAGCACGGTGCCAATAGTAAGTTGCGGCGGCGGGGACTGCTTCGCTATGGGGTGTAACCCTACCGTAAAGCGGTCTTGGTAAATGTGTCACTCGGACAGGCGCGCAAAACCGAGCGCGCAATCATCAGTTCTTCATCCGTGCGAATGACGCGAATTGTGACCGCACTTGCATTCGCAGAAATCACCGCTGCGTTTTTTTTATTTCGTGCCTTGTCTAATTTAATGCCAAGAAAGTCCAATCCTTCGCAAATGCGCTCGCGGACCGGCGGTGCATTTTCACCGATGCCGCCGGCGAAGACGAGTGTGTCCAAGCCACCGAGCGCGGCAGCAAAAGAACCGATCCATTTTTTTGCCTGATAACAAAATAATGCCACCGCTTCCGCCGCGCGGACATCGGTGGCTTCGCTCGCGCACAAGTCGCGCATGTCGGAACTGGTTTCGGAAATGCCAAGCAATCCCGATTCATGGTTCACCATCTCCTGAAATTGCGCCACCGTCATTTTTTCCGTCCGCGCCAGATAGGAAACCAAGCCCGGATCCAGATCACCGGAACGCGTGCTCATCACCAATCCCGCCGTCGGCGTGAAGCCCATGCTCGTATCAATACTTTTACCGTCGCGCACGGCGGCGAGACTCGCACCATTGCCGAGATGGGCGAGGATGACGCGACCTTTTTTTGCCGACGGATCGCCGAGGCGCGCGAGTTCTTCCATTAGATAGGAATAAGACAGGCCGTGGAAACCGTAGCGCCGAATTCCTTTGGCGTCGAAGCGTCTTGGAATCGGCAGCAACTTCGCCACACGCGGCATGGTTTGGTGAAACGCCGTGTCAAAGCACGCCACTTGCGATAGTTTCGGATGACGCTGGCGGAACGTCTCGATCAATTCAATCTCGCGCGGCAAATGATCCGGGTCGTTTGGGCTGATGCGACACAGTTCAGCCAATAGTTTTTTTGTGACAATCTCCGGCTCGGTGTGCTTCATGCCGTGGACTACTCGATGTCCAATGGCTTTTACTGACGCAAAACCATTCTGTTTTTCGAGCCAGTCTATCAGGGAATTCGCCGCTGATTTATGATCTACAGCGGCGAGTTTGCGGCTGACTTCTGATTTTCCATCCGCATCGTGAAACACCAGATTCGTTCCACTCAAACCGATGCGATCAATCTTTCCATAAAGTTTCCGCTTCAGCGGTTCGCCAACTTGGTAGAACGCAAATTTGATACTCGACGAGCCGCCGTTGATGGTCAGGATGAAATTCATTGATTAAAAATTCATAGAGTTGCTTTTGCGATCTGCGGCGTCAGATCGGGCGAAGTCTTGGGTTTAGTTTCAAGTTCAGAACCGGCTTTGACCAGATCAAAAATCCGATACGCCAGCAGTTTCACACGATCGCTCACGAGGAACCACACCAGCGCATAGCCCCAAACAAAGAATGCCCAGCCCCAACTGATTGCCGGCATGAACAACCCATAAACCGCGATCAAGGTGGCCATCGCCTGCGTGCCGAACACCGCCACCAGCAAAATTTTCGCGGGACGGATGGACCAGAACGGCCCGCGCGTGCGCGTCAGGAAAATTGTCAGATGCCCGGCCACGGACAGCAGCAGAAAACTCAACGTCTGAAGATGCAAATGGTCGAGGTGAAAAACGCGGTGCGCGCGGGCGTTGATCGCCAGCTTGGCTTTCAAAGCGGCGATGGCGTTGCCCGCCTGACGCTCTTCCCAGAATCCAACCACGGCGTTGGCCGCCAGCAAAAAGAGAATAATGAAAAAATCCGGCCAGTGCCGGACCACGCCCGACAGAATCACCGCCACTTCGATCATCCATGGAATCGGACCCCAGAAATAGCCGAGGAATTTCAGGAGCGGATTAGTTTTCTGTTCTGCGACCTCGTTCGGCCCGTATTGGACCAGCCGTTTCTGCGCCTCGGCTTGGGTAAGACCGTCTGGCGACGACTCCAACTTTTTCTCCACCTCCGACAGGGGCAGCGATTTCAAATCTTCCTTCGCGTCCGAGGCGGGCGTCAGAACGGATGGTTTAGCCGGTTTCACAGACGGTTTTCTCCAGTTCTGCAATCTTCAATCCAAACGCGGTCAGCTTGGCGCGCGTGGATTTGTAATCCGTATGATGAATGCCGTGAATTCCCAGGCTCTTCGCGATTTGGACAAACATCACGCGGTCATCAACATAGACCACCTGATTGACGGGCACTTGGGCGATGTCCAATGCCATCCGAAAAATATCTTCGTCGGGTTTGCGAAGGTGGACGAAAGAAGATGAAATAAAAAAATCCACAAAGCTGTTGAGCTTGAAAGTCTGGATGCGATGCGCATTCAGTTCGCGGCCTTCGTTACTGACCACGACAATCTTCAATCCATACTTCGACTTAAGACGGCGAATCAACTCAATCATATCCAGGAAAGGTTTGGATTGCGCGAACATGAATTTACGAAATTGCGCGTAAGTGAACGGGCGTTTCTGATAAAACACCACGCGGCCCAAGTATTCGTCCAACGTGAGCTTGCCTTCTTCGTAAGTGTCGGAGGTCAAATGATGGCGGTCTTCCATTTCATCTAAATTAAGATTAAAAACGTTTGCCGCTCGTTTACGGGCTTGATGATCCCAACCGTTAGCCAACAGGACGCCGCCGATGTCCACAAATAATGCAATGATTGCAGTCGTTTTCTTCATGGTCTTCCTTTCGCCAACCGGATTATTGCTATCAAAGAATTCGTGCCTCCGCCAGTAAGATTGCAACGTATTCTTCGGTGAGCCTTTCATTATCACCGTGGTCTTCGTCATCCTCATCTTCACTGGCACTTTGTGTCTGATTGAGCCGGGCAGGGACCGGCGTTCGTGATTCGGAGCCGATTCAAGAATCGCTTCTTTGGGGCCTGCGGTCAATTTACCGCGCCGAACGCAGTTGCATGATGCGCGGGACTTTGCTCGATGGCTGTCTTGGTTAAATTTACGAACACCGTGGATTTTTCATAACCGATCCGGTCAACCTTATCCGCCGGTATCAACACTTCGTTGCCGGAAAACCGGTGGCCGGTCTTGACGACGAGTTGACCGATCGCCCAACTTTTATCGTCCATCATAAAATCGCAGACGTGACCGGCGGTTCCGTCGCTCGCCTCGATGTGGTAGCCGTTCACGGATTGCGCGCTGCGCAGATGCGCATCGGTGCGCTCGTGCTTTGAATTGCCCGCGACCGTTTTCCCACCCGGCAGATTTTTTGGCGGCGTTGACAAGATCGGAAAGCCGCTCATGCCCCACAATCCATCGCCCTGCCAGTAACAAGGCCAGCCGTAATATTGTAATATTCCTCTTCGTATTGTCGCGACACCGGCTTGTGCGACTCAATCACCGGACTGCTCTCAATCTGTTTGCGCGTCAGGTTGACCGTCAAAATCTTTCCGGCCTGATGAAAATTGCCGAAGGAATGCGGAGAGAGCAGCACCTGTCGCCCCGACAACCATGAACCCGTGTCGGCGACCACATAGCGAACCGCCCAGCTTTGATCGTCAAAATAAAAATCCTTCACCTAGCCGATTTCGCCATCTGATGCGCCGAGTTTGTCTCCCAAAAGTTGTTTGATGCTTCGCAACATAAATTCGTTATTAGCAAGCTGGCTGTATTTGCTGAATTTTATTTTTTGTTTGCGTTTTTCAACGGTAAATTTTCCACGTCGGCGGGATGAGCCGCTTCCGGCGCACTCGCCACTGTCAAAATAGAATTTCTTCCGCCGAACGGATTGGGCACGGATTCTCTGGCGTTGGGATCGGGCATCCATTGGCCGTCCACGACGAGGCAGTATTCGTAGGTGCCGGGTGCAAGCGCGGTTTCCTTCCACCAGTTGCCGGTGCCGGAGGAATGCAGCGTCTTGGCTTCAGGCTGCCAATGATTGAATGTTCCGGCGATGCAAACGGTCTTGGCCGTCGGATTCGTAAATTCAAAGCGAACCGGCATGAGTTGTGTGCTGGGAGCGTTATCGTGGTTATGATTATGTTTCATGGCTGGTAAATTATCTGGATGGTTGACTTCAATTTTGGAAAATTATTTTTATTTCGCATCACCACAATGCACTCGAAGACCTTGCGGGCGATATGGGGTCTAACCCTACCAGACATTTTTGAATCCAGTCCTGACCAATGATTCAAGAAATCGGCAAATAAAACGGCCATGAAATCGTGTTTCATGGCCGGAAATTGGTTGCGGGGGCTGGATTTGAACCAACGACCTTCAGGTTATGAGTGTGAAGGCCACCCCGTGTTGACTGTTTCTCATTGTCTCTATTCGTTGCTTTTGTTGCCGTTTTCATTATGTTTTTCAATCGTCCTCACCATTTGCAACTTGACGAAACATATCGAAACTTTTAGCTCCAAAACCAACAAAACCACCAACAAGTTCCAAGCGCAAATCTACGTTATTCTCTGAAAATGTCCATAAAAAATCTTTGAGAAAAAATTGAAAAGAAGTGAACGAAAGATTCTAGCCGCCTTTTGCAATCGCCTCAAGATCAGTCCGTCGAAGCCAGAAACTACCGGGTAACACTTCCACTTTTTCCAACCGACCTTGACCAACCAACCTCCAAATAGTCGTGCGACTGACGCCTAGAAATTTTGCCGATGCCGTCATTCCCATTAAAAGAGGGCCAACTGTTTGCAGTGGGGCTTGCTGGTGAGCGTCTTGGGAACATTGTCCAGCGAGCGCGACACATACAGGATCACGCGCTGCCGCCGGAGTTTTCGCTCAAGCATCGCCTGCCAGTAACGGGCGAACCGCTCGTTGCGCGAACGCTTCGTCCAGACATTATCAAACCGTTCCGTCTCCTGCTGATACCGGAGCAACTCGGCCTTGTAGTCCGAATCGCTGAAGTATTGAACCTGCAACCGCTGATTCTCATGGAGCGAAGCCAGGAGCAAACAAATTTGCTCCTGAAATTCGTTCAAGTCGGCAATCGGGCTGTTGGTGAGGTCGGGTGATTCAAAGACAAAACCTTTGGCGACGTAGCCGCCGCGCCGCAGTTGATTGAACAAAATCAAATCGCGGACAAAAAAACCGTTGGGTGGACGTTCAAACATAAATCAGATGCGTTGGGATTTGCCACGCGTGGCGTCGTCCATCACTTGCTGGATGCGAACCAAGTCATTCACCAGTTGCTCGACCGTGCGGGCGCGGTTGACTTCATTGATGGCGATGTAGGCTTCGCAGAGGTGCGCCATCGCCCGCTCCATGTGCGCGCGGGCGATGCTGCCGAAACCTTGAATATGCAGTCCGCCGCGCAAAGCGGACTCGGCGGTTTTAAGCTGGCCGAGCAACTCCTGCCGTCTGGCTTCCGTCGCGTTGAGGTTGTCGAGGCTCATTGATTCTGGTGGTGATAGAATTCGGGTTCGGCTTACAACTGCTCCGGGTCGCGGCGCGGGATGATTTTAATTTCCGAGACCCACGCTTCTTCGATCATCAGCGTGCCGAGATGCTTCTCGGCGTGGACGCGGGCGACGCGCCCGCTGACGAGCGGGCCGACCATCAGTTCCAGCCGCCAGCCAAAAAGGAACACGATGGAAGTGTCATAGGTCAAAGCGAGCAGGTCGGGCGGCAGGTTTTTTTTGCCGCCATGTTCAGGGTTGCTTCCCAAGATAAAATGCTTCAACTGCTGGATGGGAAACCCCCAGATACGGTTCGTGGTGACAAACTCAATGAGAACTGGCGGCGGCGGGATGAGTTCAATGCAGCCGCTGAACTCCCGCTTGGGTTTGGCATGATGTGATTTTTCAGGATTCATAAAAGTGGATGGGTGCAGGAACGGTGAACTTCGGGACTGAAGCCGCGTCCGGTCATCAGGTATTCAAAACAGTCGCGGTCGTAGCCGGGCGGCTTGCCCTGCCGCAACGCGAAGATATAGGCGAGGCAGATGGAGACCGGCACGAGGGCGGCGACAAACGAGAAGGTCAGCGATGAATTCATGGGGACGAGCAAAATGAAAAAAACGATGATGCCCGCGCCGATGCCGCCGATGAGCCACCAAAAGAGACCGCCTTCCAAACCCCAAGTGCGGCCTTTGGAATCAGACGCGGCGTTGGTGTCGGTGAAGCGAAGTTCGTTTTTGGCGCTCATAGGCGGGTTGGGCGGAGTTGGTTTTGTGGGTTAGAAGTTGCCGACGCCCACCGCGCTGTTGGCATCGAGGCCGAAAATTTTGTAGAAGGCAAAGACGACTGCCGGAGCCGACGCGATGATCGCGCCGCCGATGATGGACATTTTGCCCTGGTCAACGTCGCCGCGCCGGATGGCGAAGCCGCCATAGATGACGGATGAAATACCGAGGACGAAGCCGAACATCATGATTACGGCGAGACTGTTGCTGATGCCGGTCTTCAGGTCGGTTGAGCCGAAGCCTGTGCCTTGGGCAAAGGCGGACATGGTGTTGAATGCGAGCAAGGCCGCGACCGTGAGGAGCGGGCGCAGCCGCGAGCGAAGTTTCGGAGCGAGTATTTTTTTCATGGCGTATTTTTGTTTTCGTTTTTTGCCGGCGGTTCATCCGCCGAGTTACGCGGGTCATCCTTTCAAATTTTCAAACGCGCTTTGTTTGATTTCCGAACAAAATGAAAAAATCTTTTTGGCACGATGACCGCCATGAACACAACGTCACTTGACGGTCACAAACTTGAACGCCTTCGCAATCTGGACGGAGTATTGCGCGCGGAGATTCGCGGCCAGAATCAGGTGATTCCGCGCGTCGTCTCCGTCGCGCAACGCGGCGAATTCAGCCTTACCAAGCCCGGTCGTCCGCGCGGAAGTTTCCTCCTGCTCGGACCGACGGGCGTGGGAAAAACCGAAACCGTCATCGTGACCACCAAGCAGATTTTCGGCGCAGAAAAATTATTCCGTTTCGATATGTCCGAATTTCAAACGCAGGAATCGCTCGGCCTTTTGCTCGGCGCAAAGTTGGGCGAGACGGGATACTTGGGCGCGATGCGCGAACGCGCGGCGGAAGGATCAATCCTGTTTGACGAAGCGGAGAAGGCGCACCCGCGCGTGCTGGATATATTATTGCAACTGCTCGACGCGGCGCGCATCACGGTGGCAACGGGGCAGACATTGGATTTCAGCGGGTTTTATGTCTGGCTCACTTCCAACATCGGCTCGGCGGAATTGATGGGTCTGCAACATTCCAATGACGCGACACTGGAACGCCATGTCCTTTCCCGCGCCCAACAAGCCCTGCGCCCTGAAATTTTTGCGCGCATAAACGAAAAGCTCGTGTTCAACCGTTTGAGCTACGAACACCAGTTGGAGATTGCCGAAAAGTTTTTGTCACGCGAAGTCGAGTTCCTCGCCTCACGGGGTTACAAGCTCGAACTGGAAAAGTCCGTGCTGCCGTTTCTCGTGCGGAAAGGTTTTCATCCGAAGCTAGGCGCGCGGCCAATGCGGGACGCGACTGAAAAATTGCTTGGCGATGCGCTCACCGAATGTCTGCTGGCCGGCCAAAACGTCGGCGGCTCGCTCTGTGTGAGCGAGCCGCGCGACTGCCTCGTCATTCGCTGAATAAGCGGCGCGTGGCGGCGCGCTGCCGCCGCGCGGTCAGTCGCGCCGCCTTCGCCGCCTTGCGCTCGCGCAATTTCTCCATGTGGATTTTCGCCGCCTTGCTTCGCTTCATCCAGCAAAGCACGTCATAGATTCTCGCCGTGTCTGCCGTGCGGCGGCGATATTCGCGTATGGTGATAAGGTCGCCCTTCTCAAAAGCGGCGACGAGTTTGCGGGCATTTCGTCCGTAGCCATAATTCTCAATGGTCACGCGCCGGATGGTTTTGGTCAGGGTTGTCATAACGCGAAGTCAATTTGTTGCGGTTGGTTTGTCGCGCCGGTTTCATGCGCCAGCAAGCGGAGCATTTCATCTTGGGTGCGTGGCATCGGGCGCGCGCCACATTCAGCCAGTTCTTTCAATCGCGCGGCGTGTCCATTTTCCGACTTCGGATTAAATCGGTTGCCGATAAATTCCGCGTAGATGCAGTCCGCCGCGAAAATTCCGCCTTCGCCGTAAAGCACGCGCGCCGATTGCCGCCATTCCTCAATTGTCGGGTCGGAAGCGACGAAGATAATCTTTTCACCAAGCCGGAACACTTTTCCCCGATAGGCGACTTCACGGCCTTCATACGAATACGGCACGGACTCTGCGCCGCGATACTCGTCGGCTGGAATTAGCTGGTAGCCCTTCACTTCGGCATGAAGCCATTTAGAATATTCCGCGCCGCCGTTGGTGAACAACCGGCCTTCGTGAGTGAACACGATGACTTTTGGAAATGCACTGGCGGAAAAGGCATTGGCGATGTCACCGCGCGGCACACGCCACAAGCCCATTGAGAATCGCCGCCAGTTGGTAACGATGCGCGGCGGTTGTGTCTTGGATGAGTTCATAATTTTGTGGGATTGGTTTCAAAACAGTTCAGGTTTTTTACGAGCTTCTTCGTCCGCGAACTGTTTCCAGCGCAGATAAGATTGTTCGCCGACGTTCCGGTGATTGATGAGCAGGTTTTTGATCGCCGGAATTGCCTCGGCGATGGCGACGATGAAACAAACGACTTCATCGCCGTCATACATTTCAAAGCAGTCGTCAATCTTGCGCTCGTAACCGTCGCTCCATTCGTGCGCGCCGCGCAACATCCGTAGAAAAACTATCGCTCGTTCGCGGGCGGTTTTGGCTTTCGCGCCGGGTGATTTGTTTTCAATGGCGGCGGGCGAGATGGGGAAAAACTCAAAACGCCTGCCGTTGGGCGCGACAAGATTTGCGCGCTCGTCAAAAGCCCAGGTGGAATTTTTTGTATTCATAATTGTGATTTGGAAATGGTCAATGTCGTTTAGAAAATCGGGCGTCCCCGCGTCGCGGCGGGAACGCCCTTGGTTCACTACTCGGCCAAGACGAGTGGCTGGTTATTTGCCACTCGCTCGGCGAGATTCCAAAGCTCACGGTTCAAGCGGATGTTCTGGTCGAGGCCGGAAATAGCGCGGGTGCGCGGGAAACGGCGTCCATCTTCGCGCTTCCGCAGCCAATCGCGTTGCCCGCCGCGCAATAGATGTTCCTGAACCCGATTGAAGACGTGCCAAAGGTCATTGCCCTCGTCTGCGTCGCGGCGGCAATCCAAAAGCCGATGCGGATTGATGGGGGCATTTTTCGTGTCCTCAAACCGCAACCGCAGCGCGGCCTCGGCAAAGGTCACGATTTCGGAGTCGTTAAGTTGCCGCTGCTTGAAAGCGTCAACGCGGGCGGTGATGGCTGGCACGCGGTCGAGCAATTTGAAACTAGCGTCAATCACTTCGTCGGATGTGAAGCCGCTATGACGGATGCAAACGCGCTCGAAAGTCGCGTCGGCGATAATCATGCCGTTGCCGCAAACGAACCTGAACAAACCGGCGTGCAACTGATACGCGCTGGAACGGTCGTGCGAATTTATCAAGACTAACTCCGGCGAGTATTCACCGGCGACAGGCTGCACGTCGCTCCGTTGAAAGCGGAGCAAGTGCTTTTGAAAGCCGCGCCGGTTGTCCAGCCTCACGATTTGTTCGGATGCCAGAACGGGAGACCAGCCCGATTCCCGCAAACGCGAGACGATTTGAGCAGTGGGAACGAACGCATAACGCTGGCTCACGTCCGGCAGCGGCGAAGCTGCAAACACGGACGGCGCAAGCGCGCGGATTTGGTCGTCGGCCAATTCAGGACGACGCACGGATGATGTTGATGTAGTGAACATACTATTTACCTTTCATTTCATTGTTATTTGTTTTCTTGGTCGCGCAGCGACAGGTGTGCGCGATGAAAACATAGAGGCGAGGGCTTGGAGTTGGCGGAAACGTCAAGGAGGAACGGAAGCCACGAACCGTAGTATCCTTGACGTTTCCGCCAACTCCATATAATTGCCCGCCTGTTTATCGCGCTGCGGACGCGCCGGGCGTCCCCGCTGCATAAGCACAATGGGGATTGATTGATTGAGAAATTATCCGACGGTCAAAGAATTTATTTTGAAATGGCTTCGGTCAGTGGTTGGCGAGCGGAAGAAGTGAAGTGCAGACGGAGAGACGGCTGGAACGGAGTCGGAGCGCACGCCGCCGCCAACTGCTGACGGAAGCCTAGCGCGTTTGGCGCTTTCGGAATTAGCACGAACGAACAGGCCGGAAACGACGCGGACGGAGCGGATTTAGCGAAGGCCGATCACGGCATTTCCGGCCTGTTGGTTCGGGCGGGTTAAAGTCGGATGGATAAATCAGGTTTGCCCCAATGCTGCCAATTTAGAAACGCAGCTTTCGCGGTTTCGCGTTTGCTGATTTCATTTTCTTTGCAGTCAACAAAACCATCGTAACAAATGCACCGACGTTCTTGGTGAGCAAGCGAGCCAACGATAGAAGTGATGAAACATTCGATGTGTTCGTGGTTGCCGTTGCCGTGGTCAACGCCATTCTCGCCTCGCTGGATGGATTCGTGACACCAAGAGCAAATTGCATCGGCTGGTTCTTTTGTCCAGTGACCAAGTTCAAAAAGGGGAGCAAGGCCGTTGTAATATCCAAAGAAATTCACAAGACTACCGCGTTCTCACAGACACAGACTTGTTCACGTCCGCTACTGCACCACTGTCAAGCACAACGCGGCTGAAATTTATTTTGGCTGTCAAATTGGTGGTTGTGAATGGCTGGCTGCTGGTAATGACAAAGTTAAATTCATTTGTTCCTCCGGCTGTCAGCCCGGTCTTGTTCTGATTGGCGTTGATAACCCATTTGGCGGATTGAGCAATCATCTTGCCTTGCTCATCAAGCAAGAAACATGAGGCGCGGGCGGATTTGATGTTCTCGCTGAAATCATTTTTCATCGCCAGCGTCACAACCGCTTTCTGGCCGATCACTTTCGGCGGCGACACGATGACGGCGAGTTGAGCCGAAGCTGTTACAACCGCGAGAACAAAAAAGGAGACTATGAATTTCATAATTTGTTTGGAAAAATATGACAGCTAGGGTCGTGCTTCAAATTCTAATTGATTAAGTTCACACAACGAGCGGGCATAATCCTCGGATGCAAAACAAATCTCAATATGCTCATCGGTGATTTTTGCAATATAGCATTTTTTTATCAAGAATGACCCATAGACCTTGAATGCCGCCGCCCCCACCAAAGCGCCAAGAATGCCTAAAAATGGTATCGCTGACGGATTCGGTGATTTGTCGTTCAGCTCCACCAAGATGACCGTTACCCCAATTCCTGCCAGCAAACTGATCCAGATCATCGCCCGCACGGTTCGATACAATTTTGCAAAGTCTTCCGATGCCTTCACTTTTAGACGCACGGATTTGTATGTGTTTCCTACATAACCTAGCAGCATCCCTGCAAACGAATATCGCACGTTGCCGATTTGTTTTAACGTGACCCACGCAGAAGGCATGGACTCGCCTGTGAACGGGCATAAAGGCGGAAACGTCAATGGTTTGTTCCATTGAACCAAAACGTAATATTTTTTTCTGCGTTCGCTGAACATAATTAAGATTGACGACTTTGATTCATTTTCTCTGGCAAACTATCACCTGATTCGGATTGAAACTGTTGAATTGCGGCAGCATCGGCGGTGGATTGCCATTAAATTTTGTAAACAGTCGTTCTTTATCAAATGGAGTCATAATCTTTATTCACTTTTCATTCTTATCCTTTGACTTCTTTTTCCCCCATGAAAGATACGCCCCGATTGACAAAAAAACTGCTACTACCGCTGCCATCTGCATTTTTTGTTCATTGGTCTGTGATTTATCTGTGGCCGTGCCTACGGCAACGAGAATACCGACGATGAAAAGAATGTTGCCTAGAATTTTCATATTTTAGTCTTCTTTGTCTTCCAAAATCACGATGTTAGCAGGTATCGTTTACGGAACATATAAGCAAGCTGACCAATTTATCTTCATGGTTTTGGCGGCGTTGGAAGAAAGATAGATGCCTCGCCGGGAAAACTTTTTGGGAAAATTGAGCATCGGGTATGTCGCGTTAATATGTCAGCTAAAAAGTCTGTCATGCCACAATCGAACTTCTCGTAGTCTGGATCGCGCGCTGCATTCACAATAACAGGCCATTGATTTGGCTCTCCGACTCTCAACCAAAATAAGGCGTCTCCGTTATCCGTTTTTCCAAACGGTAATAATCCGCCAGCTTCTGGATACAACGGATATGGAGAGTATTCCCCATCAGACTTTAATTCTTTCAATGCTTTCAAGATTGGTTCTCCACCCCGGAGAAAGTTTAAGTGCTGATTTGCCGACGCTGGATTCAAAACCCAAAGGAATCGGTTAATAATGCCAGTGCCAAAATGCGTCAGAAACACTTTGTAATCATCTGGCAATGTTCCAACCTGTCTTTCAACTGCGTCAAAATCCTCTGCCGTTGGAATTTCAACCGGGTTCGGCGGCGGAAGCAATATTTTCAAAAGCATGTTGCTGCTCATAAAATTCAGTTAGTAAATAGGATTTAGAACTGTGACACCTAATTGAAATCCTCCAGAACCCGATCCCGTGATTGTTATTCCACGAGGAATTTGATTTGCCCCTTGATAAATGGGAACAGATGAATAATTAACAGTTTGACCGGAGCGCACAGCAGCCGCAGTCTGATTTTCAAACCCACGCATAACAGGTGAATTCGCGGGATTCTGTTGAAGTGTAACAAGGTTTTCCGGCAGATCACCAGAGCCGCCAAGTTGAGCACCTAACAAGTGTCCTCGTGCTTGTCCAGCAGCCCCCCCTTGAAATCCTGGAGGAATAATTGATTGGTCAGGTCGTGTGCCGGTGCCAAGCATATCATCTGTAAGGGTAGCATTGACTCCAGTTGGCCGTCCAAGCGAATCTAAAGCTCCATAGTTGACTTGACCGGGTTGGGCAAGAACCGGTGGCGCGGTTACGTCGCTATAACCCATACCATACGGGTTTATTCCCTGACTTTGCATTGCTCGCGCGCCACCTGACAAAAATATGGCATTCAGTGAAGCATCCTGCGCTTGATTGTAATTTCCGGTCGTGACACCGTTGTAATAGCCTTGTGCCATTCCATAAAGCCCAAGCGTTGCGATGTTCAATTCTGCATTTGCAGTTCCACCTATAATCTGCCCGCGTGTCGGGCCGGAACTCGGATTGTCGTAGATATTTTGGTAAAGCTGGCTGACGCCTTGATACTCGCCGCCAGAACCGCCCGCAGCCCAAGCTGTTTGGGCGACTAGATCATAACCACCCGCTCCAAGTTGGCCAATTCCGCCGAGTGTTCGCGTGACGAGATTAAGAGTTGATTCAATGCACATTCCATCAGGGTCAAAATTATTTACGGCATCGCCGCCGAAAGCGGAATAAAGATCAATGCTGGCTGCATGGCCTAATGGGTCGGGCGAAACAAACCTTCCGGCGTTGGGGTCATAGTATCTCGCGCCCATGTAATAAAATCCGCTTGGGTCTAAACCAAAAGCGCGCATTGCTCGGCGGGTGAACCTTCACCGCCTAAATAGGTCGTCAAAGCGCTGCGATTGACGCCTCCAAGATTTACCGAAGGATCATTGATTGAACCGCTGTCATTCAAGGCGATTGCGTCCGTCAATTTAATCCGGTTTTGGACATACCCTGCCAAAGCAATCGGATCGTTCCGCATATCAGAAACAAATTGGTCGAGGATGGGATGCCGCCGTAATTCGGGGCTGTCATCAAGGTTGGTGCAGGCGGATGGCGATAATGTTACCGCGTTGGTGACGGGCGGGGCGTTGGTCAAAAGTTCATCCGTGGTTTTGCCATCGTAGCCCGGTGGCATGGGTTGCCCGGCAAATTGAGGCTGATCCACGAAACCGGAGCGCCACGGGTTGCGCGCCTGAAATTCAATGGTATAGAGGCGCGACCACCACGCTATTGGAAAACTGTTCAACGCAACCGGCCCCTTCTCCGTAAAACCGGCAAATTCAACTTGGAAAATGTAATTGCTCGCGCTGGCGTCGGCAATATGACTGATGTAAAAGGAGTAATAAGTGATGCCCCAAACGGCTGTATTGTTATTGAATGAAATCGTTGTGGACAATCCATTGGTCACAAATGTTTTTGAGTAGCCATTAGCCAAAAAAGATGGCCATTCGTTGGTGTTGGAAACGGGATCGGGGATGCTGATGAAGTAGGAGTTAACCAGACTGAAATCACTTTTCTGGTAAACTTGAATGCGTAACGAATTTGTGTAGCCGTTCGGAAATCCTGCCGCAATCCCGAATGTATATGGCTGACCAAAATACAACGGGCTGCCACCGGCACGAGCACCAAACGCAACCATCGGCTCATTTGCCAAGATGCGTCCCGTAATCGAACTGGCTTGGTTTACAGGATTGGTTGCATTGTAATAATATAAAGTGCCGCCGGTGGCATTCCACGGAAAATAGTCCGTTCCCACGATTGAAAAACTCATCGCCGGCAATGCCACGCCCTGCTGTGAACTCAAAGGAATCACTTCGCACATATAATTGCCGTTTGTCCCGGTTCCGCGCATAAACCGTCCAACGACATTTGTGAGTTGTGCTTGGCTGGCGGTAGCAAAAACTAACAGAATAAATCCTGCGAGAATTACGCGAGAAAAAATTGGTTTTAAGATTTTCATAGTAATGGAAAATAAAGTTTTGCTTACGGAATGACGGCATGATTGGTTGGCTTGGTGATTGTCACGGTCGCCGCTGGCGGTGTGTAGGGCGAATTGCTTACCAATGGATTTAGGCCGTGTGCGATTTCCCAACCATCCGACATTCCGTCGCCGTCCGTATCGGCGTTAAAAGGATTCGTATGCGAAATTAACGCTTCGTATCCGTCCGAAAGACCGTCGCCGTCCGTGTCGGCGGCACTGGCAGTAATGAAAAAAACGGTCGGACTTCCCCCAAAACTGTTTGCGAAGACATAATTTGTCTGGCCGACAACGCCGTGGGAAACCAAATTCCACTGAATCGGCGAAATCAGATTGGTGCAATAATAAATGTCGTAAGGAATGGAAGGGTCTTGATCGTAGATGGAAACGCTGACGTTGCTATTCGTGAAAATTGGCGGAGTAATTTTCAAGCCGGGCGGAAGCGTGTAGCTTTGAAACATAGGTTCGAATCCGCCGCCGTTCGTGTCGCTGCCGTCACCGAAACTCGGTGGGAAATCAATATCGTCCATCAAGTAAAAACCCGAATCCGAATCGAAATCTGAATCCGACGATAAAGACATTGCTGAAAATGAAGTGGATCGTGGAGTCAAATTCCAAAATGGCGTTCCAAACGCGCATGGAAGCGGCGGCCAATCGGGATGAGCTAATGACCAAAATGTTCCCGACATATTGCCATTGGCAACAAAATTGGTCGGCCAGATCAGCGGTGTCGCTGAAAGCGCGTTTGCCAACTGCTTCAATTGCGCGTCGGAATACGATTCGATTGCCGGTAAATTCGCTGGCGACCGTGGAATAATTGAAGTTGTCGTCAATGTTGCCGTCTCTTGGGCATGGACAAGCATTATTCCGACAATGTTTGCCGTTCCCAAAAGGGCGGCAATCGCCAGCGACTTTTTTAGAAAAGTTTTCATAAATTAAACAGTTTGATTCCGATTTGTGGTGTCAATTTTTGGTTCGCCTTTTGAAAATGTCCGCACATTTCTAAATCTTTCGGCAAAAGCTCGCAATGTTAAAATTAAACTATTGTAAATGTTCGTTTCTCGCGCGGTTTGGTTTCATTTACCGTGCCTTCCGTTCCTATAAATCGCCGCGTCCTGGGGGATGCCGTTCGCAAACATCGCAAAGGCGCAAAGCTCACGCAAGAAACTCTGGCTGAAAAATCGGGGTTGTCCGTGGTGTTTATTTCCCTGCTGGAGAACGGCCATCGAACGGTTTCGGTTGACGCGCTGTTGAGAATCGCAAGAGCCTTGAAAATGGAACTGAAAGACCTTGTGCGCGACGTTATCTACCCGCAGAACTTGCGCACGCAAAGCATACGATGTCGGCGGGTGGTTGGCGAAACGATGGCGTGAACCTCCGCCCACTTCGCAAACATATTAGCCGTGAGGGTGCGTCCTTTTGGGAAATCACCAGCCAGCACCTGATCAAGTGTGAGCAAAATCCATTCTTCAGAACGGAAGGCCCGGCCCAAGGCACGCTGTGTGGCCAGATAGTCGCTGATCGGTTTGGCGAGAAAACTGCGCCTGCCGACAGAATCGGTTAATGACCCCTTGGGCCGACGGGCAGCTTTTGCAACCGGCCTCGGGATCGGAGACTGACCGGAATCAATGGTTGTGATGATGGCGTTCGGGACCGGCAATGCCACGCGGCGGAGATCCTCGACGTTGAGCCGAAAATAACTGCGGGGCTTGACCACGCGAACGGGTTCGCTCGGAGCCAAGCGATCCGTGCTTTGCAAAAACGATCTAAACACAGCAATCCCGCGTGCAAGCGATGGAGACCGAAGACGACAGAAGCGCTGGATGTCATCCAAGTCGTCCACGGTGAGGTCGAGCAGGTTTGCTTTCTGCCGCCATCGAAATCGCGGACGCAGTCGCCGCAGATGGTCACAATATCTGTGAACTTTAATGGCCGAGACCCCGCGCTGACGACACCAGACCACAAAGTCATTGATGACGGCATTGGGGACTGCGATGAAACGCCCCGATTGTTTGCAATGGAGCCGATTGAGGTAGGATTTATTTTTCATAACCGGGATATTTTATACCCGGCTGTCACTCCCAAAAATGTGAAGTTCCCCAGCGCCGAAACGCTGGGGAACTGGGAGAATCTGCCTCAACTCAACATTACTGCGAACTCAACATAAGCCAATGACAACGTGGTCAAGCACGTCAATTTTGAGCAATTGTCCGGCTCGAATGAGATCGCGGGTGACTTTAATGTCGGCATCTGACGGTGTGGATGCTGCGGTCGCCGGTGAGATTAAACCGATGAAGCGGTTCCCATTTTTCGCCCTTGTCATCGGTGCGGATTTGCAGATGAATCAAATGCTGTTCGCGGTGATAATGATGCGCCATTGCCGAAAGCGTTTCCCAATAAACGCCTTTTTCATCAATGCACAGTCCACCCCATTTCTCCTCATTCTGAAAAACTTGGTGGGCGAGCTGGTTGATGCCGGAACTGGTTTTGCCGCTGCCAGTGTCGCCGGTGATGAGCCAGCCGCGACAGAATTGATTGCGTTTCCAAGTCAGGCCGCCAAGTTGTGCGACGTGGTGCTTGCGTAGGAGCAAAAGACGCACCGTGATGATTACCAGCAAAACTGCATACCCAAGCCAGAAAGCGCGCAGCGGCTTGGACAAGGCCGAAAAATGGAATGTGGGGAATGGGACAAAATCGAGTTTCATAAGAATTTTCCGATGAGAAAACCAGCGAGCGCGGCGGCGAGTGCCGCGAAACTGGCGGCTGGCAAATCAACCGCACGAGCTTCTTTCGATGCTTTTGCCTTCAAGAGCGTCGTCGCTTCAACCAGCACGGCGATGTCCGCGCGAAATTCATCGAGTGAGGGCATCTGGCGGTCACGCAGCGCATCCCAATGGATTTGATGAATCCGAAATAAATCCATCAACAATAAAATTGTGTCATCGTCGGCGACTTTATTTTTTTTGCGCCATTCGGTGATGGCCTGCAAAAAATCATCGTCAAAATCGGGTGGCGTGGGTTTTTCGGGCGCACTCATGATTTAGTGGGTAGCAACAATTCAGCCGCCGATTCGATTTCGCCGTAAAGTTTCCGCTGCCACGTTTGCAAACGCTGGCGATCCAGCAAATGCAGTTGACCGGCGGCGATGACGGCGGTGATGGTGAGATTCTTGTGGCTCAATTCCTCGACGAGCCACGGCTGCAATTTTGTCATGCTGATTTCCTTCGCACCGAGTTCCTTTTGCAGCTTCTTTTGGATAACCGATTGGTCGTAAAGTGCGAAATTGTCGTTATGAACCTTGTTACGCAGCACGAGGTAGGAGCAGGTGTTTTTCAGTTTGTTCACGATGCGCTGAAGTTGGTCAATGCTGTCGGCCTCCTGATTGACCGGCATGACGAGCGTGAGTGCGGCGGACAGGCTTTGGAGCGTCGGCTGCAAATCAATTTCATCGAAATAATTGAAGAACACCTCGGTTGACGCCGCGCGACAATCCACGACGACGAGATCAGTTTTTTCCAGCGGACGAATCATGGAGTCGAGGCCGCGCGGATGCGCCAAGTCCAAAAACGCGGCGTCGTCATGAAAGCGTTTCAAGGTGGAATTTTCATTGTCACAGTCACAGGCGAGAAACTGGATTTTTTTATCTTTGAGGTATTGGACGAAGTTGACGGCAAAGAAACTTTTGCCGACACCGCCCTTTCCATTAAGGATTAAAACGAGGCGTTTAGTCATATTTTTCATCAGGGTTCAGGAGTTCAACTTTGGCGATATGCGGCCCGCGCGACGTGAACGAAGCATCGTCGGCTGGCCGAGGCGTTCCTGAACCAAATCTGCGGCGAAGAATTTGAAGCGCATAGCGCGGGACTTGAGCCGGGGAAATTAAATCCAATCGTGGTCGAAGCGATGCAGGATGTCGGCATTGATATTTCCGACAACCAGACCAAGGCGGTGTTTGATTATGTGAAATCCGGCAAGATGTTTGCCTACATCATCACCGTTTGCGACGAGGCGAGCGCGGAACGCTGCCCGATTTTTCCCGGCGTCACCACGCGGCTGCACTGGAGTTTTCCCGACCCTTCCAGCTTCACCGGCACGCCCGAAGAAAAACTTGCGAAGACTTGCGAAGTGCGGGACAGCATAAAAGCGAAAATCGAAAACTGGTGCGCGGAAGTTTGTTGTTTGAAGGCGGCTTGAATCCAAACGCGCGGCAAAATCTATGGACAGGCTCACAATTTTTGGTTTGTTCGCGGTGACGGCGATGGTGGTTTGCTATGCGCTGGAAAATCGCAGTCATTGGTTTGTCCTGGCATTTGCCGGTTCGTGCGTCTTGGGTTCGGTCTATGGATTTATGCAGGGCGCATGGCCGTTCGGATTGGTGGAAGCCATTTGGTCTGCTGTGGCGGCAAGACGCTGGTGGGTGCGCGGAACGCTGCATCCGTAAAAATCAAATTTGAAAAGCAAAGCGGAAGTAACTGAACTTTTGTTCGCTGCTCCACGGAGTGAAGTGCGTTTCGTCCACTTGTTCCAGCAATTCAAAGCCCGCGCCTAATTCGGCACTGATGGATTGCGCGTCATGGCGGGCTACGTCCAATCCGCTGCATTTCAACGGCCCGTCAATGGCAAACGTGGCGATGATAATGTGGCCGTCGGGCGCAAGCGTTCGTTTCAATGTTTGGACGTATTTTTGGCGGTCTGCCTTGTCCGTCAAAAAATGAAAGACTGCGCGGTCATGCCAGAGATTGAATCGGTGCGGCGGATTAAACGCCGTGACATCGGCCTCGAACCATTCAATTTTACCAGCCCTTGCACCCAAGCGTTGCTTCGCGTGTTGCAACGCAGCGGCAGAAATGTCCAACATTGCTAACTTGGTGAATCCCGCATCGAGAAGAAAATCCACCAGCACGGATGCGCCGCCGCCCACGTCAATGATGCCTTCGTCTTTGCCGATACCCGCCGCCTCAATGAGTTTCAGCGAAATCGCAGGACGGGTTTGAAACCAGCTTACATCATCTGGCGCTTTGGTTTGATAAACCTGATTCCAATGTTCTTTTTGATTCAAGATTTCGTCCATGCTCTTTGCTGGCGACAATGTGGCAGGATTTTCAAGCCTTGCAAAGCCGCATACATGGCGGCGGCGTGGCAAATGATTTACAGATTTGCCTTCAAGATTCGCGGGCGGTAGGATTTTGCCCGAAGCAGAAATTCACAAATGAAAATCATCCGCACAAATGCACCGAAGTCCGTCGTCTTGATTCGTCTTGTCGTCGGCTGGATTTTCCTTTCCGAAGGAATCCAAAAATTTCTTTTTCCTGACGCTCAAGGCGTGGGGCGTTTTATCAAGATTGGCATTCCCGCGCCGGAATTCTTCGCGCCGTTTGTCGGCGTGGTGGAAATTGTGGGCGGAACTTTGTTGATCGCGGGACTGTTGACGCGGCTGGCGGCGATTCCTCTTATCATTGATATGCTAGTGGCAATCAAGACGACAAAGATTCCGATTTTGATTAAGAGCGGGTTTTGGGCGATGGCGCATGAAGCGCGGGTGGATTTTGCCATGCTGTTTAGCTGCCTGTTTTTGTTAATCGTCGGCGCGGGCGCGTGGTCATTTGATTCGTATTTAAGCCGGAAAAAGAACGGCAAAAGCGACGACACGAAATAAAAACTTCGTGAATAAAAAAACATCAATCCTGCTGTGGTTGCTGGCGTGTCCGTTGACGGCTTTGGCCGGGCCGCCGTTTCTGACGGATGATCCAGAGCCGGTGGATTATCAGCATTGGGAATTTTACATCGCCTCGCAGCACACCGAAACATCCGACGGCTGGGCGGGAACTGCGCCGCATTTTGAATTGAACTACGGCGTTGTCACCAATGTGCAGCTTCATCTTATCGCGCCGCTTGCATACAACGCTCCGAATGGTGGCAGCACACATTATGGCTACGGCGACACCGAACTTGGCGTGAAATTTCGTTTCATCCAAGAAACGGAAAAGATGCCGCAAGTCGGAGTTTTTCCTTTGATGGAAATTCCCACCGGCAGCGAATCGGACGGACTCGGCAGCGGCCACGTTCAGGCGTTCCTGCCCTTGTGGTTGCAAAAAAGCTTTGGCGACTGGACGGTTTATGGCGGCGGCGGCTACGGCATCAATCCCGGCGCGGGCAATGAGAATTGGGGCTTCGTCGGCGCAGTCGTGCAAAAGCAGGTCACGAAAAACTTTTTGCTTGGCGGAGAAATTTATCATCGCACGACGATGGAAAGCGGCGGGCGTGACGACACGGCTTTCAACATCGGCACGGTCATTGATTTTACAGAACACCAGCATCTGCTTTTTTCCGCCGGACGTTCGATTGACGGCCCGACGGATTTTCAATGTTATGTCGCCTGGCAATTCACCTTCGGCCCTGAATTTTTCCATTCATTCGGCAGCTTGTTCAGTCACCGATGAATCTCGATTCATCCAGCCGAAATGAGCGGTTGCTTGAACTCGCCCGACTTTTCCTGAAACTCGGCACGACGGCGTTCGGCGGACCGGCGGCGCATATTGCGATGATGGAGGCGGAAGTCGTCCGTCGTCGGCAATGGCTCACGCACGACGAGTTTCTCGATATGCTTGGCGCGACGAATCTGATTCCCGGCCCGAACTCGACAGAAATGGCAATCCACATCGGGCATCGGCGCGCGGGCTGGCGCGGGCTTTTGGTTGCGGGCATTTGTTTCATTTTGCCAGCGGCCTTGATCGTGACGGCAATCGCGTGGGCGTATGTGCGGTTTGGAAAACTGCCGCAAGTCGAAGGACTGCTTTACGGAATAAAACCCGTCATCATCGCCGTAATCGTGCAGGCGCTTTGGGTATTGAGTCGTGTCGCGGTCAAAACAAAATGGCTGGCATTGGCAGGGCTGATTGGCGTGGCGTTGATTTTTCTCGGAGTCAATGAACTCATAATTTTATTTGGAACGGGTCTGGCAATCATTGTCGCACGGAGTTTGTTTCAACGAAATTCTAGGATGCCTTTGCTGGGAATTGTTCCCGCCGTTCCACTGGCGACGACCAGCGTTGCCGCTTCATTCGGCTTGTGGCCGCTGTTCCTGTTCTTTCTGAAAGTCGGTTCGGTATTGTTCGGCAGTGGTTATGTGTTGCTGGCATTTCTGCGCGCGGATTTAGTCGAGCGTTGGCATTGGCTCACTGAAAATCAACTGATGGATGCGATTGCAGTCGGGCAGTTCACGCCCGGCCCGGTTTTCACCACGGCGACATTCATCGGTTATGTGCTGCACGGTTCAGTCGGCGCGGTTGTGGCGACCGTGGGAATTTTTCTGCCCGCCTTTATTTTTGTGGCAATCAGCGTTCCGTTGCTACCGCGTCTGCGTCGTTCGCCCACAGTTGGCGCGTTTCTGGACGGCGTAAATGTGGCGTCGCTGGCATTGATGGCCGTTGTAACATGGCAGCTTGGACAGGCAGCCGTGTGCGATTGGCTTACGGCAGCAATGGCTGTAATCACCGGGATTCTATTGCTGCGCTTTCGCATAAATTCAATTTGGCTTATCCTAACTGGTGCAGTCATTGGACTGGCAACCTCGTTGTTGCACCCTTAATTATGAATTGGCTATGGCATAGTTTATATTCGGCGGCGATGATGTTCTGGGAAACGCTCTGGGCGTTGGTCTTGGGATTCAGTCTGTCGGCTTTCTTGCAGGTATTCTTCCGCAAAGAGCAAATCACAAAGCAATTCGGGCGGGCGGGATTGCGCGAAGTCGCGCTGGCGACATTTCTTGGCGCGGTCAGTTCTTCGTGTTCGTATGCGGCAACGGCGACGGCAAAAACTTTTTTCAAGAAAGGCGCGGCGTTAGTGCCGACGCTGGCATTCATGTTCGCCTCGACAAACCTTGTCCTCGAACTCGGATTCATCCTCTGGATTTTGCTCGGCTGGACATTTCTTTTCGCGGAAGTCGTCGGCGCATTTGTTTTGATTGGCGTGATGTGGCTGCTAGTGAAACTGACTTTGCCAAAAGGACTGGTTGAAACCGCGCGGGCGCACGACGGCGGCGAAGTGGTAAAATCCTGTTGCGGTTCTTGCCACGAGCCGGAAATGGAATCGGACGAAGAACCTTTCAAACAAAAAATCCGTCGCCGTGAAACATGGTCGCGCGTGGCCGACGCTTTCATCATGGATGCGGCAATGCTTTGGAAAGAAATGCTGATTGGATTTTTTATCGCCGGATTTTTGATGACGATTGTGCCGGATGATTGGTGGAAAAATCTTTTCATCAGCCAAGGTGCTGGCTCTGTGCGTCTGCTTGAAAATACAATCGTCGGTTCGCTGATCGGTGTCGCCTCGTTTGCGTGTTCGTGCGGCAACATTCCGCTGGCGAGCGTGCTGTGGTCTGGCGGGATCAGTTTCGGCGGCGTGATTTCATTTATCTACGCCGATTTAATAATTATTCCGCTCATTCTCATTTATCGGAAATACTACGGAGCAAATGCGGCTATTTACATCACCACCGTTTTGTTCGTCTCAATGGTGAGCGCGGGCATCATCGTGGACTTACTGTTTGGAGCGTTCGGGCTGATTCCCACCGTGCACCCGGCCAGCGCAATCGCCGAGGGGTCATTTCAATGGAACTACACGACGTGGCTGGATTTTGCAGCAATCCTTTTGAGCGGCTGCTTTGTCTGGATTCATTTCAAAACGAGAAAGCAAACCGGCGAACATAAGGACTGCCATTGAACATCATTTCACAATGTCGCCAGCAATTTATTCATACTCGCCTTGTCTTTTTTCCAAGTTTTCGCCGTCATCCGGGCGAGAATGATTTTTATTTCCTCTTTCGGAGATTTTTGTCCATTGGTCAGCAATTTAGGCATGGCTACTTGCAATGCCTGTCGGAATGCCTCACGCCCAGGCTGAAAATAATGTTTCAACACGACTTCCGTTGTTTTATGGCCGGTGACTTTTTGAACCAGTTCCAACGGCACGCCAGCCGTCAACGCCAGAGTCACCCAAGTCACGCGGAAACTGTGAAAGTCTCGCACGCTTGCCCGACGCAATCCTTCTTTTCTCTCCACATGAATTTCTCCACGACTGACAGGCATTTTACCTTTTTTGTCAGATGATGTTTTGGGTGTATCCAACCCCTGTCGCGCATCTTTTTCATTGGCATCTTCTAATTCATCGTCTCGAAAACCTGCCGCCGCCAGCACTTTTTGAACGCGCCATGTAATGCCATCCGGATTTTCCTGATACATTGCCGCTTGTTCTGGAAACACATATTTTTCATTGGGCTTCTGTTTTTTGACCCGCAAAACCAATTCATCATAAAGCAGCGGGAAAATGGGGATGCTTACCGTTTGCCCGGTCTTGGCTGTTTTAACGGAAATAAAACGATTTTCTAAATCCAATTTTGTCCATTCAAGCAAACAGCAATCGCCCCGCCGCATTGCCGAGCAAATTCCTGTAATCAAAATCGGGCGTATAAATTCGTCCGTGCGCGCGGCTTCCAAAATTGCCGCCAATTCTTCGGGCGAATATGGCTTGCGAAAAATTGTTTCTGTTTCTCGTGTCGGCACAGTTGAAAATGGATTGATTGCGCCAATCGGAAGCAGATGTTTGAAAGTCGTCCGCAATAGCTTGAGCGTTTCATTCCAAGTTTTGGCTGTAACACCACGCTTGGACTCTGCATCCAGAAATGACTGCGCCGCCGTGCGAGTTACATGAGCGATTTCGGTTGCCTTTGTGTTCTCGCTGCGGACAAATGCCGCAAATCGTTTAAGCGTGGATTGGCATTGCGATGAATAGCGTTCATCCAGTTTGCGTCTGCGCGGAATTTTCGCCCATTCTTGGAAAAGATTTTCCAGCAATACCGTCCTAATTACTTCGCCAGTTTTAATCTCATAAAGCTTTTCCACCAACCGGACTGAACCTTGTTTCGTGCGTGCTTCTTCAATAACACTGTCCAATTTAGCCTGTGCAACTACGCGGGATCGCTCAAAATCCATATTGCCTTCATCTTTCAAAGACAGCGATGGGGGCGGCGTTCCTTTTATTTTCACGCCAAGATTAAGGCATTGACGGTCGCCATTGATTTCAAAACGTCCATACCAAAACGGTCGGACGCGGCGAACACGACCTTTTTTTTCGATACGCAATTCAAGTGACATAATAATTTTTCTTTCGAGTTTGCTATGTTGTTACCTGAAACTTGCTGAAACGATTGGAATAAAGATAAGCGAGAAAACCAACAAATCAACCAACAGAAGCCCGTTTTCTGTATAAAATTGGTTGCGGGGGCTGGATTTGAACCAACGACCTTCAGGTTATGAGCCTGACGAGCTACCGGGCTGCTCCACCCCGCGATCAAGAATTATCAATTTACAAAAAAAATTTCCGAACTCAAGCAGTTTCGTTTCTTATTTTGACTCGTCAAAATGGGCAGACGCCGTAACAAATCCAATAACCGGGCAGTTTCAAGTATTCCAAACAAATGCGCTTGGCCATGATGCGCGACCAATCTTTGCGGGCAAATTCATAATAAGACGGGCGTGAAAAAAATTTTATTTCCGGCGCAAAATGCCGGAAGCACGCGAGCGCGCGGCGCGAATGATACCAGGACGTGACGATGATGGCCGACTTTACTTTTTGCGCGCGCAACAACTTGGCCGTGAATTGCGCGTTTTCCTTGGTCGTGCGCGATCTTGATTCCAGTTCAATCGCGCTGGCCGGAACGCCGCCTTGGATTAAAAACTGGCGGCTGATTTGATCGTCCCCTGCTCCGCTGACAATGATTCGCGGCGCGGCGTGTTGCTGAAAAAGTTCCGACGCGCGCGCGGTGCGTTCCTGCGAATCGCCGCCCAGAACGATAATTGCGTCCGCCTTAACCGAACCGCTTTCAACCGTCAAAAATTTTTGCGGAAATAAAAATGCGGCGACGGCCAGCAAAACCAGCAGCAAAAAAATGCCGGACGCAGCGCGAAAAATTATTTTTCTCACCGCTTACAAGGCGCTGTCGTCGCTTTCGCCGGTGCGGATGCGATAGGCTCCGGCCACCGGCCAGACGAATACTTTGCCGTCGCCGATTTTTCCGGTCTTGGCGGCTTTGATGATGGCCTGCACCGCCGACTCGACGAGATTGTCGGGCAACACGGTTTCAATTTTCACTTTCGGCAAAAAATCAACGGTGTATTCGCTGCCGCGATAAATCTCGGTGTGGCCTTTTTGCCGGCCAAAGCCTTTGACTTCGGTGACGGTCATGCCATGGATGCCGAGTTCGCTCAAGGCGTCTTTGACTTCTTCGAGTTTGAACGGTTTGATGATGGCTTCAATTTTTTTCATAATTCAAAATTTATTATTCACTGTAAGCGCGTTCGCCATGTTGCGTGAGGTCCAGTCCCGTGCTTTCGTCTTCAATGTCCACCCGCAGGCCGACGAGCGCATCTACAATTTTAAGCAAAATAAACGTGGCAACGGCGGCGAAAATCGTCGTGAACACGATGGCGATGGCTTGATTGCCAAATTGATGAATTCCGCCGGCCAGCGAAACTACAACGCCGTGGGCCTGAAACGTGGACGCGATGGCGGGATTGATCGCCGCGCTCGCCAGAAAACCGAGCATTAACATTCCTGCCATACTGCCGATGCCGTGAACGCCAAAAACATCCAGCGAATCGTCGTAATGAAAATGCGCCTTTAATTTTGTCACCGCAAAATAGCAGACGATGCCCGCGACCAGCCCGATGCAAAATGCCGAGGGCACGGTGACAAATCCCGACGCGGGCGTGATCGTGGCGAGTCCCGCGACCATGCCGGACGCCGCGCCGAGCACGCTGGGTTTTCCTTTGTGCCACCATTCGACCGTCGCCCAGCTTAATGCGCCCGCCGCCGCAGAAAAATGCGTCGCGGCAAAGGCGCTCGTGGCGAGCGCACCGGCGTTGAGCGCGCTGCCCGCGTTGAAACCAAACCAGCCGACCCAAAGCAATCCGGCGCCGATGAGCGAAAGCACGACGTTGTGCGGCATCATCGGCTCGCGCAAATATCCGGCGCGTTTGCCGACGACGAGCGCGCACACGAGCGCCGAGACGCCCGAACTGATATGCACCACCGTGCCGCCCGCGAAATCGAGCACGGGAATTTTTCCACCGAGCGCCCAATTGAAAAAACCGCCTTTGCCCCAGACCATGTGGCACAAAGGAAAATAAACCACCGTGACCCAGAGAATCACAAAAAGAATGAACGCCTTGAACTTCATCCGCTCGGCGATTGCGCCGCTGATGAGCGCGGGCGTGATGATGGCGAACATCATTTGAAACAGCATGAACGATTGCTGCGGCACGGTACTGGAATAATCGGGATTGGGCGCGCCGCCCACGCCGTTCAGCATGAAATAAGTCAGCGGATTTCCGATGAACGCGTTGCCGGGCGCGAACGCCATGCTGTAACCAAAAATCATCCACAACATCGAGACCAGCGCCATGAGAAACAAACTGTGCATCATCGTCGCCAAGACATTTTTGCTGCGCACCAGTCCGCCGTAAAAAAGAATCAGCCCCGGCGCGGTCATCATCAGCACCAGCGCGGAACTGGCGAGCAGCCATGCGTTGTCGCCGGAATTGATGCCGGCGCCGGCGGCAGGATTATTTTGCGTCAATGATTCCAGATGGGCGACGCGCGATTCGAGAGAAGTTCCATCGGCGGCTTTCAAGGCGATCGCGCCCGGCCCCGTCAAAATAAAAACAACCAACGCGGCAAAAAAAGACACGACCAGACGATGGAATGATTTCATGCGCGACGATAATTGAGCAAACCCGCCGCCCTGCGTCAATCGTCTTTGTGTTAAAGATAATCGCAGGAGATTAGCCGGCTTCGCAGTTTTCACGACCAGCCACAGGGGTGTCATGGAAAATAGCTCGCGCCGGTCACCGCGATTCATCACATATATCGCCCTGGGGATATTCAATCCGCAGTTGCTGCCATGCAGCCCTTGCCCTTTACAATTTCTTTTGCCCAATCGGTGAGTTTTGTTGCTGGATCGCCGGTTTAGCGGGTTGTGAGGCAGGATGCCAAAAGTTATAAAAAAGCAAACCCAGGATCTCAATGAACACGATCAGAAAAACCAAGCGCCAGATTACCACGGAAATTTTCATCACACATTAATGCGGAGCAAAGTTGGTTTGAATGTTTTCGCTCATTTCATTTCTGAAAGCTCTTTTAAGGTCGCTTGAAGTCTAGCTTGTTTCTTCTGCGAATCTTTTTCTGCGCTTAAAGCCTTTTGCAATCGTAATTGCGAAATGTCTTTGTCGCCATCAATGCGATAGAGAACTTGCAGAGAAAGCTTTCTGACGTCTGCATCATCACTTTGTTCCAGATTTCTTATCACGGCAGGAATGGAGGGATTGCCGATTTTAACCAATGCTTCGACTACGGGAGATAGCATAAGAATTGTGAGATGATCAACTGGCTCATTCAAATTTAGCGTAATGTTTGTGCCTAAAAAATCAGCAGCCTCTGAAGCACGCATTTCACCCAAATAATACGCTGCGGCGCACTGTTGATAGCTGGATGATTTTTTATCTTCAAAAATATTCAATAGTTCTTTGATAGACTGCTGGCGTTCAGTATGCAGTTTGGCCGCCAGACTATCGAATGCATCCAGATTATTTGAACTAATCAAGGCAATCATTTCATCAGGTTCAATAGTGCCTTTTGGGCTATCTTGTGCTTTGGCATTTATGCCTACGATGGCGAAGATAAGCATAGATGTAAAAAAGAGTCGCCTTGTTGACATATAATTGTGTTTCATAATTTTATTTCTATTTAGAATGATGGGAGATTTATTGTGGCCGTGCCTACATCCAAAGAATTAAACTGTGGTATTTGATTAGTCCATATTCCCTCAAAATGCCAAAAAACATTTGTATCACAACAAATTTGATTGCTCCATGTGATGTAGTCATAGAAATTTTTATACATTGCTACAGAGTTTGTTGCGCCGAAAGCGCCGGCAACGATGCTTGGACCATCAATGGATACAATTTGTCGTTGCCATCTGGCACAACTGTTTTATTTATATTAGTAAAATCTGGTCCATCGCTCGTCCAAGGTGGAAACGACAAGCAGTATAAATAGTCCCATCTACAAATGTCTCTGTATTCTTCTTTTGGAAGAAATCCCAGCCATTCGTAATTATTGAATGAACACCTGCCGGTGTAATTGTTGCTATTCCACATATTTTTCCAGCGACCGAGTTACTGCCATCACGACTATTATAGTAACCAAAACCCAAAATTTCAGTTCCGTCATCAAAACGGTTTAACGGAAGAGGCGACGGATTTGTTCCGCTCGTTAAAATTTGCACGGTGCTCCAGATGACCCAGACATTGAGGCTGGCGGAAGAAGCGCCCAACGAAGCACTCACTGTGGTCTCCACCGAGTTGGTTTTCGTTACTCTGCGTTGCAGAGGATTACCCGGCACCGGGTCGCCGCCGCTCCACTGGATCGCCCCGGCGATTTGCGCCATGGCAGTCGCATTGGTCATAATCCAATCATTCGTATAATTCAACACTGCCTGCACGACCACATAATCATTGGTCGGCGACTTGACCACTGCCCAGTTCGTCGCGTCAATCTCCGTCGCGCTATTGGAAACCACCGTGAGAGATTGTATCTGCATCAAAATCACCTGATTGGTGAAAGTATAATCATTGGGTTCCAGCGTCACGGAAGGAATAAGTGAAGGCGTCACATCCAGCGGCGTTCCGGCGGAGCCGGACACCAGCGTGGCGCCCCACACCGAGCCGTCGTCATTGGTGATGCCGGTGTTGAGGAGTGTTTGTCTCTGAACCTGCAACCATTCGGGCGCCAGCGGCTGGTCGGGATAAGCATCTCCATAAAAGGATGGCAGGGAGTATTGCATGGCCTTCGCCAGAACAAGATAGGACGCAGTCGTCCCCAGGGCCGCCGCGCCGCCGGGCAAGATCGCCACTTTGGTCTGAACAGATTTCCTGCAAGGTTTGATAAGGATAGAAACTGCCGTTCAAGCTCGCGTTTTCCCAGGTGGACACCGTCGCAATCTCGCCCCCGTTGCTGGCGCTCACCGGCCCGTCATCCCAATAACCATCCAGACTTTCACCCCAACTCCAATTGCTCCATTGGCCGCCCTGGCCGGCCAGCCAATAGCCGGTAGAGTTGTCCACCTCCACACCCGGGATGTAGTCCACGTTAATGATGTCAACCAAATGTTCAGTTGACTGATAGTTCACCGCCGCCACCATCGCCGGTTGCGGCTGGTTCACCGCCTGTGAAGCCAAAGGATGATTGTCTGAATCGCTTACCTCCACGTCCAGATTCGCCATGCCCGTCCAATTGACTGGCACGTTGTCCGCCTCCCAAGTGCCATCGTCATTGACTGCCGCCGACACGCCGTTGACGGTGATGGTGTCAGCGGGATTGTCCATCGAGCCGATCACCGTCACCGAAGACTGGTTCAACTGGTCGCTGGAAATGGGGTCAATCGTCACGTTCACACCAGCTTGGACAACGGTGACATTGGTTTCACTCATGTTGCCCGCCGCATCCCACCTTCAGGTTTGAACATGTGCCACATTTCGGAATTATTTTATCTGCACTTTCAATAAGTTGGACACCAATTCAAAATAGTTACCATTTTCTGAAAAACTCTTTGTTACCTTAAGCTCATATACTCCAGGTTTAACTTGCTGACCGACAGTTACCGGGATGCTCCATTCGTGGCTTTTGCCAGGATATATAAAAATTTGTGGAATTGGAGCATAAAAATTCTTGGATGGTTCTCTTGAAATTTTATAGATTTTACCAACTTTATTATTCAAATAAATTTTGAAATCAGCGCCGGGGTCGCTAACACCTGTGGCGATTAAATTTGTGGATGCATTTGTAATCTGGACGAAGAGGTTTACCGTCGAGTCGACAGCCATAACGCTATTAGTTATTTCAACTGACAAGCGAACACCCTTTGTGTTTGCCCCTACATTTGTGGCCTCAACATCTAAACTCTGTAGATTATTTGGCTGCCCCTTACAAATACCAACAAATAAGAACAGCATTAAAACGAAACTGAATAATTTAGTTTTCATATACTGTTTAAGTTTAATTATTTCACGGCTTTAGAATGATTGTTGTGTGATTTAAAATGTTGTCAGTCCATTCCGGATAAATTTTCGTATCGGAAAAACCCGGTTCAACGTAAAATTATCTTATCTGTATGTTAAGCGAGTTCGAATCAAGCTTAAAAACGTTGTCATTTATACTAAAATGCCGCATTGCTTGGAGCGTATAATCTCCAGGTTCAATGTTTTTATTAGTAGCGACTAGGCCTGGCGGCTCAAAATATCTGTTAACTCCCACATGGATAACCCAATCGCGGCTCTCTCCAGGATTTAACTTCGCACGCATCAATCTAGTAAAACGAAATGGTGTAGGAGTTAGCTCATACACATTTCCAGAGTTACTAATTAAAAAAACAGAAAAATCTTCCTCGGGACTTGATTCACTCATATAGATAGTGTTTGTGGAAGAATTTTTCATTTGGACAAAGATAGAAAACATTGAACCAACCGAAATAACGTTGTTAGATACAGTGACTGACAGTTGAACTTCATTTACGCTTTGGCTCCCATTAGGAATGATCGTTCCAAAATTATTAGTGGACTGAGCCATGCAAGCGACAGTCGAATATACAATTATTAGTAGTGCGGAAAAAGTTTTCATAAATTATTTTCTCAATTAACGTTTATTGGGGTGTTAGTTATATTTCCAGTCCATATAGGATATGTTGTCCCTGAATCTGCATCAGGCGGATTTGTTGACCAGCTTCGGCTTGTTAAAACCCAACCTACTCCTGAATTAGTGGCTGTGCCACTCAAACTCCAAGTTACAGTTCGTAACGGAACCCATTGTCCACCGTTTGGCTTGAACATTAACCACATTTCAGAATTATTTTATTTGCACTTTCAATGAATTAGACTCCAATTCACAATCTTTGTGATTGATTACATAGGGAGGAGCGGTAAAAATAATTCGAGTGGCCTTAAGTTCATAACTACCTGGAGGAATATCTTTATCAATTTCTAGCCCTAAAGTCCACGAGTAGGTTTCACCTGATTTTATGACTGCTCCGCTCGGCCCACCGAGACTTTGCTCCCAACTTGGAGAGCGTAGGTGGTTGAATTTATGAAAATAGCCGGAGCTATTCGTCAAATAAACGGAGGAATGACTTATCGGGAATGATTCAATAATATACGAATAATTCGTGGATAAGTTTTTGACTTGAATCGAAAGAATTATTGTCGAACCAATAGCAACAACATTGGTATCTGACTTAATTGATAATTGAGCATCACATTCTCCATTACTCCAATTTGTTACAGGCTGCGAATGCATCTTTTCAACAATTAATCCTGTGAAAAGAGCGGTTATAAGAATTAGTGTTTTCATATTTTTATTCTTTTTGAAAGTTGTGGATATGATTAGTCAAATTATCCGTCCATGTGGGGAAAACCGTCGTGCTCACTCCAATTGGATTTGGGGGTGCTGCTTCCACTAGTTAGTTCCCAAGTTGATCCATCTAACGAGCCAGAGCCACTCCAACTCCATGCCACTCCTTGTAATGGCACCCATTGTCCACCGATAGGTTTAAACATAAGCCACATTTCAAAAGTTTCTGCAAATGAAGCTGCTACATATGGCGATAAGTCTTGGCTTCGCGGTGAATCATCCGTGCATGGATAAGGTAAAAAAGGATCAAAACCATATGGATATGAGGTGTCCAACATATTGGCGGCTTGTGCCTCATACCACGCGCCTGAACCATCGTTTGTTTCAACTTGACCATCAAAAGAAATACCCATCTGAACCCATTGGATGCTATAATTAGTGTTGCCAGAATTATAGTTTCCAGATGGCATTGTAACAGTATTTGAAAATAACATTCCGGAACGTAGCCAATATGCGCATCTCCGTAATGGAGCACTGGAACATAATAAGTAATAGAATCAAGAGTCACTGTTCCACTTGTGGTTATGATTTGTGCCGTCGGCCTGACGACATTAAACCACGCCTGACCTGTGATCGGTTTGCCATTGGCTGTCGCCGAGAGTTGGACTTGCTTCAAGCCGCTATCCGACCAGCAAAACAGCACATTGGATTGCGTCAGCGAAAAGTTTGTATTGAGCATTCCCGAACTGCTATCCGCGACGAAGTTAGAGAACGTCGTTCCCTGAACCGACCACTGGAAATTAGCGAGCGGGAAATTGGTGAGGGACAACTGGCAGAACATATTCATCTGCTGTCCCACGATGACGGTATTGGTCTGCAACGTCAAATCCGTTCCGCTGTTGACATCAAGGATGTGCAACGTTACCTCACTTGCCTGCACGCTGAACTGGGTGTTGCCCGGCGCCGTGGGCGTGATGTCCGCAT
>Ga0207933_1000412_pt1 | contig 43103 bp, 40 predicted proteins | sample NGESurdeep092012_4_FD_184488 | JGI IMG/M metagenome (GOLD analysis project Ga0207933, IMG submission 184488) | Arctic peat soil microbial communities from Barrow, Alaska - NGEE Surface sample F53-3 deep-092012 (SPAdes) | ecosystem: Environmental > Terrestrial > Soil > Wetlands > Peat ... | reverse complement strand
TACACCCTCGATCTGCGCAGCATGCCGTTCCGTCAGTAGCTCAACGCCCATTCCCGCATCATAGCCACACCTGTTTGGTTCCGGCTACGCCGGGTTAGGCATTACTTCCGAGGTTTCCAGCAATAGCCCTTCGCAGCAAGGACATGCTTCCCGAGCTGGCAGTGCGCAGCCTTGCTCATAGGCTCGGCTACCGGTTCCGGCTGCATCGCAGGGATCTTCCCGGAAAGCCCGACCTCGTTTTCCCATCGCGATGCAAGGTGATATTCGTGCATGGCTGTTTCTGGCATTCTCATGGATGCAAAGCCGCCCATGTCCCGAAGTCAAACATCCACTATTGGCGGCCCAAGCTTGCGGGCAACCGAATGCGCGATCGCCTCCATATCGAGGATTTGACCGCCATGGGCTGGAAATCGCTGGTCATTTGGGAATGCGAGACCAAAGATGAGACTGGCTTGAACAGACGGATAAGACAGTTCTTGAGCAAACCCTTTCCGTGAACGATATCGCTATTCTATAATGTATATCGAGAGAGGTATATATGTCGATCTACGCGCATCCGGAAGTTCTTGTCTCCACCGATTGGGTAGCCGAACATGTGAAAGACGCCAACGTACGCGTTGTGGAAGTTGACGTCGATACGAAAGCTTATCAGGAAGGCCACATTCCCGGCGCGATTGCCTGGAACTGGCAAGCGGAACTGTGCGACACGCTACGCCGCGACATTATTCCTCCGGATAAATTCGAGCAACTGATGAGTAAATCGGGGATCGGCAACGACACCACGGTGGTCATCTACGGCGACAACAACAACTGGTTTGCAGCCTGGGCGTTATGGCAGTTGAAAATCTACGGGCACAAGGATGTCCGGCTGATGAACGGCGGCCGCAAAAAATGGCTCAGCGAAGGCCGCGAATTGACCACTGACGTACCGCAGGTGGCCGCTGCTTCCTACACGGCGCGGGAGCCGGACTTCTCCATCCGGGCTTATCTGCCGGATGTACAGGCGGCGGTGCAGGGCCGTGCGGCAGCACTGATCGATGTGCGCGGCCCCAAAGAATTTTCAGGTGAAATTCTGGCGCCTCCCGGATTGCCGGAAACGTGCCAGCGCGGCGGCCACATACCCTCTGCCCGCAGCATCCCATGGGGCGAGGCGTGCAACGAAGACGGGACCTTCAAATCGCTCGAAGACCTGCGGCAGGTTTACGGCGGTGAAGGAGTGGACGGATCGAAGCCATCCATCGCCTATTGCCGTATCGGGGAGCGTTCCAGCCATACCTGGTTCGTGCTGAAATATCTGCTCGGATTCGACAACGTCCGGAACTACGACGGCTCGTGGACGGAGTGGGGAAATCTGGTGGGAGCGCAGGTGGAGCGCGGCGCCGCGGGGAAGGCAGGCGCATGATGGCGCGAGTGGAAGAATATGGCGAGCGCAAGCTCGAAGTGGCCGGCTGGGACGTCCACCTGACCACGTACAAGCTGGGCGATGTTTATCACTGCAAGGCCGACAATGTCTCTCCTGGAGCGGGTCTGGCCCGCACCAGCGGGGCGACCAGGGAAGAAGCGGAGGCGAAGGCTGTTGAACGGGCAGAGCATTTGTTGAAACGAACGCGGCGGCAGAGTGTCTGACGCCGCGGCCCGGACGGGGGGACTGAAGTCCCCTGCAGACTGAAGTCCGCCCCACGGCGTTCTACTCGATACGGATTCCCAGCAGAGAAGCGAAGATCATGGCCTGCGAGGGATCGACTACCGCTCCCCGGATGTCCTCGGCGTTCATGTGCAGGCCTTCAACCGTTGAGCCGCGAAAATCGGTATTGAAAAGCTTCGCCTTGCTCATTTCCGCGTTTCGGAGATTGCATTTCCGGAAGAGCGAACCGGAAAGGTCCGTTCCCTGGAAGTCCGCATCTTCAAAATTGCAGGCATCGAACTCGGCGGACTTGAATCGGGAAAAACGAAACTGGCTGTAACGCTGATCGCCTTCCGAGATCAGGACGTCCTGACATTCAGCCTCACCTGCGCGGAAACCGGTCATGCGGCAGTCGATGAATTCAACCCGGACAAGCGAAAGGCCGCGCGTTTCGAGATTCGCGAGATCGCACCCGGTGAAACGGACATCTTTCATCAGGATCGAACCGAAAGTGCTGTCGGCCAGGCTCACGCGATGGAAGACCGACGATTCCACGCGGAGCGTGCCTGCCGCGCGGCCCCGCACCGTGACCCCTTCGATTCGACGATCGGCAATCGAGATGTCGCGGGATTCGGACAGGAAAGCATCTTCCGCGGCGGGCGCTATATCGTGCGCGAGTTGTGGCTCGCGGCGGCTGAAGACGAATTTCTTTGGATTCTTCGCCGGCTTCACGCTATCGGAACTTGTTCGACGATTTCAATGCCAAAGCCTTCGAGGGCGACGATCCGGCGCGGGTGGTTGGTCAGGAGGCGAATCGTGTGGAGGCCGAGATCGGAGAGAATCTGGGCGCCGATGCCCACTTCGTGCCGCGGGGGGGCGAGCGCCAGGTTGCGGTCATGTCCGATGAGTTTATCGTTCTCCATACGCAACCCGAGCCCGGTCTGATGCAGGTAAACGAGGACGCCCGCGCCCTCTTCGGCGATGCGTTTGAGCGAACCGCGAACCAGCTCTTCGCAATCGCAGCGCGTCGACCCGAACAAGTTGCCATACGCGCAGTGGGAGTGCATCCGAACCAGCACGTTCTCTTTGCCGGAGACATCGCCATGGACCAGCGCGAGGTGCGATTCGGGACTGATTTCGCTCGTATAGAGCACGGTCCGGAAGTCACCCGATGCGGTGCTGAGGCATCCCTCGGCGCGCCGGTGAACGTATTGTTCATGGCGCATGCGGTGACGGATCAGATCCGCTACCGAGATCATCTTCAGGCCGTGTTTCGCGCAGAATTCGCGCAATTGCGGCACGCGCGCCATGGTGCCGTCTTCGTTCATGATTTCGCAGATCACGCCGGAAGGATGGAGTCCGGCGAGGCGCGAGAGATCGACTGAAGCCTCTGTCTGACCGGCACGCACGAGCACTCCGCCGTCGCGGGCGCGCAAGGGGAAAATGTGCCCGGGGCGCGCAAGATCGCCCGGGCCGGTGGCTGGCTGGATGGCGGCGAGAATGGTGCGGGTACGGTCGGCCGCGGAGATGCCGGTGGTAACACCTTCGATAGCATCGATGGACTCGCAGAAAGCGGTGCCGAAGTTCGAGGTGTTGTGGGGAGACATCAACGGCAGCCGCAGAGCATCGCAGCGTTCACCGGTAAGGGTGAGGCAGATCAGGCCCCGGCCAAAGGTGGCCATGAAGTTGATGATTTCGGGAGAGACCTTTTCGGCCGCGATGGTGAGATCGCCCTCGTTTTCGCGGTCTTCATCGTCGACTACGACGAGCATACGCCCGGCGCGAGTCTCCTCAATGGCCTCTGGAATGGACGCAAACGACATAAGTTGGAAGTTCCACTATACCTTTGCGGACGCAACCCGCCTCCAGTGCCGATACAATAGCGGCAGCGTGATCGAGATTCCGAAGCTGACGATTAGCGCCGCGATCGATATCCTGGCGGTGGCTGTTGTCATTTATCAGCTTCTGCAGATCATTCGCGGGACGCGCGCGGCGCATGTTCTGGCGGGAATCCTGACGGTCGTCGCCGCGTATGAGATTGCGCTTCGGACGGGGCTGGAGGCACTGCGATCGCTGCTGGCGTCGCTCGGGCCCTACACGGCGATCGCGATTATCGTGCTGTTCCAGTCGGAAATTCGCAGGACGCTGGCGCGCCTCGGGAGGAAACGTCTCTTTGGCGGCTATCGGCGCCCGGAATCGACGGATGAAATCCTGCTCGCGCTCAGTTCTCTGGCGAACGATAGTACCGGGGCTCTGATTGTTCTGGAACGCGATATCGGGTTGCGTACGTTTATCGAAAGCGGGGTGCGGCTGGATTCGCAGATTTCCCGCGATCTGCTGCTCTCGATTTTCCGGCAGGGCACGGCGCTCCACGACGGCGCGGTGATTGTCCAGAAAGATCGTCTGGCGGCCGCGGCTTGCTTCCTGCCGCTGAGCGTGAATCCGCAGGTTTCGTCAAAATTGGGCACGCGCCATCGCGCCGGCATTGGCATCACGGAAGAAACGGATTGTCTCTCGCTTATTGTCAGCGAAGAAACAGGCTTGATTTCGGTGGCCGCGTTCGGTGAAATCGAGACCGGCCTGACGATTGAACGCGTGGACGAGCGGATCTCCCTGCATTTCGAGGTGGGGGGAAAGAAAACGCTCTCCGGAAGAAACGTTTCCACGCCGCCTTCGGCTACAGGGAAACCTCTGGCTACCGGGAAGGAAGATGCCGTTCGAACAGGGAGGGCACGCGATTGATGCATTTGCTCACCCGGAACCTTCTCTGGAAGCTTTTGGCTCTGATTGTGGCGTTCGGTTTCTGGATGAATGTGGCAAGCGAACCCGAGCTGGCCACAATCGTATCGGTTCCAGTCGAATACAACAACTTTCCGAAGGATCTGGAAATCAGTTCGAAGATCGTGGACTCGATCGACGTGGAGGCGCGCGGTCCGGCGGGGGAGGTGCGCAGTCTCCAGGATTCAGGGATTGCGGCGATCGTCGATTTTGCCGGGGTGAAGGCGCCGGGCGAGCGCACGTTCACGTTGACCGCCAATGAATTGAAACTGCCGCGCGGGATTGCTCTCATCCGCACGATACCCGCGCAACTCCGCTTCAGATTCGAGAGCCAGGAGACCAGGGAGGTTCCGGTGGAGGTGAAATTCTCGGGCCGTTTGCCCGCCGGGCTTGTCGTGGCCGGAATGGACGTGGAGCCGCCGCGGTTGAGCATTATCGGCCCGGAGAGCCGGATGCGCGAATCGAAAGCGCTGATCTCCGATCCGTTCGATCTGACCGGCGTTACGGGCGACGCGACACAGACTCTTTCGGTCTATGAGGCTGAACCGGAGGTTCGGATTCTGGATGCGCCGCAAGTTACAGTTAAGATTCGCGTCCAGCGAAAGCCTTGAGACGCGTTCGATATTACAACCTTACACATGGCAAAACAGTTATTCGGGACAGACGGAATCCGCGGCGTGGCGGGTGAGCCGCCACTCGATTCAAGGACAGTTACCGCGGTTGGCATCGCTCTGGGCGACGATTTGCATCGTCAGGGCGTTGGGTCCATGCCCGTGCTGATTGGCATGGACACCCGCGAATCCGGTCCGGCAATCGCGGCGCAGCTGGCGGACGGGCTGTCGAGGACAGGGGTGGGCGCCAGATTCGCCGGCGTGGTGACGACCCCGGGCGTGGCCTATTTGACCCGCACGGGAGAATTCAGCGCGGGCATCATGATTTCGGCGTCGCACAATCCGTTCGGGGATAACGGCATCAAGGTCTTCGCGCGCACGGGTTACAAGCTGCCCGACGCGGAGGAGCATGAGATTGAGGAAGAGATTTTCCGGATTCTTCCCGGCGTCGCGCCTGCCGATTCCCCCTCTGAGCTTTTGCGGACTTCGGACGTCCGGCCTTATCTGGACTTCCTGCTCTCGACCGTCGGGAACGGGGAGGGCGGAAGCAATTCCGGGACGAGAGCGCTTCAGGGATTGAAGCTCGTCATCGATTGCGGCAACGGGGCGGCTTCGGCGCTGGCGCCTGACCTGTTCCGGGAAGCGGGCGCCGGGGTAACGGCGATCTGCAACACGCCGGACGGGCGGAATATCAACCTGAACTGCGGCGCGCTGCACGTCGAACGGTTGCGCGAAGCGGTTCTCGCGCTCGGTGCGGACGCAGGGATAGGTTTTGACGGAGACGCGGACCGTGCAATGCTGATCTCGCCTCGCGGATGTCTGGTGGATGGGGACGCGGCGATGCTGATTGCGGCGCGCCGGCTACAGGCCGACGGTCATCTGGAGGGCAACGTGGTAGTGTCCACGGTGATGTCGAATCTGGGGCTGGAGAAGGCGCTGGGGCGGCTGGGGATCTCGATGTTGCGGACTCCGGTGGGCGACAAATATGTGCTCGAAGAAATGCTGCGGCGGAAAGCCGATCTGGGTGGCGAACAATCGGGCCATGTGATCTTCGGCGCCTACGCGACAACCGGCGATGGAATGCTGACCGCGCTCAAAATCCTGGAAACATGCGTCCGCGAGCACGCGACGCTTGACGATCTGGGGGCTGACCTGACCGTTTTTCCGCAGTTGCTGGTCAATATCCGGGTAAGGGAGCGGAAGCCGCTCGACCAGATGCCGCGCGTGGTGGAAGAGATCCGCGCGGCCGAGGTGGCGCTCGACGGGACGGGGCGGGTGCTGGTGCGCTTCTCGGGGACCGAACCGCTGGCCCGTGTCATGGTGGAAGGTCCGGACCTGGAACAGGTCAGCCACTGGGCCGAACGTATTGCTTCCATAATTCGCGGCGAATTGGGATGAATTGACAAAAACGGGTTCACCCCGAAGAATGGACAGGACTGTCACAAACGGAACTAAATAAAGGTCTTGTACCGCACGAAATACCCCGATATCGACCATTCAAAAAATGAATTGGACCGGCCCTGTCACTCCTTTCTACACTACGGTTTGACAGGGGAAAAACCATTGGTCACGCCCGCGGAAGGTTCCAGCACGCAAATAGCGCTGCTGCACCGCATCAGCAGCATTGTGAGTTCGGATCAGGATATCGAGTCGATTTTACACGAAATGGCGATGCTGACCATGAACGTGACGCACTCGGATGCTTGTCTGGTGTATCTGATCGATCGCGCCACCAATGAGATCGTGTTACGCGCATCGCAGCTTCCGCACGACGCCGAAATCGGCAACGTGCGCATGAAGATGGGGGAAGGAATTACGGGATGGGTGGCTGCCCATAACTCGGTGGTTGCGCTGGCTAAGAACGCTGCTTCGGACGCGCGTTTCAAGCCGTTCGGTTCGCTGCCGGAGGACACGTACCAGGCGTTTATGTCCGTTCCGCTCGTCGACAGCGGAGAAATTATCGGCGTAATCAATGTGCATCACCGGGAGCCCCATCGGCACTCGAGCGATGACGTCGCCCTGGTCACGTTCATCGGAGAACAAATGGGCGGCCTGATTGCGCGGGCGAAGCTGACCGAGCAGTCGCAGACCGCGGTTCGCCGGATGGAGACGCTGGCCGCGGTGGCGCAGGCGATTTCCGCCGAAAGCTATCTGGAACGTATTCTGCAGGCGATCTCGGAGATGCTGGCGGAAACGCTTGACTCGGCGGTCTGCTCCATCCTGCTGGTGGACGAGGAAAAAAAAGAGCTGACCGTGAGCGCGGCGCGTTGTTCGGCGCCCGATTACATGCACCGGATGCCGATCCGGATGGAGGGCTCGCTGATCGAATATGTGATTCGCCAGGGGCACCCGATCGTTATTCCGAATATCCACAACGAGAAACAGTACCGGTATCCGGAGCTGGCGCGTAAATCGGGACTGATGTCGCTGCTGGCCGCGCCGCTGACTTCGCAGGGCAAGGTCATGGGATCGATCAATATCTACACGCGGGACGAGCGGGGTTTCAGCGACGACGAGGTGGGTTTCGTCAAAGTGGTGGCCGGGCAGGCGGCGATCGCGATCCGGAATGCCCGGCTCATGTCGGAAACTCTGGACATGAAGCGGACGCTTGAGGCGCGCAAGCTGATTGAGCGGGCCAAAGGCATTCTTCAACACAAACACAGTCTTACGGAAGAAGAAGCCTATCTGCGGCTGCGCAACGAAAGCCGGAGATTGCGCCGTTCCATGCGGGATCTGGCGGAGGCTGTGATTCTGGCCGACGACCTGAACCGTAAGGATGGGACAGCCAGGGTCGCGGTGCGCGAAGACGAAGAGATTATTTAAGCGATATAACTGCCCGACAACAGGGGAAACAACCCGCGCCACGCCTTCGGCGGCCAGATCGTCCGGAAACTCCATCGGATCGAGGGCGATCTGCTCCGGTGCGAAAATGGAGGCGTCATGTCCCTGACACGGTTTGCCGGAATCCTGCTCCTTGCGCTATCCTTGCCGGCGCAAACGATAACCGAAGCCGGAGTGATCCATGGACGCGTAATTGACACCGATGGAAATCCCGTAAAAGCTGCCCGAGTATACGTGCTGCCGGAGGGACCACTGGCTACACGGACGCGCACCGCAATAGCGGATGAAACTGGCGCATTCGTAATAGACCACCTGGCTTTCGGGGCCTACGGCGTTTTCGGCAACAAGGAAGACGATGGTTACGCGGATACGCTGTGGTTTTCCACCAGCACTGTGGTTCCCGGCGTCACGCTATCCGCCCAACAACCCACAGGCACGGTCGTGCTGCGGTTCGGTGCCAGGGCCGGCACAATCACCGGCACGGTCAGAGACGAGCGAACCGGTAAGCCCGTCCCAGTGGTTTTCACCATGCGGCGTTTGAGCGATTCGTGGGTTCACGAGATGTCGCAGCCGCCCGGCTTCCGTGTTCTCATCCCGGCCTTGGAGGAGTTCAGCCTGGAAGCGTCGGCGGAAGGCTACCAGAAATGGGAATCCGGGGCGCATCCATTGCGGCTGGAGCCGGGCGGTCAATTGCATTTGGATATCAGGCTAAGACCGCAATCTGACAAGGCTGGAGCTTCGAGATTTCTTGTCCCGGAAGGATATCGAGGGCTGTTGCGATTGGAGTGTGACATCGGCGATCGACCGGCGGTTCCCCGCGACAGCGGCGTCAATGTATTCAAATTCCCTGACGGCGGCGGCATCTTGAGAACATCATCTTCGTGCCCGAAGGCAGGCCCGCAGAACGTCTACTTTTACTACTCTGGCGACGGATCGACGCACGCATTCCCGGACAATTACCGGGACGGGAACGGCCTGATTTGGGGAGAATATAGCGGCATCCGCGGTAATAATGTTGTTGAGTTCGGGTTCTTCGTGGGCACCGAAGAAGAGTACACGAAAGCAACAAAATGAGCAGGCAATGTGCAAGCCGCCTGAAGGCGGCTGCAGGCTGAAGCCCGCCCCACAGTCTGCCCGGCCAATAATGACGAACGGCTCTGCGAGAATAAAGGCAGCGCTTCATGCGGCCATTCGAACCGCTTTTCAGCAATCCGCACGTCCTGACTATTCTCGGCAATTTCTGGCCGCGGGAGTATGACTTTTCCCGTTTCCCGATGGAGAGCCGCTTCGTGCGCACCGATGAAGACACGCAGGTTCTGGTGCAAAAGCAGCGCCCTCTGGCGGCGCCGGTCGGCGAAACGGTGCTGCTGCACGGGCTCGAAGGGAACGGGGAGTCCGGGTACATCCGCAGCATGGCGTGGGACGCGCTGCAGGCGGGGTTCATCGTGCACCGGTTCCACATGCGCACCTGCGGCGGCACGGCCGAACAGTGCAAGACGCTTTACCACGCGGGCCTGACGTCGGACCTGCGGGTTTTCCTCGAAGGTCGGCGGGGCTCGGGCCTGCCGCTGTTTCTAATCGGATTTTCGCTGGGCGGAAACGTGGCGCTGAAACTGGCGGGCGAACTGGGAGAGACGGACCTGATCGAGGGCGTTTGCGCGATTTCGACGCCGATCGATCTGGCGGCCGGCGTGCGCCGGATCGGAGCGTTGGAAAACCGCTTGTATGAGCGCCGCTTTCTGAAACGCATGCGCGCGCGGCTGCTGGCGACGGGCCGTTATAAGAGGGAAGAACTGGAAGCGGCGCGCACGCTCTATGAGATTGACGACCGGATCACCGCGCCGTCATTCGGTTTTGAGGGCGCCGATCATTACTATGCGACGCAATCCGCACAGATTTATCTGGACCGGATCCGCGTGCCAACCCTGCTCATCCAGGCGAAGGACGATACGTTTATTCCGTTCGAGATGTACGGGCATCCGGCGATCTCTTCGAACCCGTATATCCGGCTGGTGGCGACGGAGCGTGGAGGGCACCTCGGATTCCTCGCGCGCCGCGGTCCGCGTTTCTGGGTGGATGAGATCGCGCTCGATTTCCTGAAGAACCTGGCTTTGACGGCCACGCAAGCCAGCCATACACGCTAATATCACGATTATGGAGTATATCGGCCGTTACCGGATCATCGGGGAACTCGGCCGGGGCGCCATGGGCGTGGTTTATCATGCGACCGATCCGGCGATCGGGCGTTCCGTTGCCATTAAAACCATAAGAATTCGCGATATCAACGATACGCAGCAGCGGGACAAACTGCGCGAACGCCTGTTTCGGGAAGCGCGTTCCGCCGGAGTGCTTTCGCATCCGAATATCGTGACGATTTACGATATGGACGAAGTGGACGGCCTTGCGTATATCGCGATGGCATACGTCAACGGTCCCACGCTCGAAAAGGTTCTGGCTTCGCAGGCTCCGCTTTCCGGCGCCAGCATGCTGCGAATCCTGCGGCAGACGGCTTCGGGGCTGGATTATGCGCATGGGCGCGGCATTGTCCACAGGGACGTGAAACCGGCCAATATCATGACCGATGAAGATGGCGCGGTGAAGATCGCCGATTTCGGGATTGCGAAGATCGCCGCCTCCGGGAACGTGACCGAGACGCGCACGGTGGTGGGGACGCCGAATTATATGTCGCCCGAGCAGGTGCAGGGGCAGGTGGTGGATGGCCGGTCCGACCAGTTCTCTCTGGCCGTGATTGCGTACGAAATTCTGACCGGGGAGCGCCCGTTTCAGGGCGAGCATTTGAGCACCGTCGTTTACCGGATTGTGGCGGAGCAGCCGGCTGGCGCGCACGTGATTAACGGCACGCTCACGCCCCAGATCGACGCGGTGCTGCGCCGGGGTCTCTCGAAAAAACCGGACGAGCGCTTTCCGAACTGTTCCAATTTTGTAGGCGCGCTCGAGGTGGCATGCGCGGAATCCCGCGGCTGGAAGACGCTGACGGCCGGCGGGGCCGCGGCGATGCCCACGATTGCGGTGGAGGGCCCGGGCAAGAGCGCCGCCGCCAGTTTGCCCCCACTACCGGTACCGCGGGAACGAGAGCCTCCACGTACTTCGTTTCCGATGCCGTTCCTGCTGAGCCTGGTGGTTGTGCTTGGGATCGCCGGCGCAATCGCGTGGCAGGCTGGTCTCATTCCGGCCGGTCTGATTCCAGGCGGTCTGTTCTCATTCGGAAGCCATGAGCAGGCAGTGGCACGCCCGGAGCCAAAGCCGTTACAGGCACCTTCCGCAGTGCCCGCAAGCGCGCCTGTGGTGCCCGCGGTGCCCGCGAGCGCGCCCGTAGTGCCGCCCGCGGTGCCCGCGCCGGCAGTGGTGGAAAAACCCAGCCCGTTTGCAGTTCCCACGCAGACGGTGCCGGCGCCCGCTGAGGTCGTCAGCGTTTCCGCTGCGCGCGCGCAGCCAGGCGCGAGTATTCAGGATGTCTGGGTCACAAGCAATCCACCCGGCGCGAAGGCGGTACTGGACGATAACCTGGCGCTGGCCTGTCAGACCCCCTGCATGTTGCACGGCGTCACGGGCGTGCACCGTCTCACCGTTTCGGAGGCGGGATACGAAAACGAATCGAGGGAGGTTCGTATCGGCGATGTCGCGATGGATGCCCCGCCGATCACCCTGCGCCACCCCAGCGGGACCCTGATGCTGACGACCATTCCTTCGGGCGCGAACGTCCTCATCGACGGGAAACCAATGCCGCAGGTGACGCCGGCTCAGATCACGCTGGCTCCCGGAAGCCATACGGTCACCGTGCAAAAAGGCGGCAGGTCCCGGACCCAGCGCGTGGAAGTTCAGGAAAGCCTGATTTATATGCGGATTCCACTCGATCAGTAGCGCGATTCCGCGATGAAGGCGCCGGCCTCGATCAGTTCCGCGTCCGACACTTCGTGCGCGCGTCCGCGATAGATGCGAACCTGGACGTCGGCGCCGAAGCTTTCCATTACACGCGCGGTTTCATGAACGCGGGCCTCCGGAATCCACTCGTCCACGTCGCTGCCCGTGATCAGCACGCGTGTACCCGCGAGCATTGCCGGCGAGCCGGACCATTGCGTTCCAGGCGGACCGAACAGACCGCCGGTGAGGATGACCGTGGTGGCGCAGCGGCCGGGATGCCGCAGCGCATATTCGGCCGCGAGGCACGCGCCCTGGGAAAAGCCGAGCATGACAAGATGCTCCCCGTCGAGCCGGCCGGCTTCACCCTTGTCGCCGGCCCGGTCAACAGCGTTATCGATCCGATGGATAGCTTGCGTGAGAAACGGTTCGTGCGAGGGCAGGGGGTCCATGAAAAGCCCTGGATACCAGGTCCGATCATGGCCCGCGGATGGGGCAATCCAATGAATGTTATTCCGATTGAGCCTGGAGGCGAGATAAACCATCTCCTCCGGAGTGCGGTACCGGCCGTGGATCAGGACGCCGCCCAGTTCCGCGGCGCCCGGCGGCGGGCCCGCTTCAAGAAAGCGAGCCCGCTTGTAACCGCCGGTCAATTCTTCGTGTGGATGAAGGTCGCGTCGGTGCGCCTCGATACCGGAACAGCGGGTTCCACCTTCACCGGACCGTTGGATTCGGGAACCGTGATCGGCTCCAGCATGGCCATGATCTCATCGCGCCGTTCTTCGAACCACGGCGGAAGCAGCATGTGCTGGCCAAGTTCGTTGTAGGGCTCGTCGCGCGTGAAAGATCCAGCCGCGTTGGCCGCGCACTCCGTGAGGATACCGGCTGGAGAGCGGCAATAGATCGAGTGAAAGTAATTCCGGTCCTTGATCTCCGAACAGTCGGTATAGCCGAGTTCTTCGTAGATGCCCTTCTGTTCGGCCAGTTCCTCATCCGAGCCTACTTCAAGGGCCATGTGATGGCCGGTTCCGGCGCCGAAGCCCCAGCTGCCCTGCGCCTTGTCGGGCTCGTGCATCAGGATGATGGTTTTTGCCGCGCCGCCATTTCCGATTTCAAAACGATGCGCATTGCCATCCACGCCGGTCTTCTTCATGCCCAGCGCTTCCGTATAGAAACGCTCCTGTTCGGAAACTTCGCGTACGGAAAGGACGGGACCGTAGAAGCCGCGGACGGTGACGTCGCGCGAGATCTCGTCCGTTGTCCAGCCCTTGCGTTTGTCGTTGGGATCTTCGACTACTTCCAACTCCAGCCCGGAGGGGTGCTGGAAACGGATGTACGAGTGTCCGAAACGCTCCTGCTTCCCGCCGTGCGAAACTTTGTGCCGGTTGAGGTGCTCGACCCAGAAGGAAATGGTACCCTTCGGCACCGTATAAGCGGTGGCCTCGATCTGACCCGAACCTTTGCGCCCTGCCACTCTCTTGTAGGGAAAGGTGGTCAGGACCGAACCGGGTTCGGCGTTGGCGTTCGCGTAATACAGATGATAGTGCGCGTACCGGCCATCAAACAGGACGGTCTGTTTGATCAGGCGCTGGCCCACAACCTGGGTGAAAAAATCTACGTCTTCCTGGGCGCCACTCGCACAGACCGTGATGTGGTGCATGCCCGTAACGGGGTAATTCATCGTATTGCCTCCAAAGAAATTAAACTCTCCAGAATCTCCGCGTTCGCAGCATATCATGCAGTGCCCGCCCCTCGAACGACAAAGGCCGGACTGCCCGCGACAGGCGCGCGCTCGCCCGCTTCGCGTGATATGTTGAGGCGGACAATGATATATTACCTATCGCGTGGCTGCCGCGGGACGAAGGCGCTGGCGCGGGACCGGTTCCGGTCCATATTGTGAGCGGGCAGTTCGGGAGACACCATAAAAATGATTCAGCTTTTTATAGCCAGAGCCAGTAGCGGGATCGCGCTGGCGGCGCTTTTGGCGAGCGGCCTGGCGGTCGCGCGGCCGGCAGCCGCACAGATGGATTTCTCGGGAAATTGGGGCACGATCATTGCGGAAGACTTTCCGGAACGCATACCCGGTCCGGAGCTTGGCGATTACCTCGGACTTCCAATTACCGCCGCTAATCGACTCCGCGCGGACAGCTGGAGCCCATCCCGTCTCACCATGCCCGAGCAGCAATGCCGCGTGCACGTTTCCCCCTACATCTACCGTGGCCCGACGAACCTGAGAATCTGGGAGGAGAAAGACCCGGAGACGCAGGCTTTGGTCGCCATTCATAATTACAGTCAGACCTACGAGCAGAACCGCACGATCTGGATGGACGGCCGTCCGCATCCGCCCGATTATGCCATGCATACGTGGATGGGTTTCTCGACCGGAAAATGGGAAGGCGAGATCCTTACTGTATATACGACTCACATAAAAACGGGCTGGATCCGGCGTAACGGTCTGATCGAGAGCGACCGTGCCACGTTGACCGAGCATTTCATCCGGCATGGCGATATTCTGACGCACGTCAGCATCGTCACGGATCCGGGGTATCTGACGGAGCCGCTCATCAAGAGTCAGGATTTTCGGGTGAACACCCGCTACGAGGGGAACTGGCTTTATCCATGCGAATCGGTGGAAGAGGTGGTTGGCAGGCAACCGGGCCAGGTGCCGAATTTTCTACCCGGGAAGAATCCTTTTCTTAAAGAGTATCTGACGAACCATCCGATGGTTCCCGAGCAGGCAACGCGGGGCGGCGCGGAAACCATGTATCCGGAATACCGGTTGAAATTGAAGGCGATGGAGGCCAAAACGGCCACCACGGCGAAGAAATAGAAAGCGGATCTGGAGCCGATCATGAAACGAAGAATCTTCAATTTCCCGGTTTGCATGCGGACGCCGCTGCAAGTGGCTCTGATTGGCATTACGGCGCTGGCCGGTACGCTTGCCGCGCAGACGAATATGACGGCGGCGGAGAGCCACGGCGAGCAAAACGCGGATTTCGCGAAAGCTGAGATTCATGTTCTGCCGGTTCAGGGCAATATTTATATGGTTGTCGGCGACGGCGCCAATATCACCCTGCAGGCGGGTAAGCAAGGCGAGGTACTCGTCAATACCGGCTTTGACAAGATGTCCGCCAAACTGATCGCGGCTATCAAGAAGTATTCCGACCGGCCGTTGCAATACATCATCAACACAAACTCCTATCCGGATAGCACGAGCGGCAACGATCTCGTTAAAGATGCGGGCACCACGATTACCGGGGCTAATGTCACCAACGACATCAAGGATTCGAGAGACGGAGCGCAGATCCTGGCGCAGGAAAACGTGCTGATCCGAATGAGCGCGCCAACCGGGCAGAAGTCTCCCACACCCGACGGTGCATGGCCGACGGATACCTTCCTCGGCAACGAGAAGCCCCTTTTCTTCAACGGTGAATCGATCCGGATTATCCATCAACCCAGCGCCCTGACGGATGGAGACAGCATCGTTTATTTCCGCCGGTCGGACGTGATCAGCGCCGGGGATTTGTTCAATACGGACGGATATCCGGTGATCGATTTCGCAAAGGGCGGCAGCATCGAAGGGACGGTTCTCGCCTTGACCAATATTGTCAATCTGGCGATCGTGGAACACGAGGAAGAGGGCGGCACGCTGGTGATCCCCGGGCACGGCCATCTTTGCGATCAGGCTGAAGTGGTGGAATACCGGGACATGGTGGCCATCGTTCGGGACCGTATCAAGGCGATGATTAAGGATGGCATGACGCTGGAGCAGGTAAAGGCGGCGAAACCGACTCTGGATTACGATCCCCTCTATGGGCACAACAGCTACTGGACGCCGGATATGTTTATTGAGGAAGCTTACAAGAGCCTCAAGAAGTCTTAAGGGCGGCATCGCTTTGATCGCTCTCGCGGCGGCGGTCTCTCCCGCCGTTCGAGGCGGCGCCGCGGTGTTCAGAAGCGAGCCCGTAACCGCGCCTCTGCTGGAGCTGATACGCCACGCGACGTGGCATCCCGGGTGCCCGGTAGCGCCTGAAAACTTACGGCAGCTCACTCTGACTTTCCGGGATTTCAAAGGCAGGCAACGCACCGGAACTCTGCTGGTTAACGCGGATCTGGCCGACGAAACCATGCGAATTTTCCGCGATCTCTTCCGCAGCGGATTCATGATCGAACGCATGACCCCGATCGGGTATTACGGGGGCAACGACGACGCCTCGATGGCGGCGAACAACACCTCGGCCTTCAATTGCCGGGATACGACCGGCAAACCGGGCGTTTTTTCCAACCACAGCTGGGGCCGCGCGATCGATATCAATCCCCTGACGAATCCGTACGTAAAAGACGGCAAAGTGCTTCCTCCCGGCGGCCGCAAATACCTGGACCGGACCAGGGAGTTCAAAGGCTCGATTCTGAAGGACAGTTTCATCGTCCGCGAGTTTGAAAAGGCGGGATGGACCTGGGGCGGGCGATGGTCCGACAGGCAGGATTATCAGCACTTCGAGAAGCAGGCGAGCCGCTGACCGGGCAATCGGCTATCCTGATAGTTGTTCCCTTAATGTTTCGCTTTTCTTTAGTGTTGTATCCAGTAGTAGAAAGCCGCCTGAAAGGCGGCTGCAGGCTGAAAGCCCGCCCCACAATCTGCCCGGTTATTTTGCAGACACACCACTAGAATGTTTCGCTTCTCTCTAGCCGGCGCGCTGCTGGCCCTTCTCGTTCTGGCTCCGGCCGCAAGATCGCAGGATCCGGAGGAGGCATGGAAAACGCTGTTTATGCAGGCCGTTTACCAGGCTGGCGCGAAGCAGTATCCGAAGGCGGAGGAGAGCCTGCTCAAAGCCCTTCACGAAGCCGAACGCTTCGGCGCGGCCGACGCGCGCGTAGGCTCAACGCTGAATACGCTGGGGCTTGTTTATGCGGCGGAGAATAAATTCAGCGACGCGGAGGGCGCTTATCGCAAGGCGCTCGTCATTCTGGACAAGGCTTACGGCAGCGACAGTATCGACGTCGCCAACGTGAACTTCAACATTGCGACATCCATGTTCAACCAGGGCCATCAGGTGGACGCCCAGCCCTTCATTCAGCGGGCGCTTGAAGGCTACGAGAGACTGCTCGGAGGCACCAGCGTGAAGACCGCGGCGGTGCTGTGCATGCTGGGCGATTCGTATCGCCTGATGAAAAACTTCAGCGCGGCCGAGGGGCCGCTGAGGCGATGCGCCGATATCCGCGAATCCGACGGCGGAATGCAGAATGCCGATCTGGCGGACGCGCTTTACAGTCTAGCGCTGGTGTATGTGGGGGAAGGGAAGTACGGGCTGGCGGAACCGAGGTTCACGCTTACCGAAAAGATCCGCGAGAACACGCTCGGGTTGACCAGCCCTCTGCTCGCGCAGACGATGGAAGATCACGCCGCGCTGCTGAAATCGATGGGGCGAACGGAAGAGGCGAACAAGCTGATTACGATTTCGTCGGCGATCCGCCGAGCCGATAAGAAGACCGGCAAGTAGCGGCTCACTCAGTTCGCCGGCCCACGAAACGCCTGATTTCATCGGCCAGTGCCGGGACGCAGATCACGTAGTTGCCGCCATAGATCGTGTCGTTACCCTCGAAATCGAAAGTGACGCAGCCGGCTTCTTCCGCTATGATTTTCAACGGAGCCAGATCCCAGGGCTGAGCCTGCACTTCTATCCAGGCATCGGCGCGGCCGCTCGCGACCGTCACGGCATCGAGACAGCCACCCATGCTGCGAACCGTCCAGAAGCCGGAGATCCACTCGATCACTTCCCCGGCAAAAGGATAACGGTGCAGGTAGCTGAGCCCGTTGCAGCACAGCAGCGCCTCGGCCTTTGTGCGAACGCCGGAGGCATGGATGCGCTGGCCGTCCTGGAACGCTCCTTCGCCGCGTGCTGCTGAAAACATCTCGCCCGTGGCGGGGAAAAAGGCGAAGCCAGCCACCATTTTGCCCTGCTCTTCGAGCCCTATCAGTACGCTCCAGGCGCGCGTGCCCCGGATGAAATCGCGTGTGCCGTCGATCGGATCGACAATCCACCTGCGGCCGTTCGAAGATTCGCGCGTGGCGCCTTCCTCCCCGAGGAGGCCGTCTTCCGGAAATGCCCGCAGCAACTCTTCCGCGATGAGTTTCTCGCAGGCGCGATCCGCGATCGTCACCGGCGATTCGTCATGCTTGATCTCGATCCCGATATCGCCCCTGCGGATTTTCAGGGCGAGATCGCCCGCCTTCCGCGCAATCGCCGCTCCTGTTTCCAATTCGTTTCGATATGACATTCCCTTTCTCCAGACTACACAGTTCCGAAGCGCGGCAGGTTAAAATATCTCAGATGGAAAACTTCCGCGATTTCGAAATCGGCCCCGACCCGTTCGGCCGGCAGTGGCATGCGCAATTCAAATATCTCCAGACGGCGATTTCAATCCGGCACAGCGACTCCGTGGACGTCCGTTACGTTCTCGACGACGGCAGCGAGCAAATAGAGAAGACAGTCGTAATCCAGAATGCCGATATACGCGCTTATGGCAAGCGCACGGGCCGTCCGATCGGTGACGCATGGTGCTCGCGCATCGCGATGTGCAAGCTGCGGTACGTTATCGAGACAGCGGAAGATCTCGAAAAAGACTACCTCCCGGTCACTGCCCGCGAGATTGAAGAGTACGATTCAAAAATCAGGCAGTGGGAAGACGAATGGGGCAAGAAGCACGCGGCCTGACAGGCGAATGAGATCTTCTTTCTCTTTGAGAGCGGGTCCTTCGAGAGCGGGCCGCTTGCTGGCCGGAGTATTATGCTTCGTCGTGCCGGCCCTGGCCGTCGACTGGAAGGGCCTCAAACCCCAGGGCTATGTCAGCGACTTTGCGGGTGTCGTGGATGCGCAAAGTAAAGCCGCGATCGAAAGCTACGCGGCCCGCGTTCAGCAGGCCACCGGAGCGGAACTGGCCTTCGTCACGGTCCAGTCGGTGGAAGGCGAGCCGATCGAGGACGTTGCGAACGATCTGTTCCACGCCTGGGGTATTGGAAAGAAGGGCGAAGACAACGGCGCGCTGCTGCTGCTCGCGGTAGCGGACCGCAAATCGCGCCTCGAGGTTGGCGGCGGTCTCGGCGGGGCGATTCCGGATGGCATGGCGGGGCTGCTGCTCGATGACATGCGTCCCGCGTTACGGGAGAATCAGTACGGTCCGGCCCTCCTGGTTGCGGCCGAACGGCTTGGCACGACCCTCGCGCAGTCCAAAGGCGTTACGATCCCGCTTCCGGCCGTTGCCACGCGCGTGCGCCGGACCACGCGCGACAGCATTCCCTGGCCAACGATTCTCATCGGGATCTTTATTCTGCTGATGCTTTTCCGGCGCGGCGGCGGGAATCGCTCCGGTGGTGGAGGAGGCGGCGGATTCTGGACAGGGATGCTGCTGGGCGGGCTGCTCAACGCGGGGGGCGGATCGCGAGGCGGCCGGGATGGCGGCGGTTTCGGTGGTTTCGATTCGGGCGGCGGCGGGGGTGGTTTCGGCGGCTTCGGCGGGGGAGACTCCGGCGGTGGCGGGGCATCGAGCGACTGGTAAAGTTGCAGGTAGAATAACCGGAGCTATTGCATGGCTGATGCGCTCGATCAACTCGTGGAGAAACTGCGGAAAGCCCTCGGTTCCGATCTCGTCTCGGTCGTCCTGTATGGCTCGGCAGCGGTGGGCGACCACAATGGCAAGTTTTCCGATTACAACATCGTTTGCGTTCTCAGCCGGATCGAACCTGCACAGCTGGGCGCTTCAGAGGCTATTTTCCGCTGGTGGCGCGGACAGGGTAACCCGGCTCCTCTGCTGCTCACGGAGCATGAGGTGCGGACATCGACGGACTGCTTCGCCATCGAATTCCACGACATCGAAGAGCACCATCGCATCCTGTTTGGAGCCGACGTGGTCTCCGGGCTGAGCGTCGACGACTCGTTTTACCGGGCACAGGTCGAGCACGATCTGCGCGCGAAATTGTTGCGGCTGCGCCAGAAAGCCGCCGGAATCCTTTCGGACAAGGACGTTCTGCGGCGGCTGCTGGTCGATTCGGTTTCCACGTTCTGCGTGTTGTTCCGGCATGCTCTGATCCTCTATGGCGTGGAGGCGAAAGCCCGCAAGCGCGAGATCGTCGAGCAGGCGCGGGAACGGTTTGGAATCGATCCGGCGCCTTTCATTACTTTGCTCGACCGGCGGGAGGAACGCACGAAACCGAAGGACATCGAGCCGGAAGCGCTGCTGGCGGCCTACCTGAACGAGATCGGTAAAGTGATCGACGCCGTGGATTGTCTGGAAAAGGATACTCACCCATGAAAACCCGCATTATCGTGCTCATCGTTGTCGCTTTCGCCATCGTACTCGGAGGTTGTGGGTTCGTGGGAGCGCGCAACAAACTCGCAACCGAGAGGGAAGCCATCAGCGGACAGTGGAGCCAGGTGGATGCCGATCTTCAGCGGCGGGCGGACCTGATTCCGAATCTGGTCGAGACCGTGAAGGGGTACGCGAAAGAAGAGACGGGCGTGGTCCAGTCGGTCGCGAATGCGCGCGCGGCGCTGGGAGGAGCGAGGACTCCCGAGGATAAGATTCAGGCCAACAACCAGCTCGACGGAGCGTTGAGCAGGCTGCTGGTGGTGGTTGAGAATTATCCCAATCTGAAAGCGAACGAAAATTTCCGCCAGTTGCAGTTCGAGCTTGCGGGCACCGAGAACCGCATCCTGCAATCGCGCCGCCGTTATAACGAAGCGGTGCAGACGTACAATACCGATCTGTCGCTGTTCCCCGCGAACGTAGTAGCATCGATTTCCGGATTCCAGCGCGAGGACGCTTATTTCAAGCCCGAACCAGGCGCGCGCACGGTGCCGAAAGTTCAGTTCTGAACCAGGAAAATGAGCGGCGGAGGACGCGATAATAGTAGCAATGTCCGACGCCGTAGTCTGCCCCGAGTGTAATGGGACCGGGTGGAAGATTGTTGAACGCGAAGAAGTTTCCGGAGCGGTGCGCTGCGAGTGCGCGGCAGTCGGGCGCGCCGCGCGCCTTGAATCCGGCGCCGACATCCCTCCGTTGTACGCCAACGCATCTTTCGAGAACTTCCTTCTGTCCCGCGACAACCCCATCGGATATCGGGAACTGACGGAAGTCTACCTCGCGGTGCGGGGCTATGCGCGCGACTTCCCGGACACGAAGAAGCCGGGACTGTTGCTGATGGGCGAGCCGGGCAGCGGCAAAACGCACCTCGCCGTGGCTGCCTTTCGCGCCATCATGGCGAAGGGTTTTGAAGGGTTGTTCTTCGATTATCAGAATCTGCTCGGACGCATCCGCTCCGGCTACGACGCTTCCTCCAATTCGAGCGATAAGGAGGCCTACAAAGTCGCGATGGATATGGAGGTGATTCTGCTGGACGACCTCGGCGCGCATCGCGTTACCGATTGGGTGGAAGACACCGTCACATCGATCATTACCTCCCGCTGCAACCAGCGCAAACCGTTGATCGCGACCACCAACCTGGTCGATCCGGAAGCCGGCCAGGCGACCTACGAAAGAACCGGCGGGGGCAAAATCGATTATCGAACGACCTTAACCGACCGTATCGGTCCGCGCGCCCGCTCGCGTCTATTCGAAATGTGCCGCGTAATCAAGATGCCTCTCGTCGAAGACTTTCGCATGCGAAGGCCGAGCGGGCACTGGCCGGACGAACGATGATCCGTGCCGCCGTCCTCATTCTCCTCTCAGCGGCCGTTGCGCCCGCGTGGGTGGAATCGGTCGAATTTCCCTGGAACGCTTGCCCGAAGCCCCTTTGGGAGGCCGAACTCGTCTGGCTGAAGAACATCGGCATCACGCACGTAAGCCTCCCGCCCGCGCGGGATGTGCCGCAGTTGACCGAAGTGCTCCGCATTATCCGCCGGCTTGGCATGGAAGCCGATCTGGAAGGCCCGGTCCCCGATGCGCTGTTGCCGCTGACGCGCGCGCACGGAGGTCCGCTGACCGACCCTCTGCCGGGTCCCCCGGTTCGCCTTTCCGCCCTGTCTCCGGCAGCCGTGACGCGCTCCCGGGATCTGCTGATTTCCGGAACCGGCGCTTTACTGTGGACCGATGCGGAAGAAACGCTCGGGGCCGACGGGTATCGTCCCGGTGCCGTTAACTTCGCCGGTGAAGAGACACTGGCCACGGTCCCGCTTCTTCGCAGCGCGCGGCTTGCGGCGTATTGGAGCGGCACGTTCCCGTCTTTGCGCCGGATGCCGGGCGCTTCGGCTCTTCGCCCGGCTGCAGTGCCAGGCAAACCCGTTCCGCCTGCCCCCTCGGTGAGCCAGTTTACCGGTGAGAACGGGATATCCGTGGTATCCATCGTGAACAAATCCGCGAAGGCCTGGGCAGGCGGCGTCAGAGTCTTTTACCCCGCTGCGAAGCGGGCCATCAGCATCCCCGGGATTGCGGTTCCCGCCAACGATGCGCTCTGGCTCCCGGTGAATGTGCCTCTTACCGCGGGCCCTCTCTGCAAGGATTGCAGCGCCTTCGGGAACGCCGGCCATCTCGTCTATGCCACCGCCGAACTGACCGCGATGGAGTACGAAAACGGCATTCTGGCCATGGAGTTCGCGGCGCCTTCGGCGGGCGAAGTCGTGTTGCAGCTTTCGCGCGAGCCATCCGGACCCCTGATCGCAGGGGGGATGCCGGCCGCATTCCAGTGGGACGACCATAATTTGCGCGCGCGATTGACCATCCCCGCCGGCAAGGGCAGGGACAAGCACGTGCGCATCGGCCTCGCGATCGAGCCACCGGATGCCACCGCGTTCTTCGACGACGCGCGCGTTCTGATAATCGGGGAGACCAATCGTCTGGCGGCGCAATTTTCATCCGAGGCGATTGCGCGGCGATCGAGGCTCCGCTCGGCCCCGCCGTTTGCGGCTGAACAGGAAGCGGGGAAAGAGCCACTGGGGCTCATTTACAGGATCACGGTGCCCGGCACGGCTATCCATGGCGATCATGCGGATCTGGCGATTGAAGCGGACGGCACGCAGATGAGCCATGCGCGCCCGCGGCTTTTGGAACCCGTGGAATTGCGTTTCCCGGACGCAATCGACGTGCATCTTGCCTCGAACGCGGTGCTGCCCTTGTTTCCCGCAACCGTTTCTCTGAATCAGCGGGCTGGCCGGGACCTGATCGTCGCCGTGCGTAACAACGCGCCGGAGATCCGCAATTTTCAACTGGAACCCAAAGCGGAGGGGCTCGAGTTTCTGCCCGTGAAACTGGAGGTGACGGTAGGGGCTTCCGTATCGCGCGAGGTCACGTTCCGGGTCTTCGCGAGAGACGCCACGCCCGGCCTGCATACCGGTTCCGTCGTGGTATCGGGCGCGGCGTCTTCATCGGAGCCGATTCAGTTTGCGGTATTCCCCGAGGGCGGCGCGGTGGCGTTTTCAACCGGCGGTTTCTCGCTCATTGAAAGCGCAAAACTCCGGGCCTCTTTCCTGCCGGGACGGTGGCTGGAACTGGTCAACAAGGAAAACAACCGCAATCTGCTGGCAAGCACGGGAATTCCTTTCACCGGGGGCGGCATCGAGACACGCGGCGATGCCCTGGCCTTCCAGGATGGCCAGAAGATTCTCAAGCTGGAAGACCTGGAACAAATCGCCCCGAAACCGAAGCGCTGACGGGCAAATATCGATCGTATTGAGGAGCGGCCCGCTGACAACTGACCGCTAACGCGACGGCATCGACTTCGGACTCGGCTGCAGGTGGCCCAGAAGCCTGTGCGGCCGGTAAGGCTTCTCAAGCGCCGCTACCTCCTCGGCCGTCAGTTTGATATCGACCGCGGCGATGAGTTCCTTCAGTTGATGCGGCTTCGTCGTACCGATAATCGGGGAGGTGATTCCCGGCGCCTGCAGCACCCACGCGCAGGCCACCTGCGCCGGAGTCGAGCCGCGTTGTTTCGCAACCTTCGCCACCGCGTCGGCCACCGCGAAGTCCTCCGGGCTGTAGTACATTTCCTTCGCGAACGTGTCGGTCTCGGAACGCGCGGTATCGCCACCGTCCGGCCGCCGCGTGCCCGTCAGGAACCCGCGCGCCAGAGGGCTCCAGGGAATAATGCCCAGACCCTGATCCATGCACAACGGAATGGTCTCGCGTTCCTCTTCGCGATAGATCAGGTTGTAGTGGTTCTGCATGGTCGAGAACCGGTGCCATCGGCTCTCTCTGGCCGTATATAAAGCCTTCGAGAGCTGCCAGGCTGCCATGCTGCTGGCTCCCAGATAGCGCACCTTGCCGGCGCGGACCAGGGAATCGAGCGCATCGAGCGTCTCTTCGATCGGGGTGTGGGGGTCCCAGCGGTGGATCTGGTACAGGTCGATGAAATCCATCCCGAGACGCCGGAGGGAGTTCTCGCAGGCTTCGATGATGTGCTTACGGCTGAGGCCCCGTTTATTGGGGCTCGTGCCCATCACTCCGTGCACTTTGGTTGCGACTACGACATCGTCGCGTGACGCCATGTCGCGGAGATGGAACCCGGTGATCTCTTCGCTCAGCCCGGCCGAATAGACGTCCGCGGTGTCGAAGAAATTGATGCCGGAGTCGAGCGCGATTTTGAAGTGCTCACGCGCGTCTTCCTTGCCGACGTGCCAGCCTTTCGTCCCCAGCGCCCAGGCCGGCAGATCGCCGCCGCCATAGCTCATGCATCCCAGACACAGACGGGATACAGTGATCCCAGTGTTTCCCAGAAGTTTGTATTGCATTGTCACTATAGATTCTAATAGGAGAACACAGATGAAGGGAATTTTTGCGGCGGCAATCGTCTTCAGTTGCGCGGCGGTTGTCAATGGCGCGCCCATTCCAAAGAAACCAAAGCTGATCGTGGCCGTAGTCGTCGATCAGTTCCGGTACGATTACCTATTGCGCTTCCGCGACGGCTACACGTCCGGATTCAAAAGAATTCTGGAACAGGGCGCGGTATTCGACGACGCGCACCATATCCACTACCCCACCGTTACGGCCATTGGGCATTCCACCGTCCTGACCGGAGCCACGCCTTCCTTCAGCGGGATTGTCGGGAACGACTGGTATGACCGGGAAACGGGGAAAAGGGTGACCAGCGTCTCGGACCCGAATACAAAGCTGCTGGGCGCGGATACGAGCGCCGCCGGATCGTCGCCCCGCCGGCTGATCGTCAGCACGGTTGGGGATGAGATCAAGATGTCGGGCCAGACATCGAAGGTGATCGGCATATCGATTAAGGACCGGGCCGCGATCCTGCCTGCCGGGCATATGGCGGATGGCGCATACTGGTTCGACGATCGCTCCGGGCACTGGGTCACGAGCAGCTATTACATGGAAAATCTGCCGGCCTGGGTCGTTCGGGTGAATGAAGCGAAGCCCGCCGCAAAGACCGTGAACGGAAAGTGGTTTCCCGTCGACGCCAAAGCGGGTTCGGCCAAACCGTTCTGCGCCATGGGCGCGGCCACCGGCGATACACCCAGATGCAGATCGATCGAAGCCAGCCCCTGGGGTAACGAACTTATCGAAGATTTTGCCGAACAAGCGCTGCTGGGCGAGAAACTCGGGCGGCATCAGGGGACGGACGTCCTCGCAGTCAGTTTTTCCGCGAACGACTACGTGGGCCACGCCAAAGGTCCGGACTCACCCGAAGTGCGGGACCTTTCCCTCCGCACGGACCGTCTGCTGGGCAAGCTCCTCAATGCCCTCGATAGAGACGTGGGCCTGAGCAACGTAGTGTTTGTCATGACGGGGGACCATGGCGTTGTGCCCGTACCGGAAGTGAACGAGGCGCGGCACATGCCTGGCGGCAGGCTTTCGGAGCCCGCTCTTTCGAAGGCGATGGAAGACGCGCTCGCCGCGAAATACGGGGCGGGGAAGTGGATTACCACGACGGTCGGCACGGTTCCCTACCTGAACACCGCCCTGATCGAATCGAAGAAACTGGACGAGGCCGAGGTGGAGCGGACGGCGGCGGATGCGGCGCGCGCGACCCCGCACGTTTTCCGCGTCTATACGCGGGAGCAGATACTGCGTGGCCAGGTAGCTGAGGATTCCGTGACGGCCGCCGTTCGCAATGGCTTGTACCCCAGCCGTTCAGGCGATATTTTCGTCATTCAGGAGCCCGGCTATTTGTATGAAGCGGGCGGAACGTCTCATGGCACGCCGTTCAATTACGACACGCACGTGCCGGTGATTTTCATGGGTCAGGGAATCAAGCCCGGGCATTACTATGAAAAAATAGCCGTGAACGATATCGCTCCTACACTCGCCGCCATTGCGGAAGTGGCGCAGCCGAACGGCTCCGTTGGCCGCGTTTTGCAGGAAATGTGGCAATAGGAGACCGTTTCACCCGCTTTTTTAATTTTCTGGCCAGCATGGGACTGATCGTTCGGGAAGACCCTCCGAAGGTCATAGACATGGCTGGCCGCGAATGGGGCGAGCCGGCCGATGGGCTCGGGCTCTCGATTCGCGCGCTGCCGCGGGAAGGTCCGCGGGAGCCGGCAGTGCTCTCCGTGGTGATTCGGAACGAAGGGCCCGAGCCCAAACATTTCATGGTGCCCGGCTGGGTGTTTTTCTATAGGGTCGAAGCGCTTCCTCTCAGCGCCTATCATCTGCTTTCGGCCAGGAGATAACCCTTTTTGGGATGCACTCGGGATTCTTTCCGACCCGTGGAAAGAATCCGACCCGCCTGCAAGCGTTTCGGAGCTCCTAAAAAAAGTGTGATACAATCCACGACCATGCTGCAAAACTGCCCGGGGGGTTGTCACGGGCAGGCTCGGGGAGTTTGAGTATCCGTTCATACCGGGTGATCGTTCAGCTTTTGGTTCAGAAGTGAACTTCGTGAAAAGAGGAACTTAAATGAGGCAAGTCTCGCTACTATTTCTACTTTTATTGTGCGCATCTGTCGGCTTTGGCCAAACCGGCCTGGCCACGATCACTGGAACCATAACCGACCAAAGCGGAGCTCCTGTCGCGAATGCTCCCGTCGTGGTCCACAATGCGGACACGGGAACGACCTTTCGGGGGGCCAGTTCCAACACCGGAAACTACACTGTCACGCAGCTGCCGGTGGGCGACTACGAACTCTCCGTCACCGTGTCGGGTTTCAAGAAATACACCCATACCAGCTTCCATTTGGCCGCGGGACAGACCATGGGAGAAAACGTCGCGCTTCAAGTGGGCCAGGCCACCGAATCCGTGACCGTAACCGCCGAGGCTTCCCTGTTGCAAACCGAAAGCGCCGAGGTGGCGGGCAACTTCACGCTGAAGCAACTGGATGACCTGCCGCTTCTCACGGTGGGCGCAACCAATGACGGCGTCCGTGACTATTTTTCCGCTTCGCGCCTGCTGCCTGGAGTGCAGTATTGCGATAGCGCGACCTGCCCCGGAGGCGGGAGCGGCAACGCCGTCACCGTTACCGTCATCAACGGCACGCCGAACAATTCCCTTGCGACTCGACTGGATGGCGCCACCATGAACCCCACCAGCTCACGCCTTGGGGGAGCCACCATGGAGACACAGTCCTCGTCGGAAGCAGTTCAGGAAGTCAATATCGTGACCAGCAGTTTCGCCCCGGAGTTCGGGGCCGGCCTGGGAGCCGTGGTGAACGTAGTCACCAAGAGCGGCACCAACGATCTCCACGGCACCGCCTATGACTACCTGGTGAATACCGCCCTGAACGCTACTCCGGCCTACCTGGGAGTGAAAAACGCGATTCACCAGAACGACTACGGCTTCACGGTCGGCGGTCCCGTCTGGATCCCCAAAATTTATAACGGCAGGAACCGGACGTTCTTCTTCTTCAGCTACGAAGAATACTTACAGAATCTGCTCAATACCACCACGCAGTCCACGGTACCCATACCCGCTTACCGCAACGGTGATTTTTCCAGCCTCCTCACCACCGAAAATCGCCAGGTGTCAACCGCGTCCGGGCCCTACACGGATCCGCTTGGCCGCACCATTGCAAGCGGTACCATCTTCGACCCTGCCTCCACCTTCACCGCCCCCAACGGGGCACTGGTTCGCAATCCTTTCCCCGGCAACATCATTCCCGCCAGCAGGTTCGATCCGGTTGCGGTTAAAATCCTCGCTCTCGTTCCGCAGCCTCAGGGCCCGCATGCCAACCAGGCGGGATCCAACTATCTGGCGTCGTACAACGGCAGCCGCAGATCCTACGTCCCATCCATCAAGGTCGATCAAAATCTGGGCGCGAAGGTGCACGCGGCGTTTTACTTTCAAAGGACCTCCACCTCTACGCCCCGGACCGGCACGGGAGCCGACAGTCTGCCGGATGACATCACTGTCTCCGGATTTTCCGGGAATGCCGCCAGGACGATCCGGCTCAACGTGGACCACACCGTGACGCCAACTTTCCTGATGCACTACACGCTCGGCTGGAACGACTCCGACTTCCTGTTGGGGCCCGAAAATTTCCAGAACATTCAGCAGACACTCGGTTTATCGGGCGCAATCATTCCTGGCCGCGGTCTCCCGCTGATTGCCACCGGTGTCTCAAGCAATGTCGCGGAGGGCGGTATGGGCAATCTGGGGCCACAATATGACCAGCATTTCTGGGAGCGCCGTCCCTCGTTCGTGACTTCCGCAACGTACGTGCGTGGCGCGCATACCTACAAGGCCGGCTTTGAAATCCGGCAGATGAGGTATCCCAACTTCAATTTAACGTACACCGCCGGCGAATACACCTTCGGCACGGCCGGCACCGTTGGTAACCTTTCGAACTACACCACGCAGACCTCGCTGAATGGAACCACGGTATCGTCGGGCTTTGCCGGATTCGGTTTGGCTTCGTTTCTGCTCGGCGGCGCGCAGGCAATCGCCATCAACGCGCCCATTAACCTCCGAACGGAGAATTACCAGTCCGCCGCCTTCCTGCAGGACAGCTGGAAGGTCAGTCGCAAGTTGACTCTGGACTACGGCTTGCGCTGGGACTACGGCACCTATCAGAAAGAACAATTCGGGCGCTATGGAGACTTCTCCGCCACCACCCCGAATCCCTCGGCGAGCGGACGGCCTGGCGCTCTGATTTATGAGGCCAACTGCAATTGCAATTTCGCCCACAACTATCCGTATGCGATCGGGCCGCGTTTAGGCGTAGCCTACCAGTTGAATGACAAAACCGTCATTCGCGGCGGTGCCGGCCTCGTTTACGGCTCCCTCGACTCTTCCTCCGCTACCGGTTATGCATCGAATGCCGCCAACGCCGCGACGCCGGCGTTCGGGCAGATCGCCGGACTGCTCCAGAACGGGATCCCGTCCAGCGTGCAGGCGGCATGGCCGACCCTGAATAATCCAGCCGCGGGTCAGGCGCCTGGAGCCGTCGTGTCCGCGCCTTCTCTACTCGATCAAAACACCGGCCGCCCCGCACGCCTGACGCAATGGAATATCACGGTGCAGCGCACCTTCGGCAAGGACATCTCGGTGGAAGCCGGATATGTGGGCAATGTCGGGGCCTGGGAGACAGCCCCCACCGCCGTCCCCACCGGCCTCCCCGCCGGCTACACCACCCTGGCTCCGGTAAACGTGATGAGTCTGTCGGAGCTTTCCGCCCTTGGGGTCTCCGGCTCAAACCTCACCAACGCGACGCTCTCGAGCGCGTTCAATACAAGCATATCGGCCCTGACCACGGCGCAGAAGGCCGCGCTGTCGTCCGTAGGCCTCACGCAGTTCCTCCCTTATAGCAATTTCCCGCAGAATCAGACGGTCCGCCAGGCGCTGTTGCCCTACCCTCAATACAGCGGGGCCATGGCTCCATTGGGCGCGCCCGACGCGAAAAGCTGGTACGACGCGCTTCAGCTCAAATTTACCCAGCGTTTCAGCCATGGTCTGGTCTTGAATGCGAATTACACCTACTCGAAGAATCTGGCTTTGATCGGCTCCCCTGATCCCTTTAACCGGAATCTGGGCAAGACCCTCAGCCCCTATGACATCCCGCACCAGATGCGGGTGAGCGCCCAGTACGAGGTGCCGCGCCTGACCTCCGGTATCTTCAGCAACAAAGTGCTCAGCTACGTTGTGTCCGGGTGGGGTACGGGCTGGTATCTGAATTACCAGAGCGCGGCTTTGGTGGGTCTTCCGACCAGTTCCGGCGCCTCGCCCCTCAGCAATTTCCTCGGTTACGGACCGGGCCCGGCGCAATTGATTCCGGGAATGAGTCCCTGGTCGACCAACTGGACCGATCTCAGTGGCAAGCACCACACCGACCCGCTCAACATCAACTGCCACTGCTTCGACCCCACGACGACCCAGGTGTTGAACCCGGCGGCATTCTCGAACGTCCCCGACGGCCAGTTTGCCGCAAATGAAAGCTCGATTCGCTCCTTCCGGGGCTTCCGCTACCCGAGTGAGAACGCCAACTTCAGCCGCAACTTCCGCATCAAAGAACATTACGTTCTGCAAATTCGCGCGGAGTTCACGAATATCTTCAACCGGGTGGAATATGCGTTTCCGCTCGGCCTGAGCTCCCCGATTAACCTCGGGAACTTCGCGACCGCTCCCACTACGTTCACTTCCGGTCCGAACAAAGGCTTGTACAGCGGCGGCTTCGGCACCATCACTCCGGAGACGACGGGCGCTGTCAATCCGCGCGCCGGCACGATCGTCGCCCGGTTTACGTTCTAGTCCGGCTTCGCCTTCAGGGGCGCGCGAAATAGACCTCGCGCGTCCCTGAAGACATCCGGAAACACGACTCGGCCCTCAGCGCCGCGTCGATAGCTGACCGCTGTCTTTCGAGTTGCAATAATTCCGTCCAGTCCGCTCATGAAGCACATCCGGATGCGCGATGGCCGCTGGTGCATCGTTAATTAGATCTTGTTGGCAAGCACGGGCGCGAGCGAGCGGTACCGATACCGGCGTGGGCGAAAACTGCAATCGACGCCTGGGCGGCGGCAGCGGGAATCGGCCCGGACTACCCGTTTCGGTCGGTTGGGCCAGCGGGCCGCGATCAGCGTGACCGTTGACCTGATACCGTTTTTCTCTACCAGCCGTAATTTCGAAACTTCCAGTTTTGTCATCGTGCCGTCTTGTAGCCATCCCGGCGTAAAAGACCGACGCGTAATCGTTTGCGCACCGGACTTCTGGAACACTTTTGGATTATTCGAGTCGCAGAGACGATTGGCAATCCGGCTAAACAGCGAAAATCTAAAGGACTCACTCGCGGAGCTACTCGGCGGCAACCTGCGCGATAAGCAGCAGACCTGAATTCGTGGGAATTGCGCTTGTAAACTATTGAAAGGATGGAGGGCGCGCAGGAACTCGAACCCCGGACATCCTGCGTGTGAAGCCGGATTCAGGCTTCTTTTCGCTCTGTAATTTCCATGGCGTTCTCTGCGTTTTCAATAGGCTGGGGAGTCTGGTTTTCGCTTAAAAGAACTAATTCATGCGGTTACTTTACATCGGGTTTTGATACGATTTTGATACATTCACAGTTTTGACGTCGGCGTCCACGTTCCGGGAATTGAATAAGGGCATCAAACCCATTCGACCCCCGCCGTCAATCAACGATTGACAGCGACGACGCGGGTGACTGCAATTGGAGTTCGAGATCCAATTGCGCGCTATGCTTTCGAGTCCGCAAGACGATCCCAATTGCGTCGAAGCACCTCCGGTACCACGTCCTCGCCTCGCAACATACGCTCCAGCACCGAGAGATCCTGATCGAACTCTTCCGGCCAGACTTTCAGATAGCGCCAGCCACTGAAGGACGGCGCGCGATCTTCGGAAGCGAAAGTTTTCGCCCTTGCTAGGAATTGAAATGCCGTGTCTACTAGCCCGGTCCTCTGGGCCGCAATCGCTAAGCATTGGCAAGAGTTCTTCCCAAGTGGCGCGGAACTGATGTTTACGCTTTCGACGACGGCCTCAAACAGGTCTGCGGGAGCTTTTCTAGTGTGCCCCCATTCCGCCATGGCGTAGTTAAAAGTCTCTGGCACTCCAAACTCTGCGGCATCGGATGGTCGATGGGAGACAATCGCCATGGCTTGCCCGAATTTGCCTTCTCCAATCAAGCACAGCATGATGCGGTTGACCATCGCATCATCGCCGCCGTCGGTTTGCGCATTTAGCAGCTGATGAAGTATCAAGTCGAGGCTTGGGAGCCAGTCTAGGCGTGACATCAACTGGTCGCAAATACGAGCCTGAACTGTCGGCTTAAGTGCTTGAAATGCGGGTGACGCGAGAATCTCATCGGCTGTAATGGAAGGGATTCTCGAAAGCGAATCGATGATCCGGTTCAAGGTGATTGGATCAGTGCGCTCCTGATCCAACGCAGTTCGGAGCAAGGAAGTTTGCTCGTCGATACTTCCGGCAGCCTCCGCTTCGCGGCTAAGCGCGAATAGCATTTCTCCATCGCGGAATCCAAGCTCGTATGCGCGGCGTCGGAAAGTGACTGCATTCTGGTCCAATCCGAATTCAGTGGCCTTTTTTGAGGCTGCCCAAAGAATCTCACCATCGCTCCAATGCATCGAAGTCAACTTCGAGACAAGATCGAAAGGCATGGGGCCAACTGGCCAGTCATGTGGGCCGGACCCCTGCAGTGCATTTAAGGCAACTATACGGTCGTCATAGTTCCCCGCTGTCACCGCCGCAGCAAGCCGGCGATAATCCTCTGCAAGGCGGCTCTTTTTCCGCTTGAGAACGAAGACTTCGTTATCCAGCAACGCCAGACTTTCGTACCGGTAGATCATCGGCACAGGTCCGAGAAATCGCAAGCGTCGACCCGCATTTCGAATTCGACGTTTTAAGATCCCCTCCTCGTCGTCCAAACGCGGCACATTCGACGCGACGAACTGCAAACGGATTGCGCCATCGGGATCGCGGCGCTCGCGTCGGACCCCCTCAGCGATCCGTTCCATTCCTCTAACATTGTCTTCATTCGGGATGAATAGAGCAGCCACGGCGTCAGGCAGCTGCCGGGTACAGACGCCGCCTACATCGGTAAATCCTGTCCGCGAGTCGATCAGCACGTAGTCTGGGTTCAACGCTTCCCATTGCGCCTTCAGATCTTCGAGAAGCAAATAACCGTCCCGGCGCTCGTATAGGTGCTGCCAATTGATGGCACCGAGCCGCGCGCTGTATCCTTCGTCTCCGAATCCGGATCGCATTAGCCGCACCGAGCCTCGGTCGATGCCAGGTATCTCGCACTCAGAGATGTAGTCCGCCACAGAAGGAGCTTCGCCGGTGCGGAGGTAGTTGGTCACAAAATCGACGATGCCAGGCTTCGGCTCTTTGTGCCGCAGGACCGGGAAAGCATCGAGTCCGGGTGCCTCCAAATCGAAATCAACCAGCAGGACAGACTTCCCCGTCAGAGCCAGATGGACGCCGACGTTCACAAGCGCCAGTGTTCGGCCTACACCGCCTTTGAACGAGTAGAAGGTGATGACGTACATGGCTCTTGTTAAGCCTGCCTTCGAAGTTGGAACCGCTCTGCTTGCACTCGCTTGCGATCCGTGATTTCAAGGCACCGGAATCGTCCGGGCTGTGCCGGTACCCAGCTTCGTTCGCGGAGTCTTTCGCCATTTTCCGGGAACCGAAGGAGGAACATCAGGTTATCGAAGGCTTTGGTCTGGAAACTGGCACCGGTTTCCCACCTCGACAAGGACGCTACACCGATACCGCTTAATAGGCCGAATTCCGTCTGCGTCCCATACCGCTCACGAATTTCGCGGAGTTCACCGGTGGTCAATAGGCCGAGATGACGTCGGGCGGTGTCATCCTGAATCGTCTCTGCCTCGTCGTCTAGATACTGCGATTCGCAGCTGCCGCAGATTCGGAGCGGGACCCTATAGGAGAGCTCCGTCGTTTGACCATCAGCAGTGAATGGAAACCGATCGTCCACCCACTCGGTCCGCACGCGGTCACTGCCGCATTCCGGACACTGGAGCGATCTTACTCGGTTTCGCTCGATCGATTCTACCTTTGGCATATTTACCTCGTACTGTAGTGAAAGCTCCGCCCAATGAGACAGCCGTTATTTAGCCGGACCTTTATATAGATTTTTGGCTTGCTCGCTCCTCCTGAGATAAGCGCCACGTATCCCTTTAGGCCGGGTGGTTTATCTAGCTCGACTTCTTCTAGTGCGCAGCCCTTTTCAAGACCGTCGGCAAGAAAATGCCATGCGCTGAGGGTCGTAAAAGAAATACCGCACTCGGGATTCTCGACAGTAGTGGGCTGCCAGACCGTCGGGTCCTGAGCGGAAGGACGGACCATTCGGCGCCTCGGGTCCCTTGCGAGAGCAATGATCTCGGCACGGATCGCTTCCAATTCAGTCGGCATGACTCGTTCGTTCGCGGCTTACCATCGTGCACGATTTAACCATAGCATACATCGATTGATTTGAATAAACGATAAAAATATTTAATCGTACTGCCGGAAACATCAATCGATGGACTGTTGGAAGATATACGATTTATAGAGTAGTTTCTCGGGCACCCTCTCGCCAGACGAGGATGTAAACGAAAACCGCAAATCATTGATTCTGAAGGATTGGAAATGGTGGGCGCGCAGGGACTCGAACCCCGGACCTCCTGCGTGTGAAGAAGGGCTCCAACTGAATGTCAGCCTGAACGGCTGGCATTCAAGCGTGACGAGCATTGCATCTAACCCGGTTCGAATGCCCGCAGCAACGCCCGGGCCTTCAACTCCATCTCATCCCACTCCGCCTCCGGGTCCGACTGCGCCACGACCGCTCCACCCACTCCCAGACTCACGCGCCCGTCATGAAACACCGCCGTACGGATCACAATACTCAGATCGGCCGTGCCGTTGAAGCCAAGATAGCCGATGCTGCCGGAATAAATCCCGCGCGCGTCCGGTTCCAGTTCGTCGAGCAGTTCCATCGTGCGCAGCTTCGGCGCGCCCGTCATCGAACCGCCGGGAAACAGAGCGCGCAGACAATCCACTGCCGTCACCCCAGGCGTCAGCTGCCCCGCAATGGTGCTGACCAGCTGATGCAGCGTTTCATAGGTCTCCACCTCCATCAGGCGAGGCACCTGCACGCTGCCGGGCAAACACACGCGCGCCAGATCGTTGCGGACCAGATCGACAATCATCAGATTCTCGGCCCGGTAGCGAACATCCGCGGCGAGCAGCGTGCGTAATGCCGCGTCCTCCTCCGCGTCCCGTCCCCGGCGGATGGTGCCTTTGATCGGGCGCGACTCGGCGCGGCGCTCATGATCGATGCGCAGGAAACACTCAGGCGAACTCGATGCCACCTGAATATCCCCGAAACTCAGATACGCGGAATAGGGCGCGGGATTGGTCCGCCGCAAAGTCTCGTAATAATCGAGCGGAGGCAGGTTGCATTCGTCGATCAGGACTTTGTTCGTCAGACAAAGCTCATAGCTTTCGCCCGCGCGAATGAGCGCAAGGCAATCGCGGACGCGGTTCAGATAATCCGGCCTCGCGATGCCATACCGGGCAACCGCTCCCGCGCCATTGCTCTTCTGTGTCGGGGGCCCGATTTCGATGGCGGCGACGCGCCGTTCCATGTCGTCGAGCCACTCCCATGCGCCATCGCCCGCGCATACCAGGTAGAGCGTTTGCTCCTGGTTGTCCACGGCCAGAAATCTCTCCACCCGCAGAAGCACGGCATCGGGCAACCCTGATTCGTGCCGGTTGCGCGCGCCACATTCGGACTTCAGTTCGTAGCCGAAATACCCGACGTAGCCGCCGGTGAACGGGAAAGGCACCGCAAGCGATTCGATACGAGTGTGCCGCAGCGCCTGTTCAAGGAAATCGAAGATTTTTCCTTCCCCGCTTGTGTAAACGTCTTCCGACGCTCCCATATAGGAGAAGCGGCTGCGTTCCGTGACCAGCGCGCCATCGAGCCAGAATGCATGGCGCTCATTGGCGAAAAGCTCCCGGAACAGCGCTTCGGGCGCATGGCTCATTGGAATCCGCCGGACTTCGGTCCGAATGGGATGCGGCTCGGCGAACGAGAGGAAATTGCGAAGCAGAGCGGCTCCGTATTCCGTGCAAACCGACTCCGGATGGAACTGCACTCCCCAGAGCGGGCGGCTCACGTGGCGCAACGCCATCACGGTTCCATCCTCAGTCCACGCGATCTTCCTCAGTTCGGCGGGCAACGGTTCGATGACGGCGAGCGAGTGGTATCTGACGGCCGAAAATCGCTCGGGAATGCCGCGAAATAAAGCGTCTCCAGCGTGGATGATTTCGCTCGATTGCCCGTGCACCGGCGTGGCCTGCGCGACGTGCCCTCCAAAGGCGCACGCGATCCCCTGATGCCCGAGGCAGACGCCAAGGACGGGAACCGCGGCGTTCCGGATCGCCTCCCGCGAGATTCCGAAATCGCGTTCGCGATCCGGCCGTCCCGGCCCCGGCGAAATAATCACGCTGTTGAATTCCAGTTCAGCGATCTCATCCCACGTCATCTCGTCGTTGCGAACCACAACAGGCTTCTCGCCCGTAATCACCGCCACCGCGCTGACCAGGTTGAATGTGAACGAATCGTAGTTATCGATGATGAGGGTGGGCAAGCGGAACCTGTCTGGGCTTCAACGTGCTAAACCTTCCGGCATGGAAGAAAAAATAAAGTGCGATGTGTGTAACGCGACCGGTCAATGTATCGTTTGCAAGGGTACCAGCAACGGAGGGCAATGCGTCAACTGCGCCGGCACCGGCCAGTGTCCGCAATGTCAGGGCAGTGGCAAACGCACGCTGGAGCACGGGAAATAGCAGCTATCCGCGCGGGACCTGGAAGGAGGGAAGGACGCCGATCGACCATGGAGAATACTTTACTCCGGGTCCCCGAAACACTTCCTCCGCCTGGGCCGTCACTGCCATCAATGGCGATGGAACATCTTTTGTTTCACGTCGGGCCAGAATTCGTCGAAAGTGTTTCCCGCCATCTTCACCAGAACGCCTAAACCGGACCGTTCGAGCGCGTGGCTTGTATCGGACTCGCTCTGTGCGCGCCAGGTATTGGACAGGAAGTTATTGCCCACGATTCCAGCGTAGCGGGCATAGGCTGGCCTCAGTTCGCCATTTCTGTTCGGGGCAAGAAACGTCCACTTGATGATATGGCCTGCCCGTGTCTTGAGCGATCTCGTGGCTCCCGCGCGAAAATAACGGGGATCTTCGCCCCAGATTGCGCCGAGGCCCGCTTCCATCGCGTCGCCCGTGACAATACCGGTCATTCGCATGCCGTAGCGTTCGCCGAAACCCTCCCAGTGGGTGCCGTATTCAACAGGCCGGTTCAGGAGAGTTCCGAATCCCGCGCTGACCGTGCCTCCCAGCAACGACGTCGGTCCAACCGAGCTTTCGACGAACCATGTCAGTCTCTGGCTGTTGGTTATCGGTTCGATCGGGCCTGTAGCCGGTACGTATGCGGCGGGCCCCGCAATCTGCGCGTATGCGGCCGTCCCTGCCGCGATATAGAGGAAAACTCCGATCCATTTCACGGACGCCTTAACAGCACGTTCAAGGCCATCGGCCGCGCGTTACCATTGAAAATTGCTCCGCCATTTGACCGAAGTCCTCGTTGCATGGGGTCCGGCCGGTATTCTTCTGCTCGCGTTCATTGACTCCTCCGGCCTCCCGGTTGCCGGAATATTCGATGTATTTCTGGTTCTGATCGCGGTGGAGCGGCCCTCCGCGGCGTGGCCGTGCGCGGTTCTGGCGATAGTCGGGTCCATGGTTGGCAATGTGATGCTCTTCTGGGCGGCACGCCGGGGAGGCCGCCGTTTCATGAGCAAAGCGGCGCCCGATGGACGGAGCGCGAAGTTTCGCGAATGGTTCAGGCGATACGGGATGGTGACGATCTTCGTGCCGGCACTCATGCCGATCCCCATGCCGTTGAAGCTCTTCGTCATCAGCGCGGGCGTGATGGGAACGTCGATGAAGGAGTTTATCGCGGTCGTGCTGTTGGCGCGGACCCTTCGTTATTGCGGCGAAGCCTGGCTCGGTGTCACCCTGGGAAGGGATTCTCCGGCCTTCCTGAAAGCGCATGCGTGGATGTTCGCGGTTGGCGCGGCGGCGATTTTTCTGACGCTCTACGCCATCATCCTGTTGCGCTATCGCGGACGGAATGTTGGCGGCCCCTCGGGGGCCGGCTCGTAGCCTTTAGAGCGGCGGTTCCATGGGCAGCGCCAAAGGCGCCTCGCGCAGGAAACTCAGCGGACGCATTTGTTCCACCGCGTCCTGAACAGCCTGTTCGGATGAAGGCTCCACGGTGATTACGAACGGCAAATGGTCCTTGGTGTTGCTCGGCAGTTGCAGTACCGCCTCCAGACCGATCTGTTTCGATGCGAGAATCCCCGCCAGCTCCGCAATGATTCCCGGGCGATCGTTCACGCGAAAGCGCAAATAATATGCCCTGTGCTGCAACTTGATCGAAACGGGCGCGTACTCGCCCAGACGTTCGTGCGCAAACGGCGATACACGCTCCGGGCTGCCATTGCGGATTTCCCGCGCCACCCGCATCAGGTCGCTCACCACCGCGACGCCTGTCGGGCTGGCGCCGGCGCCCCGTCCGTAATAGAAGGTATCCCCGCCAAACTGCCCTTTGACCCACACCGCGTTATAGGCGCCCCGCACGTTTGCCAGAATGGTTGACTGCCGAATCAGGGCCGGACGCACGGAAAGAATCAAACCGCGCTCGGTCTGTCTGGCGCCGCAGATCAGGCGAATCGTGTGGCCCAGCTGGTGCGCGTAGTCGAAATCCTGCGCGGTAATTCGCCGGATCCCTTCCACGAAAATATCGCTCGGGGTGATGCGCTCGCCGAAGGCCAGCGCGGCCAGAATCGCCAGCTTCGAGCGTGCATCGTAGCCATCAACGTCCGCGCTCGGGTCGGCCTCGGCGTATCCCAAAGCCTGCGCTTCCCCGAGAATCGAATCGAACGACTCGCCGCGCCGCTCCATTTCGGTAAGGATGTAGTTGCTCGTGCCGTTGAGAATCCCCGCGATCGCCACGATGCGGTCGCCCGAGATGCCTTCCCGCAGCACGGCATGAATCGGAATGCCGCCGGCGACGCTCGCTTCCATTGCGAGATTGATATTGGCTTTGATCGCCCGATCCCAGATCTCGGCGCCGCTCAGAGCCATGAGCTCTTTATTGGCGGTCACGATGGACTTTCCGTTTGCCGTGGCGCCATCGATAATCTCTCTGGCTACAGTCGTCCCCCCCACCAGTTCCGCAACGATATCCACCCGCGGGTTGGTCACGATCTCGCGCCAGTCGGAGGTGCGCACGGCATCGCCCAGACCGTCGGGCAGCTTTGTGCTGCCGGAAAGCGAGCGGCTGCACACCGCGGCCACCCGCAGCCGGAAGCCCAGTTTCACAGCGATCTGATCGGCGTTGGCGGCGAGAATGGAAAGTGCTCCGGAGCCGACATTGCCAAGCCCGATCACCCCTACGTGAACGTCCTTCATTCGGTTATGATAGCGAAATGGGGGATTTGACAATCCTGTCCCGTTCCCGCCGCGCTCTGATTCTGATTGGCCCGGCAGCTCTCGCGGCGCCGCTGTTACGCGCTCAGGTGAACCGGAATGGCCCGGACCTCGCTTCCGGCGATCCGTATCCTAACGAAGAACCAGCCCTGGTCCGTTTGCCCAACGGCAAAAATCAGCAGGATGAGATCCTCAAAGCCGATTACGCCAAAAACGTGAAAGACGCGCGCGATCTGCTGCTGCTCACGCGAACGTTTGAGGAAGATCTGGAAAAAGACAAGGCCTTCGTCTTTTCTCTTTCGTCGCTGAAAAAGCTCGACGATATGGAAAGGCTGACGAAACGCATCCGGGGCCGCATGACCGCTCGTTATTGAAAATTATTCATACCGCAACGAGATACAGGCGACTTACGCCCCAGGCGCACGTCGTTCTCCGCATCCTTCGGCAAACATCGTGCACCAGCGATCGCAAATTGAGGACCGGGGAGACGTGAGCAGCCCGATGCATACTGGAAACACGACAATGTCTCAAAAGGCGTGGGGATCCGATGCTGACCGGTGGCGTCTTCAGAAGTGGCTCGGAATTGCTGCCGATTCCAGACCGAGAGTCTATGAGCAGATTTTCGCGAGCACCGAAATCGCCAGGCTTAGCTACTGGCTGGAGATCTTTTTTTCCGCCGGAATCGCCACCTTCGGTCTGGTCGAGAGCAGTCCCGCCGTGATTATTGGCGCTATGCTCATTTCTCCGTTGATGGGGCCGATCATGGCAATGGGTCTGGCGCTCGCCGCGGGCGATCTGCGCATGGGCATCAGAGGTATCGTCAACCTCGTTGTAAGCGTCGCGGTTTCTATTGCATTTTCAGGCTTTCTGGTCTGGCTCCTGCCGTTTCACTCCGTGACTTCGGAAATCATCTCCCGAACGAATCCTAATCTGCTCGACCTTGGGATCGCCCTGCTGTCCGGACTGGCTGGTGCGGTCGTGGTCAGCCGGGGAGTAGGCGATGGCGTCACCGCTCTGCCAGGAGTGGCAATCGCCGTAGCTTTGATGCCACCGCTGTGCGTGATGGGTTTTGGATTGGGCAGCGGCGTCAATCTGGAAATCATGGGCGGAGCAGGTCTTCTTTTCCTGACCAATCTGGTCGCAATTGTCGCGAGTGCGTTCCTCGTCTTCGTGTTGGTTGGGATGAGATTCGCACCGGTTGAAACGCCGATGCTCGAATTTCGCGGAAGCGGGCATCCGGTGAGAGATCCCCTGAATGGTCTGCCGCCGTGGATACAGGCTGCCGGAGGGAAACTGCGCTGGCGGGTATTGATGATCCTGATTCTGCTCGCCTCCATCGCAGTTCCATTGCGCAGGGCATTGCTTCAGGTGGCGAATGAAGCCTCTTCCCGGGAAACGGTGCAGAACGACCTGAAACGCCTGCTGCCGGCCGGCGCCATCGTCTCGCAGCAAGTGAGCCTGGGCAATCGCGATATCGTCATTCGTTTGATTTCCACCGCACCTGTATCGCAATCGAAATTGGATGCAGTACGCAGCGATCTCAAGCTCAGGACGGGCCGTGACGTTGATATCTCCGTCGATGCTATTGCGAGCAGAAGCGATTTATCCGTTCTGATGGAACGTCTCGCGAGGCCGGCTGCCGTGATCTCGAAGGAAGCTACTCTCGGCGATGTGCGAGAGGAACTCCTGAATAGAGTGCGTGCGGCGATCATGGAAATCTGGCCTTCATCGGACGCGCCAATTCAGGATTTTAATCTGGTAATCGGTGTTGCCGGAGTCGAGGTCGACGTCCGCTACAATGCCGCTATGGATCTGGGCGACGTGCCGATCCATATGGTTTTGCAAAACTTGCAAACCAGGCTCGGGGCGCCGGATCTCACTTTGAAGACGGAAAGAATACAGCCGGCCCCGGGGCCCGGCAATGGAACCGGGAAACCAAAGGGTCGGTAAGTCCGAATCACTGGTTTTCGAACGCGGCTTCTCACGGATTTGGACTCACCGAAGGAATGGAACCGAATTTTCAAACAGGAGCGCTGCTGCTATTGATCGCGGCTGTTGTCGCGATGCTGACGCGGCGCCTTCGTCTTCCTTACAGTGTCGGCCTGGTTGCGGCAGGAATCGTCCTCGCGAGTCTGCCGTGGGCGCCGGACGTAAAGCTTACTAAAGATCTCATTTTTAACGCACTGCTCCCGCCGCTTCTGTTTGAAGCTGCATTCTATATTCCCTGGAAACAGCTCCGCCGTGACTTCCCCGTTGTCGTCGTACTGGCGACTCTCGGAGTCGTGCTCTCCGCGGGCGCAACCGCGGCCGGAATGTATTATCTGGCTCATTGGCCGTGGCTCGGCGCGCTGATTTTCGGCGTTCTCATTGCCGCGACAGACCCCGTTTCGGTCGTCGCAACCTTTAAAGAGGCAAGAGCTCAGGGACGGTTGCTTTTACTCATTGAGTCCGAGAGTCTTTTTAACGATGGCACGGCTGCCGTCGCATTCGGAGTTGTTGTCGCCCTGGCTTCCGGACAGCCGCTCACGTCGTTTGAAATCGCATTAACGCTACTGAAGGTGGTCGGCGGCGGCGTCTTGTGCGGCGCGATGGTCGGCGCCGGCGCGCTCTTATTGGCGAGACGAACCGACGATCATCTTGTTGAAATTACCTTCACCACCATCGCGGCCTGGGGCTCTTTTTTGCTGGCCGATCGTTTCGGCTTGTCCGGGGTCCTGGCGACAATCACGGCAGGGCTCCTCATGGGCAATTTCAAGTTGTTCGGCAGCCTCTCCGATCGGGGACTGGAGGCGGTTCAGGCGTTTTGGGAATACGCGGCGTTTGTCGCGAACTCGCTCGTGTTCCTCCTGATCGGAATGCACGAGGCGCACCAGAATTTCGTGGCGGTTTGGGTTCCTGCCGGACTGGCGATTGTACTCGTGATTCTGGGCCGCGCAGTGGCGATCTATCCCTGTTGCCTTCTTTTTTCGCGCACCTCGCTTTGCGTCACGATGAAACATCAGCATATTCTGTTCTGGGGCGGCTTGCGGGGAGCAGTGGCACTGGCTCTCGCCCTGGGACTTCCAGCGGCAATTCCGCTGCGCGAAGAGATTATTACCATCAGCTTTGCCGTCGTCGCCTTTTCCGTCTTTGTGCAGGGACTGACCATGACGCCGCTGCTTCGCAGGCTCGGAGAAATCAAACCGCGGCTGGCTGACTTTCGAGGGCCGGATCGGGACGTGAACGCGCCGGGGCAGTAGTCGACTGGTCTGCAATCCCGGTCGGGAAACAACGCAACCAGCGCATCGCGCACCTGTGGCGAAATACCAGATCGAGTTCGCCCACCGTGAAAACAGAACCTTGAGCTTCGCCGATCCGCCTCAAGTCCTCATAGTCGCCGGCTTCGGCGAGCGCTGCCTCGAGCTCTGGCCTGCTGGCGATCTCTTCGAGAAAATCCATGGCTGCCTGTAGTGCCATCGATTCCCCTTCAGCACCCGATCGGAACATGGCAAACCCGAATCTCCAGGCGGTCGACGACCCGCTCGTTGTGGAGTGCTTCGGTCCAGCCGGGCTCGCCGATGATCTCCAGTTCGGGCAGATATTTCAGAAAAGCCGTCAACGCCGCGCGCAACTGCGCCCACGCGAGGTGCATACCGGGGCATCGCCGGCTGCCCGCTCCAAAAGCAAGATTGCGCTTCGGACAACGCCACGGATCGAACGCCAGAGGGTCGGAAAATACTTCGGGGTCCCGATTGGCGCGTCCCACCAGGATGAGAAGGCGCTCGCCCGCAGGGATTTCCACGCCGCCCACCGTGCCACCGTCGCAGAAAGTTTTCGGTACGATAGCCCTCGGCGGGCCCAGGCGCAGACACTCCTCTATCACGGCGTCGATCGGCAGGCTGCCCGCCCGCGCAGCCGCCCAGGCTGCAGGATGCAGCGCGAGATGATGGACCATCGAGACAATAGCCGTTGTCGGCGTGGCTCGTCCC
>Ga0207933_1000410_pt1 | contig 43222 bp, 42 predicted proteins | sample NGESurdeep092012_4_FD_184488 | JGI IMG/M metagenome (GOLD analysis project Ga0207933, IMG submission 184488) | Arctic peat soil microbial communities from Barrow, Alaska - NGEE Surface sample F53-3 deep-092012 (SPAdes) | ecosystem: Environmental > Terrestrial > Soil > Wetlands > Peat ... | reverse complement strand
TTCTCCGTGGACGCGCGCCGTCCTGCCCTGGTTCTACACCGCACTGGAAAGAGACGGGCTCATATATTCCTCTTCCGTATTTCCCGGCAAAACATTTCTCTACGGCATTCCCGACTTTCCGCGGCAGCCGCATCGTCCGTCGATTGACGGGCGCCGTACCGCGATCACGGAATTCCCGATCACGCGCGTCGATTTTTCCGGCCGCACGCTCGGCCTCTACGTTCGCCTGTTTCCCGCCTCATTTCTGCGGCGTCAGATCCGCGCGGAAAACGCGGCAGGGCGCCCCGCAATGTTCTATGTGCACCCGCGTGAAATCGATCCGGCTCAGCCGCGGCTGACGCTGCCATGGCCGCAGTCCTTCATTCATTACTTCGGTGTCAGAGGCTGCGAAGCGAAGTTGCGCCAGCTGCTCCGGACCGGGCCGGGACCCTTTTTGAGCATCTCCGAAGCGCTGGACCGGTACCCCGAACTTTCGGAGCCCGAGGCAACGTAGCAAACATGGCGCTGGAGTATGAAGTCAAGACGACCGGTGAACTCAAGCCCGCCGAAATCGCGGCACTCACGCGCTTGTTTGAAGTGGTTTTCTCCAGACCGTGTCCAGAGGACCTCTTCCGCCGCAAGTTCGAGCGCAGTTGCCCTGGCCGTTCGATCCACAGCCTAATGTTTCTCGACGGGGAACTGATCGGCGCATTCTCCGCAATCCCGGTGCGATACCTGTTTTTCGGATCGCCAACTCTGTTTGCGATTACGGCGGATCTGATGATCCACCCCCGGCACCGGGGTGCGGCGGCGAGGGTTCAGCGCCTGGCCCAGGGCCTGTATCAAGCGTTGGCCGGCGAGGGCGTAGCGTTCGTCTTCTGCTGTCTGCGCGGTCCGATCTTTCAACTGCATAAAGCGATTTCCGGTTGGCGCGCCATCGGAAAGATTTACTACTACGCGGCTCCATTCCGGCTTCCGTATCCGGGTCCGGCATCGCGACTGGCCCGGGCAGGCGTACGGATCTGGAACCGGCTCGCGCCGCGGACTTCCGGCGCCGGTGGTCCGTTCGCGGTCGAAAAGGTCAACGACGCCACGTTCACGGCCTGGCGCTACGGCATATTCCCGGCTAACTACACCACCGTTCCCTTACCGGGCGGCAGCGCGATTTATGCGACCGAGTTGTATTATCCGATCGAAGGAATTCCACCGCGCCTGAAGACCGGATTGCTGATCGATGTTTCCCCGCTCACAAAAACGAACTTCGACGCCGCGGTCGCAGCCATTCGCCGGCGGGAACCGGAACTGAGCGTTCTCGCGTATCAGGGCAGTCTTCCCTTTCAGGCGCGCGACATGCTCCGAATCCCCGCGAAATATCAACGGCCAGCCTGGACCCTGGCCGGCCGGATCCTCATCCCGGATCGGATCGATGAAAAGATCTTCGATTTGCGCCACTGGAACATCAACCTCTCGAATGGCGACCTGGTCTGACGCACTTCCCTCAAAATCCCCTGCCCTTTGGAGGCAATGACTTCTGCTTCTGCTGCATCGCCCAGGCGAGGTTGTTCTTCGCCAGCTGGTTATCGGGACGGAAACGGATCGCTTGCGCGGCGGCGGCGATTCCGTTGTCCCACTTCGATTCCGAGTTGTAAGCCGCGGCAATGTTATTCCACGCTTCCGAGTAATCCGGACGCAGTTTAAGCGCCTCGCGGGCGGCCTGAATGGATGCATCGAACTTCCCCTGCCGATAGAGCCCGAGCGATTCATTCAGATAACTCTCCGGGCTCGGTTTGAGCGAACCCGCGCGCGCGAGCCACGCGAGCGATTCCGGGTCGTTGGGGAACCTTGCAAGCGTCTCGTCAGCCGTGCGCCGAAGCAGCCCGGCATCCAGCATCTGAGCGTAAATATTCATCGCCAGGTGGGGCGCGTCGAGGTACGAAGGGTTGTTCGCGATCGCGATATTCAGGTTTTGAATGGCCTCGCTCATCCGGCCTTTCCCCTGCAACCAGACCGCGTAATAATAATGCGGAATAGCCTCGCCCGGTGCCAGCGCCACCGCGCGGGCAAAGTGCCGCTCGGCTTCGGCGTCGTTATGGAGCAAGCCGTTGACGATGCCGAGATTCACTTCGAGAACATAGTAGTTGGGATTGTAGACAAGCGCCCTCTGGAAATAGTCCAGTGCGCGCGCGGCCGCGCCTTTCGCCATCTGCGTGAGGCCATAATTCATCAGACCTCGTCCGTTGTGGGGGCTTTTCAAAGTCACGTCGTACCACAGCGACTCCTCGGTATGCCAGACCTTGTTGCGCTGCCATGTTCCTGCTGCAAAGGCCAGCAGAATGACGCCGCATACGGCCGCGGCCAGTTCCCGGCGAACTGGCCGGGAGTAGACCCACAACGCCAGCGCCCAGGACGCGCTCAGCGCGAGGCCCACGAAGGGAAAGAACATGCGGTGATCGTTCTCGACTTCAGCCAGAGGAAAGATCGACGTGGGCAGCACGGCCAGCAGAAACCAGAACAAACCGAACGCAACCGGGCGCGTCTCGCGGCGGCGCGCCGTCCAGACCGCGGCGAATATCAGACCTGCGAGGAAAACAAATCCGAACAGCGCGTCATCGTCGAAGATGCTGTTGAATGGAACGCGATCGGTATCCGCGGTCAGGCCGGTCGGGATGAAGAAGGTTCGGAAATAACCGAAAATTACGATCGGCTGCGTGATCCGGTATGCGTAAGCCGACGAAGCCCCGGGGGTGAATGTCGCAGGCGTCATGGCGGCACTGAGCCAGGCCAGGAGGGCAACCGCGACGAGGGACGGGATGCACTTGCGCATCGCCGCCGTCGGCCGTTCCTCGTCAATGAGCCAGATGTAAAAGAACAGAATGACGGGGAAAACCATTGCGGGCGGTTTGGACAGCACCGCCGCCGCGAGAGGCAGCAGATAGAGCCCATACTTCCTGGTCCGGGGCAGGTAGATCCAGACCGCGAGCGCCGCCACCACGCCCAGCGTGGAATAGAGATCGGCGCGCTGGACGATATAGTTCACGGTTTCCGCAATGGCCGGATGAACGGCAAACACGGCAGTCCCGAACGTTGCCAGCCAGAGGTTGCCGGGGTGGGGCCGGGCATGATCGAATATCTTCCGGAACAGAGCCATCGTCAGCGCGAGTAATACCAGAAACCAGAAGAACGTCGACAACTGGAAATAGAACGGCTTCATCGCGTTCCCCATCCAGTAGTCGATCGCGAACGAGGCGCTAACCAGAGGGCGCCACGTGCGGTTCGCGGGCAGGATGCTGGAAGTTGCCGTGTCCGTGAAAAAACGGGGCAGGTTATGAATGTTCCGGATGTACGGATTCTGGACGATGGCGTGGAAATCGTCGAAATGGAAGTCGTTGTGGAAGTGATTCGAGTAGACGAGTGTCGCGAACCCCGCGATACACGCAAAGACGATGCCGGTTTTCCTGGTCATGGCTCGATCCTCATCGCCCTTTGTTTGCGGCAGACCGCCGTGCGAATATAAAATCCCGCTGGATCGCGAAGTTCGCGATAAACAGGAAGCTTTCGGCCAATATTTTGGCGGGCATCACGCTCACCGACAGAAATGCGGTCAGAAATGAAATCAAAGAATAAGAGACGCAGATATTGGCGCCGGCCAGCAGAAGATAGCGGGGTAAAACCACCCGGTGTTGCTGTTTTGAGAAAAAAACGGCCCTGCGGACGGCGGTATAGTTGAACGACAGCGCAATGATGCGGGCTCCGAGCAGAGCCACCCATACCACTCCGGAAGTCCTGAAAAAGATATAGAACACCAGGTTATCCAAACCCGAGGTCAGCAGGGAAATGAATCCGAAGCGCAGCAGGACGAAGTAAATCCGCATCGAGTCGCGCAATGGCTCAAAGTGGGATGTGGGATTTCCCTCTTCATAGATGGTGCGAATGGGCTGCTCGATCACCGGGACACCCAGGTGTTTGGCCGCTATCAGCATTTCCAGCTCGAACTCGTAGCCGGAAGCCGGGACGCTCAGCATCCGCTCGGCCAGGCTGCGGGGAATGGCGCGGAGGCCGGTCTGGGTATCGGAAAGCTTGTGCCCGACCACCAGACGCATGACGTTCCGTGTGATCGTATTGCCCAAACGGCTGCGCAGCGGGACATTGCCCACAAATGCACGCGCGCCAAGCACCAGCGCCTCGGGATTTTCCGCAAAGCGTTGCGCCACGCTCGACACATCCGCCGGGTGGTGCTGCCCATCGGCATCCGCCGTGACAATGCCGGCCACGCCGGGGTATTCAACCAGAGCATAATTCATGCCGGTCTTCAGCGCCGCGCCCTTTCCCAGATTCACGGCGTGACGAACGACTGTTACGCCCGCAAACTCCTCCAGCCGGTCGAAAATCCACCTGTACGCGGCGCCGCTTCCGTCGTCGATTACCACGATGGCGGTGAACCCCAATCCCGCGAGCGATTCCGCAAGATCGATCAGCGCGGGCCCGGGCTGATAGGCCGGAATCAGAATCGCCACGGAAATGGCGCCGGGAATAGTTGTCGTTTTCGTTCGCTTTTGTCTGGAAATTGCGTACACCGGGTCTGGTGATTATTTTAACCGGTTGCGCCAAGTCTTTCCCGTGCCAAATGCAGCGCTTCTTCGGCAGTCGCGATTCGGCCCTCCAGTTGCGCGTCCTCAATCTCATGCAGGATCGTCCCGAACATCGGTCCCGGCCTGTATCCGGCAGCAATCAGATCCCTGCCGGTCAACAGCGGAACGGGTTTCAATTGTTCCGGGGGAACTTCCAGCTGCCTCCGCCGCACAAAGCCATAGTTGTCGAGACCCCCGTGGCTCGAAAGACAATCCAGCCGGTGAAGCGCCATATGCTCTTCGAAATCCGGCAGGCGCATAAAGCGCTTCAGCGTGCTTTCGCGCATCCGGGGCACTTCCATGAACTTCATATGATTCGCGATAAGGGCTTCCACCGCTTCGATCGTCTGGTTCGGAAAACGCAGGCGCGAGAGGAGAGAATGCGCAATTTCGACCCCCTTCTCCACATGTCCGTCAAATCGGATTCTCTCCGCAATCCGGAACGTGGCAGGCTTACCGATATCGTGCAGCAACACCCCGAGCGCGAGCGTCAGCGAAGGCTCGCGCAGCCCGTCGAGCATGATGAGCGTGTGGGTCCAGACGTCTCCCTCCGGATGAAATTCGGGCGGCTGCCGGACGCCCTTCAGTGCGGCCACCTCGGGCAGGATTTGCTTGAGCAACCCGGTCGCGTCGAGCAGTTCGAAGCCCCGGCGCGCGCCGCCTTCCGTCAGAATGCGGGCAATCTCGTCGCGCACGCGTTCCGCCGATACGCTCCGGATCGCCGGTGCCAGTCGCCCGATCGCGGCAAAGGTTTCCGGTTCGATCTCAAATCCCAGGCGCGCGGCGAAACGGACGGCCCGCAGGAGCCGGAGATGATCTTCCCCGAAGCGCCGCTCCGGATCGCCGATGGCGCGAATCAGCCTGACCGCAAGATCCGCGCGCCCTCCGGTGAAGTCCAGAATTTCGCCGCTGAGCGGATCGAGAAGGAGCGCGTTGATGGTGAAGTCGCGCCGCAGCACGTCCTGCCGCGGGTCCGTTTCAAAGCGAACCCCTTCGGGGCGCCGCCCGTCGGTGTATTCGAGATCGCTGCGAAATGTCGCCACTTCCACGCGTTCCGCCGCGTCGTGAACCATCACAACGCCAAAATGGGCGCCGACGCGATCCGCTCCGGGGAAGAGCCGCAGCAATTCGTCCGGTTGCGCGGATGTGGCCACGTCAAAATCCTTCGGAGTGCGTCCGAGGAGCAGGTCCCGAACGCATCCGCCCGTCAGAAAAGCCGCGTGGCCCGCGCTGCGTAAACGTTGGATAAGGGTGATAGCCAGGTTCACGTCCCCGATGGTATTGGTATTGCCGCTCACGCTTTCATGCTAATCTGATGGGGCTGAGTTCTCCGTCGAACTCTATTAATGACCCGTCCGTTAACCCCACAGGCAATATTGAGCGGCTGGCCCGCGATCTAACCGTTTCAGAGACCGGAACGGGCCAAAAGCAGGAGCTTTTTTTGACCGATTCGCATTCCCAGCCTTCCAGATCGACTACCACCACCAAAGTTGTGGTTGCGACAACCGTCATGTTGTCGTTTATCTCGTTCTGGCGCGCAGCCGCCATTGTATTGAGCGATCTCGCATCCTCGGCTTACTATGTGGGCGGCATTGCGGAGACGGCCATCGGCAAATCGGCGCCGTGGTTCATCCTTGGCATCATGTTGTTCTCGTACGCCGTGCGCGCGGTGTATATCGAGAGCTGCAGCATGTTCGTCCGGGGCGGCGTGTACCGTGTGGTGCGCGAAGCCATGGGCGCGACATACGCGAAATTTTCCGTATCGGCGCTCCTGTTCGACTACGTCCTGACGGGGCCGATCAGCGCTGTCAGCGCCGGCCTTTACCTCGCGGGCCTGCTCAACGATTCGATCGACTATTTCCATCTGCCCTACGCGCACCTTCCTCCCGCATACTTTGCCGCCGGGTTCGGGGTCCTCGTGACTCTTTATTTCTGGCGCAAGAACATTATCGGCATGCATGAATCAAGCGAAAAAGCGCTGCGCATCATGCAGATCACAACCGTAATGGTGGTGATGCTCATTGTCTGGTGCCTGATCACGATCTTCAAGCACGGCTTCCAGACCGTGCCATTCCCGGCCATGAGCAATATGCATATCTCGGACGACGCGCTGGGCTGGCTGAAAGGCACCGGCGTCGTACACATCGCCGCGATCGCCGTTCTGATCGGCATGGGGCACTCCCTGCTGGCCATGAGCGGTGAGGAAAGTCTGGCGCAGGTGAACCGCGAAATCGCATTCCCGAAATTGAAGAATCTGGAACGCGCGGGTTTCGTGATTTTCATCTACAGCCTGCTGTTTACCTCGCTGGTTTCGTTTTTCGCCGTCATGCTGATCCCCGATGCGGAGCGGCACAAGTATCTCGACAATCTGATCGGCGGCTTGTCGATGTTTCTCGTGGGGCCGTTCGGGTTGCGTCTGGCCTTTCACGCGTTCGTAGTGCTGGTGGGCGTGCTGATTCTATCGGGCGCCGTGAATACCGCGCTGATCGGTTCGAACGGCGTGGTCAACAGGGTGGCGGAAGACGGAGTGCTGACCGAATGGTTCCGCAAACCGCATCGGCATTTCGGCACCACCAGCCGCATCATCAACATCATCGCCATCCTGCAGTTGATCACGATCGTGGTCAGCCGCGGCAATATCGAAATGCTGGGCGAGGCCTATGCGTTCGGCGTGGCGTGGAGTTTTGCCATGAACGCCCTCTCGGTTCTGGTGCTCCGGTACAAGATGCCGCACGCGCGCGAGTGGAAAGTGCCGCTGAACTTCCGGATCGCGGGCAAGGAAATACCGCTCGGTCTGGCGCTGGTCACGACCATGTTGTTCCTGCTGGCGGGAATCAACGTGCTGACGAAAAAGGTCGCCACCATTTCCGGCGTTGCGTTCACCCTCGCATTCTTCCTTGTGTTCGAATTTTCAGAACGCTATAACCGGAAACGCAACAAACTGGCGGAGCACGTGATGGGGCAGGAAAACGAGCAATTCCGGCTGCATTCGACGGACGAGATTTCGACGGAAACCCTGCACATCCGGCCCGGTAATATTCTGGTGGCGGTGCGCAATCCGCATCATCTTGAGCATCTGCAGAAGATGCTCGAAAAAACCGATACCCGGCGTCAGGATATTGTGGTTCTGACCGTGAAGGTGGTCACCCAGTCAGGTTCGGGCGAACATGGGCTGGAGCCGGATCAGGTGTTCGCGGACCAGGAAAATCTGGTTTTCTCGCGTGTTGTGGGTCTGGCCGAAAAGGCCGGCAAACACGTCGAGCTTCTGACCGTGCCGGGCACCGATCCATGGCTGGCGGTCGTCCAGACCGCGGCTATTCTGAAATCTTCGCGGCTGGTTACCGGCCTGTCCCCCAATCTGACGCCTGCCGAGCAGGGCCGGCGCGTGGGTGCCGCCTGGGAAGCATTACCGGCGCCGCGGCCCTCGCTTTCTCTGGAAGTGGTGATGCCGGACCCGAACGAATCGATGTACTTCAACCTGGGGCCGCACCCGCCGCGGCTCTGGCCGGAGGATGTCGATCTCGCGCACGGGCTTTGGCTGGAACTGATCGACCGGGGGGCGGGTGACGAACTGCGTCATCGCGACGTGGTGAGCGTGGCATTGCGCCGGCTGAAACGTGAACTCCAGACGCCGGATGGCGATGACGTGCTCAAAGATGTTGTCGCCACCGTGCGGGAACACGGGCCGGATAAAATAGCGATTCCCGCGAAGACCGATCTGAAGCCGGCCGGCTTCCACTAAGCGCGAGACGTATAAAGTCCCATGCGCTGTTTCACAAGCTCAACGGTCGCGTCCGCGATGGGTGTGACTGCTTCGGCGCCCGCGCGCAAAACCCCGTCCAGATAGCCCGGTTCCGCGCTGATCTCGCGATAGCGCTGCTGGATCGGCTCCAGTTTTGAGATCACCATCTCAACCACTCGTTTTTTCAGATCTCCATAACGCAGGCCTGTGAAACTGGCGCGCATCTCGTCGCCGGTCGATTCAGAAAACGCCTGGAAAATACTCAGCAGATTCGCGACGCCTGGCCCCATGGTTTCGAAATCCACGGCGGGGTTGGAATCGGTAGTCGCGCGCATGATCGTTTTGCGGATGCGGTCTGGCGGATCGAGCAAAGCGACCGCATGGCCGGAGCCCTGGGCGGATTTGCTCATCTTCGTTGTCGGATCGTCGAGCCCCATGATGCGCGCGCCCACCGCCGGTAATTTCGTTGCCGGCATCGTGAACGTTTCGCCGTAGAGTGAATTGAAGCGTTGCGCGATATCGCGCGTGAGCTCGAGATGCTGCATCTGGTCCTCGCCCACGGGAACGATCGCGGCCTGATAGAGCAGGATATCGGCGGCCATCAGGACGGGATATTGAAAAAGACCATCGCCCACGGACTCCTGCGCGGCGGCTTTGGCTTTGAACTGCGTCATGCGTTCGAGCCAGCCCATGGGAGTAACGCAGGTCAGCAGCCAGGCGAGTTCCGCGTGCGCCGGCACGCTGGACTGCACTACGATACGCGAGTGCTTCGGATCGATTCCAGCCGCCAGAAACAGCGCGGCGAGTTCACGGATCTTGCCGCGAAGCTCCTCCGGATTCTGATAGACCGTGATGGCGTGGAGATCGACGATGCAGAAGATGCTCTCGTAGCCGTACTGGATTTTGACCCAGTTCGCGAGAGCGCCGAGATAGTTGCCGATATGCAGATTGCCGGACGGTTGCACTCCCGACAGCACGCGGGATTTCATGCGAAATCGAGCTCGGTCTTATCGATGAAACACCAGCCCCAGCTCTCGCCCGGTTCAATCGACCTCATGATGGGGTGAGCGGTGGCATGGAAGTGTTTCGTCGCGTGTTTGTTCTTCGAGGAATCGCAGCAGCCGACGTGACCGCAAATCATGCAGAGCCGCAGATGAACCCAGCTGTCGCCCGTTTTCAGGCATTCTTCGCAGCCGTGCGTGTGCGGTTTGACGTGCTTGATCTGATCGGTATGAGTGCAGGGCATGGCTCATTTAATTGTACGAAACGTCAAAGGCGGCGGTCGTTTTCCGGGATCCGCAAATCGTTGATACTCGCAATCCGGCGGCGCATCAGCCCGTCCTCGTTGAACTCCCATAGTTCGTTGCCATAGGACCGGAACCACTGGCCGCCTGCGTCGTGCCATTCATACTGGAACGTCACGGCGATGCGATTTTCCGTCCAGCACCAGAGTTCTTTCTTCAGCCGGTAGTCCAGTTCCTTCGCCCACTTGCGCCGCAGGAAGGCTTTAATCTCTTCGCGGCCGTGGACGAATTCGTCGCGGTTACGCCAGTCCGAATCCTCCGTATAGGCCAGTGCGACCCGCTCCGGATCGCGCGTATTCCACGCATTCTCGGCCGCCTGTACTTTGGCCCGGGCCGATTCGGCATCGAAAGGCGGTTTCAAAACGTCAATCCTGTCCCGAACACATTCACCGCATAGAAATACAGTTCCGCATCCAGCGCCCGTTTGATGTTTTCCGCTTTGCGGAACCCGTGCTGCTCTCCCGAAAATAACAAGTAACCCACTGGCATTCCTTTCGTCCGGAGGGCTTCCACCATCCGCTCCGTCTGGTCTGGGGGCACCACCATGTCCTCGTCGCCCTGAAAGAAAATCACCGGAGCGGAAAGCAACTCCGTGTGGGCGATCGGCGCGCGCTCTTTGTATAAATCCTCTTTCTCGGGATAAGGTCCGATGAGCGAATCGAGATAGTGCGATTCGAACTTATGCGTATCCCGCGCCAGCGCCGCGGGATCGCTCACGCCGTAGTGGCTCGCGCCACCCTGGAAGGTATCGCGAAACGTCAGTGCGCTGAGCGCGGTGAAGCCCCCGGCACTGCCACCCGCAATCACGCAGCGTTCGCCATCGATAAAACCCTGCTCAGCCAGAAAACGCGCGCCGTTGACGCAATCGTCCACATCGACAATGCCCCAGTTGGAATCCAGCCTCTCGCGATACTCGCGCCCGTAACCGGTGCTGCCGCCGTAGTTCACATCCAGCACGGAAATGCCGCGGCTGGTCCAGTATTGTATGCGCAGATCCAGCGTGCCGGTGGCGGCTGCCGTCGGACCGCCATGGCACTTGACCAGAAGCGGCGGCTTATCGTCCCCGGGTCCCGCGTAATCCGGATTGAACGCCGGGTAGTAGAGGCCGAACGCGGTCTTTTCCCCCTCAGTAGGGAATTCGATTGCCTGGGGCTCGCTGAAATACTTCGCGAGGTCCGGATCGTCTGCAATGGCTGTCGATTGTTTCAGGACTTCGGTCGCTCCGGAAGCCAGATCCATCGTCACTACGCTCGCGGGTCCGGCGGCCGACCCACCCCGAAAAACCACGCGGCCGTTGCCGGCTCGCACGGACGAGAAATCAGTCCACGGAAGGTCAAGTGTTGCGATGCTGTCCAGTTGCGCGAGATCGATCGTCACCATCCGTCCCAGCCCGTTCGATACATACGAACACACCACCCGCCCGTTTCCGGCAAACGCATAGGTCGACATGCCGAAGACCCATTGGGGCTGGCCGAATTCCGCCTCCATGGGAGCCAGCACTTCGGCCGGCGCGCGCGACTTCTGGCGGTAGAGATTCCACCAGCCGGAGCGGTCCGAGACAAAGAACAGCGCCGAGCCGTCCGGGGCCCAGGATGGCTGGAAGATCGATTCCCGCTCTCCGCCCGCGACGAGAAAAGGGTCGCCCGCAGGCATACCCTCGGCATCGAGTTGCAGCACGTAAAGACCGGTCCCGGTCCATGGCATGTTGGGATGATCCCAGGCGAGGAAAGCCAGCCAGCGCCCGTCCGGCGACAATTGCGGCGAGGAATAGAAATCGTGGCCTGACGCGAGAACGGTTCCGCCCCCGGCCGCCGAACCGTGATCCACGTCGAGCCAGACAAGGGTATTATCGGGCGCGTTGGTGCCGGCGCTGTGATCCTCCCGCACGCCGATCCACCGGCGGCGGCGAGTGTCTATCAGACCGTCCGCATATCGCCACGGGCCTTCCGGAGAGAGCGGATACGGCCAGTGCCCGCCGCGTTCCATCCGATACAGTCTGCCATCGGCATAGTCCGAAAAGATCAGCGTTCCGGCGAAGACCGTCCATGCGCCGCCGCCATATTCATGCACGCGCGTCCGGACATTAAAGGGTTCGGGATTGATATCCTCGCCCGAAGCGCTTCCTTCCACATGGCGCACGACTACGCACCGTCCACCTTCGTGGGGCCGCGATTCGAGCCAGTAAACGTCAGTGCCATCCAGCCGTACTTCGGACAAACCTGTCGATTGCGTTACGATCAGGTCCGATGTAATGGGCGATTTCCATGACCCGCAATGTGCAATTTTCATGTGTGCTGTCTATGCTCTGCCATTATCCAGCATGACCGGTACACTGGAAGGGTGCTTGTCCGCAGCCTGTTATTGACCGCTTTTTCCGTCATTCTCGCATTCGGGCAGACCGCTCCGCAGTTGCTTTCAATCATTTCGGGAACCACCCGCTATGGCGAAACTGCGGTCTCGCCTGACGGGCGCTACGTGGCCTGGACCGTCACTCTCCGCAATCCGGACAATACGGCTTCGCGTAACTCCGAGGTCTTCCTTCTCGATCTCTCGCAGCCTGGCGCGGCCCCGCACAAGATCTCTGAATCCAGGACGCCGAGCGCCAAACACGGCATCGCCTGGTCGCCCGACAGCAGCCAGTTCGCGTTTTTGTCCGACGCCGCGGACACGGGCCAGCTGGAATTGTATATCGCGGCGCCCGGTCGCGCGCCGCGCAGGGTCACCGGCCTGACCGGCTTCCTCGACGCCCCTGCGTGGTCGCCGGATGGCACGAAGATCGCGATTCTGTTTACGGAAAATGCCCCGCGCGCGGCCGGGCCGCTGGAACCGGCCAGCCGGGATTCCGGCGTGGTGGAGGAGCATATTTACGAGCAGCGGCTGACGCTGGTAGATCCGCATTCCGGCAAAACGAACCCAATTACCCCCGCCGATACTTATGTTTACGAATTCGACTGGGCGCCGGATAGCGACCGGCTGGCCTATACCGCGGCCAAAGGCAACGGTGACAATAACTGGTGGGTCGCACAACTCTACAGCGTTTCCGCGGCGTCCGGGCAGGTTCGTGCCCTCTTCAAACCGCAGTTGCAGATTGCGGATCCCCGCTGGTCGCCCGATGGGAAACGGATCGCCTTCATCGGCGGCATCATGAGCGACGAGGGTTCGACCGGCGGCGATATCTATGTTGTTTCGGCCACCGGCGCCGGCGCTCTGGCGCACGACGTCACACCCGAACGCAGGAGTTCGCCCAGCTGGATTCGCTGGCTGCCATCCGGCAAGATCCTTTTTACTGAGGCGGCCAACGGCGGGACGGCGATTGCCGAACTCGATCCGGGCACGGAGATGGCCGAGACGCTTTGGGCCGGAGACGAATCGCTCAATGCGGGAGATGGCGTTGTTTCCACCTCCAGTGACGGGCGGACGATTGCCTCCATCCGCAGTTCCTGGACGCGCGCGCCCGAAGTCTGGGCCGGGCCCGTGGGCCAATGGGCGCAGAGGACGCACGCCAACGATGCCCTGAAGCCCCTCTGGGGACGGACCGGGAACGTGCACTGGAGCAGCGACGATTTCAACGTGCAGGGATGGTTGATGTATCCCTTGAATTACGACCCCGCAAAGAAGTATCCGCTCGTGGTTTCCGTGCATGGCGGGCCTGCCGCGTCGAAGAAGCCTGCCTGGCCGGGATTGTACGATATGACGGCGCTTTCGAGCCAGGGCTACTTCGTGCTGTTTCCGAATCCGCGCGGCAGCTTCGGATCGGGGGAGGCCTTCACGAGGAGTAACGTCAAGGACTTCGGACAGGGCGATTTACGGGATATCCTGCTCGGCGTCGACACCGTGCTCAAAACGTTTCCGATCGACCCGGACCGGCTCGGCATCACGGGATGGAGCTATGGCGGCTATATGACCATGTGGGCGATTACGCAGACACATCGCTTCCACGCCGCCGTGGCGGGCGCGGGCATCGCGAACTGGCAAAGCTATTACGGCGAGAATCTGATCGATCAGTGGATGATTCCGTATTTCGGGTCCACGGTCTATAACAATCCACAGGTCTATGCGCGCAGTTCGCCCATCAACTTTATCCGGAATGTGAAGACGCCCACGCTGATCCTGGTGGGTGACAGCGACGCCGAATGCCCCGCACCGCAGTCTTACGAGTACTGGCATGCGCTCAAGACACTCGGCATCAAGACGGAGTTAGTAGTGTATCCGGCCGAAGGCCATGCGATTCGCAAGCCGGAACATGTGCGGGATCTGCTGGAACGGACGATCGGCTGGTTTAACGATAATCTTGCCGGTAAAACCGGCGATCGCTGAAGCGGGAGGCCCTGTTACTTTCGCGGCACACGGCGACGGGTGCCCATGGTCTTCCGATTGCCGGAGTGGTAAACTGACCGCGCGATGCGAACTCACCAGATTCTTCCAGTCATTCTGTTCGGTGCCTTGAGCGTTGCGCCCATACTGGCGCAGGGACACGAATCCTTCAACAAGCCCTTCCCGCCTTACAAAGTGATCGGCAACGTCTACTTCGTCGGCACGGCGGAGCTGGGTTCTTTCCTGATCGCGACTCCCGATGGAAACATCCTGATCAACAGCGATTTTGACGATACCGTGCCGGAGATTCGCGCCTCGATCGAGAAACTGGGATTCAAATTTTCGGATACCAGAATTCTGCTGGGCAGCCACGCCCACTCGGACCACATGGATGGCGACGCGCGCGTGAAGGAACTGACCGGCGCGCAAGTCATGGTTATGGAACAGGACGTCCCGGCTATTTCCCGCATGACTCCCGGCAACAAGCCCCATCCGATCGACCGCGTCCTGCACGATGGCGACGAGGTCAAGCTCGGCGGCACCACGCTGGTTGCCCATCTGACTCCCGGACACACGAAAGGCTGCACCACCTGGACGTTGAAGGCGGAGGAAAAGGGCAAATCGTACAACGTGGTGATTCTGGGCAGCATCGGCGTGAATCCGAACTATGTGCTCGTCGGCAACAAGGATTATCCGCAGATCGCGGACGATTACGTGCGTGGATTCAAGGTGCTGCGGTCTCTGCCCTACGACGTGTTTCTCGGCGCGCACGGCAGCTTTTACCACATGCGGGAGAAGTATGCGAAGTTACTCAGCGCGGGCCCCGGCGACCCGAATCCTTTCATCGATCCCGCGGGCTACAAGGCTCATCTCGACTTACAGGAGAAGAATTTCCGCGCCAAACTGGAACAGCAGCAAGCGCATCGATGACTCGGCACGGTTTGATTAATGGGTCATCGAATAAACGATGTAGTTGACGCCGATGCGAATCCCCAGAGCTGAGAATTTTTCGTCATAGCCCGGGTCGTCCGCCCATTCCCACGAGTCTCCCACGTCCGATTGAAAAGTCATCGCGACCACTAACCGTCCGCGCTCACCGTAAATGCCGCGCCAGCGGGCCGGGCAGCCCGCGCACTTCTCGGTCACGCCGGTCTGAATGTAACGCGCGCCAGGCACCTGATAGCGATCGCTCAGGTCGTATACGACGTGGAAAATCGGATCGTCATCGGGTATATCGACCACCGCGCGATCCGGAAAAACCCGGCGCATGCTCTCCATGAAGTTCCGCCATTGAGCTTCGCCCCAGAAATCGTCACACATGAAGAAGCCGCCGCGCAGCAGATACTCCCGAAGTTGTTTCGCCTGCGCATCCGTCAACTGCCATTGGCCGGTTTGGACCGCATAAAGCCAGGGCCAGTTATAGACATCGTCGCCATCGTCGAGGTTGACCGGTTGCTCGACGGAACGCACGTGGATTCGGGTCAGGCGCCGCACGGCTTCGGAGAAATGGCGGTCGGCGCGCGGATAATCCTGCGTCCACATGGAATAACCTTCCCTCCAGTCGCCGTTCCCGCGGAATCCAAAGCCGCCTCCGAAACCGCGGCGGGACTGCGGATACATGAGCCTTGCAAATGCCCACTCCGTCTTTTCCTGGTAATCGGGCGGCTTCGGGAAATTGTTGTATTCAATGCCCGGGTATTCCCGGAATGGCTTCTGGAAGGCGTAGATGCCGGTGAGAAAGATCGTCCCCAGTCCGAAACACCACAGTATTTTCCGAAAGCTCATGGCAAACCGGCGCCTCGAAGACTATCATGTCAGCAAGGCGGTCTCTCCATTATGCCCGTAGCGTACGACGCCATCGTCATCGGAACCGGCCAGGCCGGTCCCAGTCTCGCGGCGCGCCTTGCCAATGCCGGCCGGAAAGTCGCGGTTATTGAGCGCAAGTTGTTCGGCGGGACCTGCGTGAATACCGGCTGCATCCCGACAAAAGCCATGGTCGCGAGCGCGCACGCGGCTCACATCGCCCGCCGTGCCCTGGATTTCGGAGTCACCATCGAAGGCGCGGTGAGCGTGGATATGAAACGCGTGAAAGCGCGCAAAGACAGCATCTCCGGTCTGTCGAGAACAGGCGTCGAGAACCGGCTGAAGCATCTGGAGAACTGCACGGTTTATGAGGGTCACGCTCGTTTTGAGTCGCCATCCGTAGTCGGCGTCGCGGACGTGCAACTCACCGCGCCGGAGATTTTCATCAACGTTGGCGGCAGGGCCGCGATTCCCGAAATGCCGGGGCTCGGCCAGGTGGCGTATCTGACGAACAGTACGATTCTCGATCTCGATGTGCTGCCAAAGCATCTGGTGATCGTCGGCGGCAGTTACATCGGTCTCGAGTTCGCGCAGATGTTCCGGCGGTTCGGCAGCGAGGTCACGATTATCGAAAAACGCGCGCGTCTGATCGAACGGGAAGACGAAGATGTGTCCGCGTGCATCGAAGAGATCCTGAAGGCCGAAGGAATTCACATCCGGCTGAACGCGAATTGTATCGCGGTTTCGAAACAAGGGGACCAGATTGCAGCCCGGTCGGAGTGCGAGAGCGGTGCTCCCGAGGTCCGCGGCTCGCACCTGTTGCTGGCCGCGGGACGCAGGCCCAATACGGACGATCTTGGCCTTCAGAACGCAGGCATCTCAATGGATGCCCGCGGCTACATCGCCGTCGATGACCAGCTGCGAACGAACGTGCCGGGCATCTGGGCGCTGGGCGATTGCAACGGAAAGGGCGGCTTCACCCACACTTCCTATAACGATTTCGAGATTGTCGCCGCAAACTTACTCGATAACGACCCGAGACGTGTCAGCGATCGCATCACCGCATATGCGCTCTATATCGATCCGCCTCTTGGACGCGCGGGAATGACAAAAGCGGACGTGCTCAAGTCCGGCCGGAAGGCGCTGGTGGCAAGCCGTCCCATGACCAAAGTGGGCCGCGCCGTTGAGAAGGGCGAGACGCAGGGCTTCATGGAGATCGTGGTCGACGCGGAAACCAGCCGGATTCTGGGCGCGGCCATTCTGGGTACAGGTGGCGACGAGGCGATTCACTCCATCCTCGACGTGATGTACGCGAAGGCCCCGTATACCGTGATTCAACGCGCGGTGCACATTCATCCCACCGTGTCGGAACTGGTGCCGACCATGCTGGCCGGCCTGAAGCCGCTTCAGACCGTGACTGCGGGAACCGGTGTCCGATAGGTTCCCGGCACCGACCGGAACCCGATGGCTAAACGATTCCATGCGTTGATCGCGGCGATGGCGAGGGTCAGATTCACCAGCTCTTCCTCGCTGAAGTATTGCCGGACGCGCAGGAAAACATCGTCGGGGGCGTGATCTTCGGCGATCAGCGTGATGGTTTCGGTCCATTCGAGCGCGGCCCGCTCGCGGTCGGTGTAAAACGGCGTTTCCCGCCAGGCGTTGAGAGCATACAAACGCTGCTCCGTTTCTCCGCCGGCGCGCGCGTCTTTCGTGTGCATGTCGATGCAATAGGCGCAGCCGTTGATCTGCGACGCCCGCGTCTTGACCAGTTCGCGCAGAGAAGGCTCCAGTCCGGAAGACTGATTGATGTAGTGTTCCAGGCCGCGCAGGGCCTGAATGGCTCCGGGAGCCGCGTTGTAGAAATTGATTCTGGGTAGCATCGATTCAATATTACGAGATTCATTCCGCGGGCAGACCGGTCTCCCGTGCTCCGTCAATGTTTACCGTGCAGCGGCACGGCAAACACTTTGAAAGGTCCCGGGTCCTGATCCTTCAGCCTGGGATCGTTCATGTACTTCAGCTTGCCCTCGACCACCCACGCGGTATCGCCCACGCGAGTCACCGCCGTCGGGCCGTTAAAGCCGTTCTTCAACACCTCGATCCTGGCGGTGTTGCCGCTAACCGTCACGCGGTCCAGTTGCCCCGCGCCTTCGATCAGCAGGAATTCATTTCTGCCCAGGGGACGCATGCCATCGGGGCTGGAGAGAGGCTGAGACGGTTGCACCTGCACAATGGCGCCCGCCGTGCCATCCTTCCCGACCGGAATACGCAACAGATGGCCGGTGGTAAAGGTGTTGACGTAAATCGTACTGTTGTCGCCGAACGCGATGCCATCGATACCCGCGAGTTTGTCGTCTTTGGCCCAGACTTCAAGTGCTTTCGCGCCCTTCTTTAATCGCATGATGCGGGCGGCGACGGTATCGGTAGCATAGGCGGTGCCGTCCGGTCCGATTGCAATGTCGTTGCAGAGTGCGTTGTCGCCTGGAAAATCGAAACTGCCTTTGGGCGCGCCGGTCCTGAGATCGAATGTCTTCAGCGCGGTTGGCGCGCCTTGCGGAGGCAGCTTCGAGGAGCAGACCCAGAGCGTTCCGGAACGCTGGTCGGCCAGGACTCCGAGCACGCGCTGCAGTCCGTTCGTACCGGGCTTGATCCACGGTTCGGCCGTGGCCGCGCCTTTGGGCGCCCGGAAAACTTCGCCTTTCGAGAGGCTGCCAATGATGAGCGCTCCATCGGAGGTCGAAGTCAGGCTCTCGGGAAAAGGCTTGTCTTCGTGAATCGTCACTTCCGTGGGCGCCGTCGCGGCCAGACCCGCAACGGCGGTTCCCAGCGCGAGCCAGTATTTCCAGGTGATTCGCATAAGGCTATTCTCGCCCAGGCAGAGCACGCGCCAGATCTTGCCTATTCGTAACGCAGAGCTTCGATGGGATCCATCCGGGACGCTTTCAGCGCCGGCAGCAGACCTGCGAACAGCCCGATCCCTTCGAGCACCGTGGTCGAAGCAATCACCGCGAAGCGCGAGATTTTCAGATGAATATCGCCCGCGCCGCTGGTGTCTTTGAACAGAGGCCCGAGCAGTGGCAGCGTCTGGATTCCCGCGGTCGCACCCCACCCGATCAGGACGCCGAGCAAGCCACCCAATGTGACGATGGCCATTGCCTCCGCGAGGAACTGGAGCAGAATGGCTCCGCGCGTCGCGCCGATCGATTTCAGGACTCCGATTTCGCGGGTTCTCTGCGTCACCGAAACCAGCATGATGTTGGCCAGGCCAATGCCCCCGATCGCAAGCGTCAGAGCCCCGATCAACCCCAGCAGCACCTGCAGCGCCTCCGACATCACATCGATGATCTTCATGAATTCGTTGTATATGAACAACTGCAGGGCGCGCTCATCGGTGGGCGCGAAATTATGCACGCGCGCCAGCACGGCCCGTACGTCCTTCACCGCCTGCGCCCGGAAAAGCGGGTTCGCCGGCATCCAGACAATATCGTCGGGGTGCCGGATCTCATGCAGGAGCGAAGCCGTGGAAAGCGGAATAAAGATGCACTCGTTGTCCGGCGTATTGTAGTTCGAAATCTGTGTCTTGGTTTTCAGCAGTCCGACAACCTGAAACTGCAGTCCGTTGATCGAGATGGTTTCGCCATCCGGCGGAATCTCGCCGAAAAGCTTCTGCGCGGCTTTAGCGCCGACGATGGCCACTCGCTGCTTCGTCCGGTAATCTTCGTCCGAAATCCAGCGGCCCGCGTCGAGCGACATGTTGCGCACCCTGCCATAAGGCACTTCCACGGCCCGCACCATCATGCTCTGTTGCCGGTAACCGCGCACCACGTTCATGTCCCTCATCATCACTTCATCGGATACCGCGGCCACCAGAGGCACGTTGTCGCGTATTGTTGCCGAATCTTCCAGGTCGAATCTGATCTTGCGGCCGGAACGCTCGCCGCCAGCCTGCGTTGACGTCTGGCCACCGAACATGAGCACGAGATCCTGGCCCACGGCCTGAAACGAAGTGTGCAGCGCCAGGCCGAAACCTTCACCGTAGGAATAGAGAATCACAAAGCAGGCAACCCCCCAGGCAAGACTCGCCATCGTGAGCAGGCTGCGCTGACGATTGAACCGCAGAGCCGCGGCGGCTTCCGTCAGAATGCTGCGAATCTTCATGGACTACCTCTCATCCCGGAGCGCTTCGACCGGTGTCAGCGACGCCGCCCGCCACGCCGGAAACAGCGCTGAAGTAATGGCGATTACGGTCAGCGCGCCAAACGCCAGCGCGGTAGTCACTCCGCTCACCGGCAGACCGGGAAACATGTCAGGCATTCGCACCAGCTTGAGGGAACTCGAAAGCCCGAACGCCACGCTCCACCCCACCAGCCCGCTGATAAAGGCCAGAACGCAACCCTCCACCAGAAAGTCGATCATGATGCGCAGCCGCGTCGCGCCGAGTGCCTTGCGCAATCCGATCTCGCGCGTCCGTTCCGATACCGTGACCAGCATAATATTCATCACCCCGATACCACCCAGCGTGAGCGTAACCAATCCGACGATCGCGAGAAACGCAGTCATCGAATCGAAGATCCCGGCCGTGCGCCGCTGGTCTTCCACCGTGTCCCAGATTCCGAGCGCGCTCTCGTCGGCTGGGTCGAAATCGTGCGCGCGCCCGATGATCTTCTTCACCTGCGCCCGCGCCTCTTCGTATCGATCGAGCGAGCGCGGCTGATAGATGATGTCGTCCAGGTAGCCTGGAACGTAGTATTTGACCGGCGGAACATCGCGCGTCATGGTCCTGTAAGGCAGCCAGATCTTCTTTTCATCCAGACCCGAGTAACTGCTGTTCTGGGTTTTGTCCGCCATCACGCCCACGATCCGGTAAGGCAGCGAGTTGATCGCAATCCGCTGCCCCACCACATCCTGACGTGCGCCAAACAGCTGCTTCTTCACGTCGATCCCGATCACGCACACGCGCTCAGCGTTCTTTTCATCCAGTTCGCTGAAGAACCTGCCATCGCCGATCGGTATCGAGCGCACTTCCGGGAAAAAAGCCTCCACGCCGCTGGTATCGAACGAACCGCTGTTATAAGAGCTGGTGGCGCGGACGTTGCCCTCCACTTCGGCCGCCACCACGTTCACCAGATAAGCTTCCCGCCGGATATTCTCGACATCGGAGTAATTCAGCCGGATACGGCGGCCTGCGCGCTCGCCACCGGCCTGTAGTTCGGTGCGGCCCCCGAAAAGGATGACGATATTCTCGCCCAGCCCCTTCATGTTGTTGCGCTGGCCTGCCTTGAAACCGTCTCCCATAGCCACAATGAGGACAATAGAGGCTAGTCCCCAGGCAATACCGGCCATCGTCAGGAACGTGCGCAGCTTGTTCCGGAGCAGGCTTCCCGTAACCTGCCCCAGGAGCTCTGACAAGTAAGTCATGACTATTGCAGAATGACGTGCTGACCTTCACTTACGCCCTTGATCACTTCCGTCTTCGCGCCGTTGCTGATGCCCGTTGTAATGGCCACCTTGCGGAAACCCTTCTCATTCGCGGGATCCGGGATCTGAACCGCGGTCGATTTATCTTTGTTGTAAGTCACGGCGCCTTCCGGGATCGTCAGCACGCCCTTATGCTCGTCCAGAATGATTTCGGCGTTGGCCGTCATCTGCGCCTTGAGGATGTCTTTTCCATTCGAGATCGAAACGCGCACTTCGAACGTGGTGACGTTATCTTTCTCCATGCCCATCGGCGAAATCTTGGTCACATGACCCTGAAATTTCTGATCCTTGAACGATTCCACCGTGATGCGCGCCGGCTGGCCCAGATAGACTTTTCCGATGTCGCTCTCATCCACCTTCCCTTTGATATAGACCTCGTTCAGATCGCCCACCGTCATAATCAAAGTCGCGCTCGAACCAAGCACCAGAATGGAGCTCACCGCATCGCCCACTTCGCTGTCGCGCGACAGCACAATGCCGTCAATGGGCGACACAATGGTTGCATTCCGCAGATTTTCTTCGGCGATCGATACCGTGGCCTGCTGTTGTTCAAGGGCCGCCCGCGCCTTCGCGATGGCCGCCGCGGCGCTACCCAGATTCGCGTTGGCCGATTCCTGTTTCTGCACCGCCATCTGATAATTCTTTTCGGCATCGTCTCTGGTGTTCTGGGCAATCAGTCCGTCCGTAAACATCTTGCCCGCGCGGTCCGCGTCCTGCTTCAGAAAAGGCACGTCCGGGCCCTTTGCGTCCACCTTATACCGCTCGTAATCCGCCTGGGAGCTGTGCAGAGCAGCCTCCGCGACATGCAACGCCGCTTCCTGCTGGCGCAGCGCGGGAATCAGGTCGTTCTGGTCGAGCTCGCAGATTATCTCGCCCTTATGCACAAAATCGCCGACATTCACCGGCAATTTCAGAATGATTCCGCTGGCCTTGGACTTGATATCGACCTGGGTTACGGGCTGCACTTTTCCGGTCGCGACCACGGACCGGGCAATATCCATGCGTTCGACTTGAGCGAGTTTCTCCGGATCGATTTTCGCCGGTTTCGTGCCGATTGCCTTGAGCGAAAACAACGCGGCGCTTGCCATTACCAGCAGCGTCAGCGTGACCAGGAGCAGGCGTTTGCGTTTTTTTACTGCCATGCGTTTAATCTCGAAAAGGTATACGCGGGACGCCGGAAAAGGTTCGCGGGAAAATGCTCAGGCGGGCTCGCCCGAGGCACATTTCACGCAGAGAAGTTCATGGCCCAGAAACGCGTTCCGGCCTTCTTCCGTGGTAACCCATTCCCGCACGGTCCACGGAGGCTGGTGGCGCACATGCTGCGTGTGCCCGCACTCCAGGTCCGCCACCCAATCGCCATGTTCGTCCCTGTGAAAACCGGAAATACGGCGCTTCATGAGCTTAGAAATGTCCCCACCAGATCGCTCGCGCGCCGCGCGCCCAGTTCGGGCAGCAGGTGTTCCAGTTCGCGCGCAATTTTTACGGAAGCGGCCGGGTCCCAGAAATGCGCCGTCCCGATTTCCACGAGCGATGCCCCCGCGATCAGGAATTCCGCCGCATCCTCGCCGCTTGCAATGCCGCCAATACCAATCACGGGAATTTTCACCGCGCCGGCGGCCTGCCGCACCATGCGCAGCGCAATCGGTTTGATTGCCGGGCCCGACAACCCCCCGTATCCCGCACCGATCCGCGCCCGTCTTGTCCTGACATCAATTGCGAGCGAAATAAAGGTATTAATCAGAGAAATAGCATCGGCGCCGCTCTGTTCCGCCACCCGCGCGAAGGGCTCGATCGCGGCAACATTAGGAGAAAGTTTGACAATAACGGGGCGCCGCGCCACCGATTTCACCCTGCCAACGAGGTCCGCCAATGCCGCTTCATCCACCCCGAACGCAAGCCCGCCATGCTTCGTATTCGGACAGGAGACATTCAACTCATAGGCCGCAACCCCCTCGGCATCGTTCAGAACCCGCACCGTCTCCACGTAATCTTCGGCGGCATAGCCGAATACGTTTGCGATCACGGGAGTGGCGTAGCGCCGCAATCCCGGCAACTTCTCCGCCACGAATTTGCGCACGCCCACGTTCTGCAGGCCCACGGAATTGATCATCCCGGCCCGCGCTTCCCAGAGCCTCGGGGCCGGATTGCCCTCGATGGGCTCGCGGGACAGGCCCTTCACCACAATCCCGCCCAGCGCGTTCAGATCGACCAGTTTTTCAAACTCCACCCCATAGCCGAACGTGCCGGACGCAGTCAGCACCGGATTACGAAAACGGACGCCAAATATCGTGATCTCCATGCAATCCGCGGGGGAACTCATCTGCTGGCAATTTCCGGTTGTTCAAAAACCATTTCCGAGAAGGAGTGTAACAAAACAATTCTGGTGATAAACTAATCGCTTCAGCAGTTTAGTCTCCGGTCAGGTAGCCGGGGCAGAGCGACGTGGGCTCACTGAATGGCAGACGCAGGCATACTCGGCGTGAGAAACTGGCGGCAGAAGAAGGGCATCAGCCTCGACACTATTGCTGCGTCCACTAAACTCAGTGTGCGGCAACTGGACGCGATCGAGTCGGGCGATTTCAGCAAACTGCCCGGCGGAATTTACACCACAAACTACATCCGGCAGTATGCGCGCGCCATCGGGTTTGACGAAGACGACCTGCTGGCTTTCTACCGCGATGCCTGTGTGTCCGTCGGCACCGCGCAGAACGGCGGAAAAAGCGCTCCCGGCCGGATTCCCGGACCTCTCTTCCAGCACTGACGATTAGCCTGCAGGCGTTACAATCGTGTTCATGCTCAAACCGGGCCTGACAGCGTGCCTGCTTGCCTCCGTTCTTATCCCCGGCGCCAGTGGGGCCGCCTCTCCACTCGTAGAGAAGGTGGATACCACGGCCTTCATTCAGATTGAAGCGAAGAGTTTCGCGGGCCTCACGCCGAAGCAGCAGGCGCTCGCGTACTGGCTCTCGCAGAGCTCGATTGCGATCGATCCCGTCATTTACGACCAGCTATCCCGATTCGGCCTGCGCCAGAAGCAGATGCTCGAAGCCGTGATTGTAAATAAAGATAAGGTCGATTCCGTGATTTACGGAAAAATTCTGAATTTCACCAAGCTATTCTGGGCTAATAAAGGCAATCACAACGAACTGACCTCCGCGAAATTTCTGCCGGCATTTACCCCGGACGAACTGAAACACGCGCTTGAACAGGCCGGCCGCAGGGACCTGGCGGACGAAGTGGAACCGCTGCGCCAGTCACTTTTCGATCCCGGCTTCGAGCCCCTCATCACGGCGAAGAGCCCGAGCGGCGGGAAAGATATCGTTGAGGCCAGCGCGAACAACTTCTATGCGGGCGTAACGCTTGCCGAACTGAAGAATTTCACCGAACTGCATCGCCTGAACTCCCGGGTTACGAAGCAGAACGGCAAACTGGTTGAAGAGGTCTATCGCGCCGGAACGCCCGACGGCGCCATCCCGCCCGGACTTTATGTGCGATACCTGAAGAAAGCCGACGAGTTTCTGGCAAAAGCGCGGCCCTACGCCGAACCCGCGCAGGCCAGGGTCATCGCCGATCTTATCCGCTATTACCAAACCGGCGATTACAAAGACTGGCTGCAATTCGACGCCGACTGGGTACAAAACAACGCCCCTGTCGATTTCGCCAACGGTTTCATCGAAGTCTATCGCGATGCCCGCGGCGCCAAGGCCACGTCCCAGAGCTTCGTGTCGATCGTCGACCGGCAGGCTTCGAGCGCCATTGGAAAAATCGCGGCGAACGCACAATACTTCGAAGATCGCGCTCCCTGGGACGCGCGTTACAAGAAGCAGGGGGTGAAGCCGCCGATCGCGAACGCGGTTGAGACCACCGTCGAAACCGGCGATTTTCACGTCACCACCATCGGCGATAACCTGCCGAACGAAGACGAAATCCACGCAAAGTACGGTTCGAAGAGCTTTCTGTTTTTCGGCAGTTCGCACGCGCTTGCCGAAGCCTCCGGGTTCGCGATGTCCGAGGAGTTCGCGGCGTCCCCGGAGGAAATCGCCAGAGCGCGGAAATACGAAAGCGCGGCCAGCGACCTGATGACCGAGTTGCATGAAGTCATCGGTCACGGTTCCGGCAAACTGAGCCCCAAGCTGACGCACGAGGCGGCTTTTTATCTGAAGGAGTACTTCTCCACGCTGGAGGAAGCCCGGGCGGATCTGATGGCCCTCTGGAACGCTTTCGATCCGAAGCTGAAGGAACTCGGCCTGGTTTCCTCTGACGAAGTCGGCAGGACAATGTACGACGACTCGGCGCGCGTGATGCTCACCCAACTCCGCCGCATCCCGAAGGGCGACACCATTGAAGAGGATCACGAACGCGACCGCCAGCTCATCGCGCGCTACATCATGGATAAAACGGGCGCCATCGCGCTGGAAGACCGGAACGGCAAGACGTATGTGGTCGTGAAGGATTACAAGAGGATGCGGGAAGGCGTCGGCATGCTGCTCTCTGAACTCATGCGCATCAAAGCCGAAGGCGACTATAACGCGATCAAAGCGCTGATCGACACCTATGGCGTTCACTTCGATCCGAAATTGCGCGATCAGGTCGTAGCGCGGTATCGGAAGCTGAACTTACCGGTTTACTGGGCCGGGATCAATTCCGATCTGACCGCGCACTTCGACAATGCGGGCAACGTGACGAAGGTCGATATCGGCTACCCGCGCGATTTCATGAAACAGCAATTGAGTTACAGCGCAATGTATGCGAAACCGTAGCAGGACACCGCAAGGCTGGCCTGAGACCGTCAGAGTCGAAGAGTGGCCAGCCGACTTGACCTCGTCGCCACTACCTTTCCATTACCTCTTTAAGATCGCGCTTTCCATGCAGTATGGCAATGATCCGGAGTGGAGCGGTTTCCGGGCGGTAGACGATCACATAATTGGGAAATTTCGAGACCGACCAAAAGCGCACCGGCAACAGCGTTATGTCCCGCCGCCAGGTTCCGCTCATGGGATGTTTAGCCAGACGGCGGCAGGTGGCAATGATCTCCAGTTCAACCCGGTCAGCGGCGTCCAGGTTGTCCTCCGCGATAAACCGCCATATGGCATCGAGGTCGTCCGTCGCCTGAGGCGTGAGCTCAAACGGCGCACTCATCCTGTAGCTTCAGGCGGTTCTTACCGCCCGAACTGCTTTGCACGCCGTTGCCGCAACATCTCGATCGCAGCGTCCCCGTCGATCAGTTCGCCGCGTTCGGCTTGAGCAAAGCCCCTCTCGATCTGCGCAGCGACAACCTCGCGCTGCCCCATCATCCAACCTTCCAGATCGAGCTGCTCACGGATGATCTCGAAGGCCTGATCCAGTACTTCGCCGGGATTCCGATAGGCTCCGGACCCAACGGCGAGATCGATTACGCGCTGTTGTTCAGGTTTCAAGTCAATTACCATGAACGCCTCCATTTCGTCAGGCCCAGCCCGTTTCCTCCACTATGTTATCGCGACTCTCTGCCCTATACTTCGATGCGCGCGTCGATCCCTGCTCTCACCCATGGCGCATCGGGGGGCGCAGTCGGTCAACCTGCGGCCTCAGGCTCGTCTGAGAAATCAAAACGGGCGTTCGCCTGAACGATATCAGGCATTGGGGCGCCCCAAACTTTTTTTCGAAAATGAAAGCAAATCGGGAACGCGGCAATCACCCACCCCGCAGGCTCGTATCCCGCTACAATTGAATTACTCATGACAGTCGAGATCGACGGAGTTACCCTTCACCTCGCCCATCCCGATGAATTGTCTGTCCGCTGGGTCGGACAGGAAGAGTTGATGCGGCACCTGCTCGCCGCCTGGATGGTCGTGACCGAGAACGATGTTCCCATGAGCCCGCGGCTGATCGGCAAGCCGGGCGTCGGGAAGACCACGCTCGCTTATGCCGCGGCCAAACGCATGGGGCGCGATGTGTTCATCATGCAGGCAACGCTGGACACCCGTCCGGAAGACCTTCTCATTACCCCCGTGATCGAGGGCGCGGGCCGTCTGCGCTACGTGGCGTCGGCGCTCGTGAGCGCCATGATTCTGGGCGGTATCGTAATTCTGGACGAAGGTAACCGCATGAGCGAGAAGAGCTGGGCCAGTCTTGCGCCTCTGCTCGATAACCGCCGCTATGTCGAAAGCATCATCGCGGGCATCAAAATCAAGGCGCACCCGCATTTCCGCCTGGTGACGACCATGAACGACGATTCCTCCACCTTCGAGCTGCCCGAGTACATCCACTCGCGTCTGCAACCGCAAATCCTGATCGATTTCCCGGAAAAAGACGAGGAATATCAGATCATGAAGGAAAACCTGCCCTTCGCCGAAGACCGTATTCTCGAATACGTAACGGATTTCCTGCAGCAGGCCCACGCCGCCGATGAGCGCTACAGTGTGCGCGACGGCATCAATATCGCGCGCTACGCCATCAAACTCAGAAGCCTCGCGACAGGCATCGAGCATGAGAAGCAGGCGCTCGAAACGGCATTGCTCGAGACGTTGGGCGAGGAGGCTTTACGCTATGTCCGGCGACAGCGGGTTACTTCCTGAAGATTTCTCCAGTCTGCGGCGCGGCCGCTTCGCTTATCTTCCGGTAGTCCCGGGACGCCTGGAGTTCGCCCTCGAAGTCCGCCGCCGAATACTGGCCGATCGTCCAGCGGTCGTCGCCATCGAACTGCCCGAAACCCTCGAAGCTGCTTATCTCGAAGCCATCCAGAGGCTCCCTCAGGTCTCGATCGTTTTCTATCGCGACGCTTCGTATCGTGCCAACCCATACAGCAGCGATGCCGAAACGGAGCAGACCGTTTACGTTCCGGTCGAGCCCGCCGATCCGTTTGTGGAAGCCATCCGCAGCGCGCAGGAGGTGGGCGCGCAGATCGTATTCGCGGACCCCGATTCCTGCGAACGTCCGCACCTGCCATGCGCCTACCCTGACTCCTACGCGCTCACCTCGATTCCGTTCGGCCAGTACGTGGAAGCTTATCGCGTCTATCCGCAGGAGCGCACCGCCGAGCTGGAGCGCTTCGCCGGCGGGATTGCGTGGAAGTTGCAGGGGGCCGACCCTCTCGCGAACGTCCTCGTTGTCCTGTCGCTTAATCTGGTCGACCCCGTGCTCGATGCGATGGAGAAACCGCAGCCCGAACCCGAGCGGCGGCGCCGTGAAAATCTGCAACTGGTCAACGCGCATCCGGAGTGCCTGGGCGAGATCACCACTGAGTATCCCTACCTGCAGGAACGTTACGAAATGTTCCGCGTGGAAATGCGCGAACCCGCCATGGTGGATCGCCCGCGCGTTCAAATGGCCGTCTTCCGCGAGGCCGAACATGCCTACGCGCTGAACACCGGCGAGAAAATGCATCGCTGGCAGCGCCGTCTGCTCGCCCGCTACAGCCGCAACCTCGCCCTCACGCATCACGATCTGACCGCATCGCTCTTCGACCTGACGATTGCTGCCCGGTCGATTGTGGATGAGAACTACGCCTGGGACGTCTGGGAGACCGCTTCCCGATACTCCTGCCAGCAGACCTTGACCGACATCGAGACGGTCCGGATTTCGGGCGATGAGGTCTGGCTGAATACGCGGCGAATGCGTCTGCGGCGGCGCCTGCCGAGCAGCAAACGGCGTCTCGAAAACCTGGGACTGAAGCCTCGCAAAAAGGAGAAATTTCCCGGCGAGTGGGCGAGCGAATTGAACGGTGCGAGCATCTGTTCTTATCCACCGGAAGATATGGTCATCGAGGATTTCGGCCGCTTTCTCAAGAAAAAGGGGAAGAGCGTGCTCTCGGAAGAGCGCGCGACGGTGGAACCGTTTACAGCCTCCCTTCTGGACGGGATCGATCTGCGCGAGACGATTCGCAACTGGCACGAAGGGAAGATTTTCGTCAAAAATATCCAGAAGATCCACGGCGAAGTCGGATCGGTGATCGTGATTTTCGATGACGACCGGGACAGCCGCTACAACTACATGACCACCTGGCTCGGCGAGCACCAGAATGAATCGGACATGGCGTTCTACTCGACCTTCCCTTTCGAGCATCTGATCGGCCCGGGCATCGGGCGGGCGGAATATGGCGGATTCCTGATGAGCCTGCCGGCACGCCGAATGTACGACGTGTGGGCCGATCCGGATTACGATTTCGCCGAAACGAAGGCGGAACGGTTGCTGCTGGCCGGGATGGATTACTCGATCCAGAAGTATGTGGTGTATGTGGCCGCCACGCCGCCGCGGTCGGTCTTCCGGAACATCGCCGCGCGCTTCGGACGGACGATCGTTTATATCCCGATCGGCCAGTTATCGCCGGTCACGATGAAGAAGATCCGCGTCGTGCACGTGCTCGACGGCTACGACAAGCGCGAAAAGGCGAAGGAATTCATCTGGTGATTTCCGCTAACGCAACGGCGCGGTCGCGAACGCATCGGGCAGATGCTCGACGCGGCTCCCGACCACCGAAATAACGTCGAAACGCACGCGCGATTCATCCGCGCCCGAGCGCCGCACGTAATCGCGGGCCGCCCGCCGCAGCGCCTCTATTTTTTCCCTGTCGATATCCCGTTCAGGTGCGCTCCACTGTCCCGAAGCGCGCGATTTGACCTCGATAAACACCAGCAGATCGCGCTCCCAGGCAATGAGATCGATCTCGCCCCCGCCCTGAGGCGGCCGCCAGTTGCGCGCCACCACGGTAAATCCGTTGCGCCGGAGATAGCGATGCGCGAGATCCTCTCCGCGCCGCCCGACGTTACCGTCCTTGCGGTAACGCAGACGGTCCGCGATCTGGTACAGGGGGGCCAATGGGTTCAAATTCGAACTCCATCGCTTTCCCGCGAATCAGATAGCAGAGATAGAACTCCCAGAACTTGCGGAAGCGCCGGAACCGGTTCACCAGAAATTCGAAGCCAAGCCATCGCCAGAATGCTAGTAGCTTGACGTGCACGGAAATCTCACGGAATTTTGCCGCCGTGTAGTAGCCGAACCCGCCATGATTGTCGCCGAAGTAGCGGAACGAAAAGCTGTTGAGATGGTGTTTGTGGGTGGGATCGCAGAATGAACTGAAATCGGTGTAGTGCGGGGTTTCGATCCGCACTCTGCCACCGGGCTTCACCAGACGGTGAAACTCCTCCATTGTGCGGATCACGTCGGTCAGGTGCTCGATCACGTGAATTGCCCGCAAGCCGTCGAAAGTACGGCTGGCAAACGGATAAGGGAAGCGGTCGAGGTCGCAAATCACATCGGCCGCGCTCGCCGGATTCACGTCGATTCCGATGGAACCGGGGTATTTGCGAATCCCGCAGCCGACGTCAAGCGTTCTCGGTTCCTGAAGCAACTCTCAAGCGTAGCAAGCTGGCATCGCGTCGTATCCTGAAAGGGAATGAGCGCCGAGCCCTACGTCGAACAGGATCATAACCCTTACCCACTTGAGTTCCCCATGCCGGACCGGGCGATCGACGCCCACATGCACGTTATCGGTCCGTTCGACCGGTTCCCTCTATCGCTCAAAGCGCAATACAAACCCTTTGCGGCCACCTGGCAGGAGCAGAAGGAAATCCTCGTCGATAAGCTGGGATTCTGGGGATTCGTGGTGGTCCAGGCCACCTGCCATGGCACCGATAACCGCGTCGTGGTTGACGCGCTCGAACATATGGAAGGCCGGGCGGCGGGCGTGGTCAGCGTCACGGAAGACGTCACCACCGAAGAGCTGAAACGCCTTCACGAAGCCGGCGTGCGCGGCGTTCGTTTCGCCTTCCTGCCTCACATTGCGAGCGAAACCACTCCGGCCGATGTCATTCAGCGTATCGCCGCGAAGATCCAGCCCTTCGGCTGGCACACGGATCTTTACTTCCTTCCGCAGACCTTCGAGATCATGGAACCTATGATCCGGTCGCTGCCCACCCCTGTGCTCATCGATCACATGGGCCGGCCGGACGTAAATATCCCGGTGGAACGGAATGACTACTTCAAACGCCTGCTGGATCTCGGTGCGAGCCGTGAGGGCATCTACTGGAAGGTCACTTCGCCCGACCGTTATACCCGGTCGGCCCGGCCGGAAGACTGGAGCGTCGCGCTGCCCTTCGCACATGCGTTGATCCTGCACTTCCCGGGACAGATCGTAAGCGGGACGGACCGGCCGCGTCCGAACATGAACACCGTTATCGTCACGGGGCGGGGCGATCCGCCCAATAAAATGCCCAACGATGGCGATATCGCCAACCACTGGATCTGGCCGGTTGCCCATAAGGACCCGGCGGTGCTGAAGCGCATTCTGGTTGAGAATCCGCGTAAACTGTATGAGTTCCGGGAGGCCTGATGCCGCACCTCAGACTGGAAGTAGCCGAAGAATGGCTGCGCGAGGATTTCACGCGCGCCACCGGTTTCGATGCGAAGAAACTGCTCGATCATCTGGTCCAGGTGGTAGGCAATCTGCGCATGGCGAACCCCAGGTTCGCCGAAGACCCCGCGCTGCCCGAGTTCGTCCCGATGATTAACCTGAGCAACCTGAAGCACGCCATCGTGCCTCTGTACTATGCGCACGTAGCGGGAGATCACTCCAAACGGTTCCTGCACGTCACGCTTTCGGCAGGCAACGACACGCCGGGGCGGACGGCGGAGGTGCGATCGCGAGCCGCGCAGATTCTGGGCGAAGAGGTAGATAAGTTCGTCGGCGAACTCGCCGGCCTTGTTTCCGTCACCGCGCACGTGCAGGATATTAACCGCGAGCGCGGCTATTCCACCACCGGGGAACGTAAGAAGAAACGCGCGCAGCAGAAATAGGCGCACAATAGAGTTATGTCCCGCGGCTGGGAAAGCAAGGACGTCGAATCCCAGATGGAGGAGGCGGCGGCCCGGCGAACCGCTCCCCGTCAGACACAGCCTACAGCCGGGCAGATCCGCATACGGATCGAGCGGGAGAGTCTTGAACTCTCGCGCACACGGGTTCTGAGCGATCTCGAGAACACCGCCCATCCCCGGCGCCGCCAACAACTGGAGTCGGCGCTTCGTTATCTGGAGCAGAAGCTGGCCGAGCTGCCGTAGACGGCCAGGCTGCTCCTTGACATGTCAGGGAGCGAAACAGCCGTGTTGCCTGCCGCAGAATAAAGAAGGAGTTCGTTCAGATATTCGGTCGTGTCATATCCGCGATTTGCGCGTGATAAGTCAAGGTGACGTGACCGCGGCTTCACCAGAACGCCGTTCGCGGGATCGGGGCACAGCACTTCACCGAGATGCCGGCTTCTCGCTCATTTGATTTCCGTGGACGGCGTTTTGACCGATCCCAACCGAAGCGTCCAAGATGGGGACTCGACTGGCGTGCCAGTGAGCCAACCTCTCGGCATCGTTTTTCGAGAGGCATTCGTTTCCGCTCGCCAGTCGTATCGGGGTTCTCTTGAAATCCTTCGAAGACTCGCGTCTAATTAGGAACAACCATCTGCGACGTCGATGGCGGACTCGCGTTCGAGCTTACAAACGCTACGACATAGTACGACAAGACTGCGCTTGGATCAGCAATCTGGTCGGTCGCGGTAGTCACAGCGACGTGCGCTTGAATGATTGAGTCCAACTGGTGATTCCGATAGTCAACGCGGTGTAGATCGTAGACAGCGGCACTATCAACAGAGTTCCAAGTGAGCGTTACGGCGGTCTTGTCCTTGTTAAGTGAGTATTGCAGTGCCGGAGCCGAGGTCGGTTTGGCGGCCGCCTTCGGAGTTCCAGTGGCCTCCGCAGACTTGTTTCCAAGTTCACCCAAGGCATTATATGGCGCTATAATGTAGAAATAAGGCGTCCCCGCCGTACCGGTAGAATCCGAATAGGCAAGAGCCGTGATCGGTGTTTTGTTCAACGGACTCGTGTAATCCTCGGCTCCTGCAATTTCAGATCGAAAGATGTTATAGGTCCTGGCACCGTCAATCTTTTTCCAAGAGAGGATTATCTGACCGACACCGGGCGCGCTGACTGTGACGTTTGGCGCGAGCAGAGCATCCGGAATTTCTGAAGGGAACTCTATATCATGCCTCGCCGAGACGGCAAGGGTTTGATCGACTGAGGTATTAGTGCTGGCGTCCATGAGCGTCACCGTAATCGTCCCAGTGACCGTACAGCGTGGCCTTACGTCCTGGTTAGGATCGGTGTCGTGCCGGGGAAGTTGCTTGGGGTTCACGCGGGCAGCCAGCTTGACGGTTGTCGTTCCAGCAGCAACTGGCGAATTTGGGCGGAGGTCGGCAGATCCGCTCTGTGGAAAACCTACCGTGGTGAATGAAAGTGGTTTTCCGGTCGAGTCCTTGCAGGAGAAATTCGCAGGATTGAGGCTGGCCGCCGTCAACTCCTTGCTTTTGTCCGGGAGGGTCACGCTACCGGTAAGATCCCATTCCAAGTAGTCCACACTCTTCTCATCCGTCACCGTCGCGGGCGAATTCGTCCAACCGTTGCTATCGGTATCGAGATCCATGTGCGTATCGCCGAGAAGATGCGGCTTCTCCTGTGGGGCGAAGACGATCCTGAGTTGAGTGTCGTCGTTATACTGCAGGTAAAGAGCGGGGTTACCGATATCATCGGCCGTTGCTTTGTCAGCGTTGGGTCCCGAAAGGCTCATCCTGAACGTTATATTGCATTTCCACCCGGCGGGCTTGAGGTCCGCATCGATAGCGTACGCGGGGTTGGCGCGCGCGGTCCACTTTCCGTTGCATAGTTCAGATGGCCAACCATCGATTGTGATAGATGCGGTGGATATATTTTTCCCTTTAGTTAATTCGGTGTGATCTAGCGAGTACCGCTGCGCGCCAATGTTCGATTGCAATGCTTTAAGCAGGTCGTTAAATCCCGGAAGAGGTGCCTGCAAATCCGCAGGTGCGCCGTCGAAGTAGGTGACATAAGCCTGGTCGCTGGAAGTCAGCTGCGTTACCAGACTACCGCCTATGGTTCCGTTTACAGAAACGAGTGGAATTGAGACTCCGGCCTTGAGGCTGCCCGAAATGGTATTACTCTCGGAAGCCACATCCGTGATCTGAATCGAAAGCAATCGGGCGGTTTTCACGTATGTCGCTGTAATGTCCCTCCCATGCGCTTCTCTCCAGGCGATTGCCTTCATTGCCGCGTACGTCTGTGCCGCAAGGTCTTTACCGAAATAGTAGCGGCTGAATGGAGATTCGAAGCGACCATAGATCAGACTCGCCTGCTTGGCTTTCTTCACGTCCCGGCTTGCATTAAAGGCGCCACCAACATAAAAAAAAGGCAGACTATAGTTGCCACTGGCTCCAGCGCTAATGTTCAACAGGGCGATACAATCATATTTCGCTGCGAACATGGAGGTTCCCCAGAGGGCGCTGAGTGCGTCGGTGCTATCAGTGGCTCCTGAGATGAACCCGAAGAGGTTGGTGTTGGCAGTGCCCACATTGAACGTGTTCACACTGTCGAATAACCGCAAGAACAGGCCGTCATATTCTCTCGCGTATACAGTATTGTCGACGCTAGCGTCCGCTGCGAGGGCGGCCAGCAGGTCGTTGGAGGCGTCCGGATTGGTGAGCTTGGCTTTCGGGTTATTGACGTCTTTTTTATTTACGAAAACCGGAGGATAGCTCGCACATGAGTCCAATACCGGCTTGGCGAACGCTTTCAGAGCGTCCTGATACCCGACCGTCTTGAGGTTTTGCAGAGTCTGATCCTGAGCCAGCAACTGGCATGTGGAGAATGAGAAAACGATAACGACGGCACCAAATCGTCGTCTCTTTTCCCAATGAGAAATAGTGGAAGCGAAAAGCCCATGTATAGTCTTCATGATATTTGCGCAGATCTCCGAACTTTCTGTATTGGTGATGAATATTATCATGAATCGCCGCGAAAACGAATTGTTTTCTTCGACATTTTTTCGCACTGGGCCGGGCGGTTGTTCCAGCCGCATAATCCGCACAGTCGTACGTCTCGCTCGCGTTTCTCTCAGTCAGATAACGGCTCCGTGAGATCCTCCCGCGAAGTCGCGGTCACGTCCACTTTGCCGAGTAACGCGCGACTCGTGGAAGTGAACCTGCCGGACGAGCCCAGCAAATCCCGATCTGGGAAGCTTGCCAGCCTCGAGCGAATCGATCCGGTGAAGCCGCAGTTCCAGCCGCCGGAATTAGAACTGCAGGTAGGGTAACGGAAAGGTGCCCCGCAAGATTATGATGAAGCAGTGAAGCTGACCATTGATCTGGATCGGGAAGAAGACGGTCGCTGGATCGCCGAGGCCCTTCCAGGCGTGATGTGTTAGGGACAGACCCGTGATGAAGTGGTCAGCAATACTGAGCGCCTCGCTATCGAAGTGATTGCTGACCGCATTGCAAACCAGGAGCTTCCCTCGTCCACCCTCAACGTTTCTTTTACGATTGCCGATGAGCAACTGGCCCGCCAGTAAAGCAGCGAGTGAAACGGCAGGGTGGTTCCCATCGAATCCTCGCGCGCCCCGGCTGGCTGGATTACGAGTTCGCATTTCACGATCAAGACGAGATTGGCGGGCGAATCTGAAACCGGAAGACCTTTAATTCCCGGCACTGTGGAGGTGATTGACACCTCTCACTGCACGCATGGCACGGGGTAGCGCGGCATTACGGCAGCGCCGGGATATCACCTTTCAGTGAGTGGTGCTCGGGCTCAGCAGCGTTCCAGAACCATCGCGATTCCCTGCCCAACCCCGATACACATGGTGCAGAGGGCATAGCGTCCGCCAGTCTTGCGCAACTGCGAGATCGCGGTCGTAATCAGCCTCCCTCCGCTCGCGCCCAGCGGATGCCCGATCGCGATCGCCCCGCCGTTCGGATTCACGTGTTCGGCATCGTCCGGCAGCCCGAGGTCACGCATTACGGCAAGCGCCTGCGAGGCGAAGGCTTCGTTCAATTCGATCGTATCCATCGCGGATAGCGAAAGCCCCGTCTTCGCCAGCACTTTCCGCGTGGCGGGAGCGGGCGCGAAACCCATAATCCGCGGAGCCACGCCCGCCGTCGCCGTCCCGAGCACCCTGACCCGCGGCGTCAGGCCATATTTGCTGACCGCGGCAGCCGACGCCAGCAGCAGCGCGCACGACCCGTCGTTGACTCCCGAAGCATTCCCCGCCGTCACCGTACCGTTCGGTTTGACGATCGGCTTCAGCTTCGCCAGCCCTTCGAGCGAGGTTTCCGGCCGCGGATGCTCGTCCGCTTCCACCCTCTTCGGATCGCCCTTTTTTTGCGGAATCGACACCGGAATCAATTCATCCGCGAAGAAGCCCGCCGCATTTGCCCTTGCACAGCGCTGCTGCGTACGGAACGCAAATGCGTCCTGATCTTCCCTCGATATCTTGAAGTCTTCGGCGACGTTCTCGCCCGTTTCCGGCATGGAATCCACGCCGTATTTACTCTTCATGAGCGGATTCACAAAGCGCCAGCCGATGGTGGTGTCGAAGATTTCGGCGGTTCGGCTGAACGCCGCGTCGGCCTTCCCCAGCACGAACGGAGCCCGCGACATGCTTTCCACGCCGCCCGCGATCATGATTTCCGTCTCTCCGGATTTGATGGCGCGCGCCGCGATACCCACCGCATCCATGCTCGACCCGCACAGACGGTTGACGGTGGTCCCGGTCACCTCCTTCGGCAACCCGGCCAGCAGCAGCGCCATGCGCCCTACATTCCGGTTATCCTCGCCCGCCTGATTGGCGCAACCGAAAATTACATCGTCGAGAGCCTGCCAGTCGACTCCCGGATTCCGTTCGACCAGCGCCCGGATCGGAATCGCCGCCAGATCGTCGGTACGGACCGTGGCGAGGGCTCCGCCGTAGCGGCCGATGGGCGTGCGGATGGCGTCACAAACAAAAACGTCTGTCATAAAGGGAAATCCTATTCTAATCGGCCCGCATATGCGTTGCGGAGCAGTTTCAGCACCCCGGCGTATTCCACCCTCCGGGGATTCGCATACGGATTCAAGGTTGCCAGCTCGGCGGCGCGCTCCAGGCCGTCCTCCGGCATCCCTATATCCTTCAGCGCCACCGGTGCGCCGATTGCCACCGCAAGATCGTAGATGCCCCGCGCCGCGTCTTTGACTCCAAGAGCTTCCGCCACGATTTGCATCGCGTCCGGCGCCGCCTCCCGATTGAACGCCATTGCGTGAGGCAGGATCACGGTATGCACCTCGGCATGAGGCAAATTGAATGTGCCGCCGAGCGTATGGCAAAGTTTGTGGTGAATCCCGATGCTCACCGCCCCCAGAACCGTTCCCGCCAGCCATGCCCCGTAGAGCGCATCGGAGCGGGCCTCGATATTTCCCGGCTCGCGTACCACCACAGGCAACGACCGTCCCAGAGCGCGAATCCCTTCCGCCGCGAACAACGAAATAATCGGATTCGCGTCCGGCGCGTAAAGCCCTTCCACGCAATGCGCGATTGCGTTCATGCCCGATGGACCCGCAATGCGCGGCGGCAGCGTGAGGGTGAGCGCCGGATCGTAAATGACGGTTTTCGGCAACACCCCGCGGTCGCGCCCGGTCTTCTTGATTCCGGCTTCGGTGATGCCGTAAATCGGCGTCATCTCGGAACCCGCATATGTAGTGGGCAAGGCGAGAATGGGAAGGCCGCTTTCGAGCGCGATCGCCTTGCCAAGACCGATGGTGGACCCTCCGCCGATGGCCACGCAGCAGTCCGCATCGAGCCGCCGCGCCATTTCCCGGGCTTCGCGGGCCGTCTCGATCGGCACATGCATCACGGCCTCGGCGAAAACGCCGGCAGACAGACCACCCAGGCGCCGCACCGCTTCTGCGGCATCGCCGCGTTGTTCGGGCGTGGCCAGAACGAGGACGCGGGTGGCTCCGAGGCGCGTCACTTCTTCCGCCAGCCTGTCAAAAGCGCCGATGCCGAAGATCACCCGGGCAGCGGGCTGGTCATAGATGAAACCCTGCATGTCCGTCAATTATTTCATTCTTTGGCGATGGCGGGGATGGTCTTGACAATTACGAATTTCAGGATTATTTTGTAGGTAGCACTGAAGAAGGAGGTGGTCCAGAATAATGAAATCATGTAGTAGACCGCGCGAGGTGGCCGACTGTTGAGTCGACCGTTCTAACGTTGCCGGTTCCGCTCAGTGGCGGGACCATGTTCATGAGGACCGGTTGCCTCGTTGCGTAGTAACTTCCTCAAGCAATTAACCCCCGTGAGCCATTCAATGGCTCCCGGGGGTTTTGCCGTTTCCGGGGATTTGACGCCTGTGTTAAGATGAAAATTCCCGAAAGGTACAGAAATGAAAGCTGGAATACACCCTGCCTACAACGAGGTCAACGTAGTGTGCGCATGCCAACACACGTTCAAGACCCGTTCCACCCATAAAGGCGACATCCGCGTCGAAATCTGCTCCAGTTGCCACCCATTCTTCACCGGCAAACAGAAGCTGGTGGACACTGCGGGCCGAGTGGATAAGTTCGAAAGAAAATACAAGCAAATCCGCGCCGAAAAAGCCGCGAAACTGGCTCTTCAATAGTTTTCGCGGCTTCTCTGGAGCGCTTCGGCGCTTATTTGGTTTTCTGGGCTTGCTGTTTGGCGCGTTCTCTCGCGGCGCGCCAGTTGTCGTAGGCGATCTTCTGCTGCGGGTTCAGTAATTCTTTGATCTGGTCAATGTGCTCCTGCTGGATCTTGTCATGCAGGGGCTTCTCCCGCGCGGCAAGCTCATCCACCTTGTTCCTGGTGTCCTCGAGGATCTTGTTGATCTCAATCATCTGCGATGGGTTTGCGCCCACCTCATCCCGCATACCGGCGAGGTATCGCCTGCGGAACTCGCTCATGCTCTGAGGCGGATTCTTGGCGCTGGCCGTGTTGGCCGCATACAAACGGTTGGCAACCACGCCCACCAGAATTCCACTCCCGAACACCAGAATCAGATAGAGCGCGATGCTGGTTCGGTTCCTCGGCATCATTTTTACTGCGGCTCCAGATACGAAATACGTTCAGTATGAAGAGGTTCCAGCCTGGCCGTGTGCTCGGCCTGGACGGCATCCACGAAAGTATCGTTGAAATAAACGTTCGATTGCCCGAATTGCACGTTCCGGTACGAAGCGGTCCGGGACGACGCCATCAAACCCAGGATGACGCAGGCAGCCAGCGCGACCGTCACCAGCGCCCGGGCAACCCGGCTGAACCACGTGGCGGAAACTTCGCGGGCCTCAATCTTCGCCCACACGGCGGGCATGAAGTTTACGCCGGGATCGGGGTCCGGGCAGGCCTCGCGATATGCCCGAAACAGTTCGTCCAGACGAGCTTCGCTTTGATTCGAATTTCGTGGTTCCATCGGACTATTGGACATAATATCGCCTTTTCAACCAACCTCATCATGTTTGGCGCTTGGAGATGAAGGTCCGGTTACGTCCTGCATCTTTTTTAATACGCGTTGACGTGCACGGAAGAGCCTGACCTTGAGCGCATTCTCGTTCACATGATAGATCTTTTCCAGTTCCTTGAGCGACAATCCCTCCACCTCCTTCAATGTCAGCAGAATCCGATCTTCCTCGGAAACGGCCGCCAGAAGTTCGTGAACGGTGTCCTTCACCCGCCGTTTTTCGCCTTCGTCGCTCTGCGCCCGTGCACCCGCAACTGCATCTGCCATCATCACTTGCTGCTCCGACAGGTCGGCCATCCGGGATTCCATGCGGCGGCGCCCCTTGCGCAGATAGTCGTAGGAGGCGTTGACCGTCAGACGGTACAACCAGGGTTCAAAGACTTCCGGGGTGCGCAATTGTCCGAGCGAGAAATAGAGCCGGATGAAGACCTCCTGCGACACGTCCTCCACGTCCTCCGGCCGCCCGATCAGCCGGGAAATAGTACCCAGTATCCGCCGGCGGTACGCCGTGACAATCTGGTTGAACGCACCGGCATCGCCTTGCTGGGCCTTCTGGATCAGCTCAAATTCGACCAGCATCCCGTTAAGCGGCCAACTCCGGCAACGCCAGTTCGCAGCGGTTGCGGGTTGGAATCCGGATTGGCGTTCGCGTTAGTTTCATGGGCTTGCAGCGGCGGCAGATGAAAATTCAGCAGCCAGAGCCACTATAGCCTGGTGGGACAAACGCGGCGCATTCGATGCAGGAATCCTGCGTCGCTGGCGCTTTGTGCTATTAATCACAAAGCCATCGGAACGACGGCGTGGAAAAATTGCCCCGTAGTATCGTGGGGCATGGCGATGACATTTAAACACGTCACGACGTTCTTATTTGTCGCGATTACAATCCATTTCGTATCGGCCGCCGAAACCGGCAAGCCGCAGATCGACGTTGCGGCTGCGGCAAACCTGACTGGAGTCGCACGGGAACTGGGCGCGGCGTTCGAAGCGGAAACAGGAATCCATCCGATCTTCAGTTTCGGCTCGACCGCACTGTTGACGCAACAAATCGAAAATGGCGCTCCGTTCGACGTGTTTCTGGCGGCCGATGCGCAACATATGCAGGAACTGGATCGGAAGGGCCTGCTGGTGGCCGGGAGCCGCGCGGCATACGCCAACGGTGTTTTAGCGTTGTGGATGCCATCGCCGGGCACCGCGGTGAACCGGATTCAGGACCTCGTTTTGCCCGGTATCCGCGTGATTGCCGTTGCCAACCCGAAACTCGCGCCTTACGGCGAAGCCACCATTGAGGCTTTGCGGAATGCGGGCATCCTGGAACGGGTACGGTCCAAAATCGTCTACTCGGACAACATCAGCATGGCGAAGCAGTACGGGGCAACGGGAAATGCCGACGCCGTTTTCACCGCATATTCGCTGGTCCTGAAAGAAAGCGGGAAAGTGATTCAGGTAAGCGGAAAACTGCACCGGCCAATTACGCAGGAATTGGGCGTGATCGCCGCGTCGCCGCGGAAAACCGATGCCGGCAAGTTCGCCAGCTTCGTTCTCCACGGCAAGGGACGCGCGGTGTTGAGCAGTTTCGGATACCGGCCACCTTCATAACCCGGCCGGCAGTGTTTACTGGGGGGTGCTTGTGGTGGAGGTGTTTGAAGTCTTCGACTTTTTCACCCTGCCATGTTTTCTCTTCGCTTTTGTGGTGGACGAAGCGGTCTCGGTCCGAGTGCCGCTGGGGTCGGACTGCGAGGCGACGCTCGATGAGTCCGTCCGGGTTTTGTGGCCATCGCTGGTCGTGGTAGTGGTTTTCGATGAATCCGATGAGGATTGTGCAAAGCTCGGGGCCACCATAACAGAGACCGCCAATAAAGACGCGAAGACAAGTGTTTTCATATGTGTTTTCCTTTCAGCCGGTAAGTTCCGATTGTGGACAGGCAATCGGAAGGCCGACGTCCGGGAAAGCACGCTATTCCATTGCGTCCCAGACCTTGCGGCTGTCTACATATTGCACAAAGCGGACGATCTTGCCGTCTTTCAACGTGAAAACATGGGCGAAAGAGGCTTCCATGGGCCGGTTCGTTTTCCGAAAAGTGCCGCGATAGAAACCGGTGGCGACGATGGTGTCTCCGGCATCGTGGACATTCTCCACGTCGGCTTTGAAGCCATCCCATTCCGAGCCAAGGCGGGCAAAGACGTTTTTCACGATCTCGTCAACCCCGCGGTAGGTGCCGCCATAAGGAAAACCGGCGGCTTCGGTCCATTCCACATCCGGCGCAAGCGCGGGCATCAGGGCGGCAGGGCCCAGAAGATAGGTGTTCTTAATCAGTTCGAGGTTTGTGCTCATGAGCTTGAGGCATTCCGGCGCAACCGCCGCACCAGCATTGTCAGGATGAGACCCACCGCGAGAAACGCCGCGAGCACCTGGAGAGGCTGATCGTAAATATGTATTTTACTCGCGCCCGGCGCAAGACCCGCCCTGGCGCGGCTGGAAAGCTGGGTGATGATGACCGGGCCCACGATCGCCGCGGCACTCCAGGCGGTAAGGATAGCGCCATGAATGGCACCCACGTTCTCCGCTCCGAACATATCCGCGAGGAAGGCCGGGATGGTGGCGAAACCTCCACCGTACATCGAGAAGACGACGAACAGCGCGGCTTCGAAAACGAGCCACTCGCCTTTGGCCGCAAGACCGGGGATGACGAGAAACAGAGCGATCTGCACGGCGAAAAACACGAGGTAAGTATTGCGCCGACCGATGTAATCGGAGAAGGATGCCCAGAAGAAGCGGCCACCGGCATTAAAGAGACTGATCAGAGAGACGACTGCGGCAGCCTCCAGCGCGGTCTTCCGGAACATGTCCTGCATCATGGGCGAAGCCTGTGCCAGAATACCGATCCCCGCGGTTGTGTTGATGAACAGCACGCCCCATAGCAGATAAAACTGCACGGTCCCGATTGCCGCGTTGCGCGTCAGGTTGCGATCCGTGATCATCCGGTGGACTTTCGCCGGGGGCGTCCAGCCTTCCGGCTTCCACCCCGGGGGCGGGCGCCGGATGATAGCGGTGCCGATTGTCATGATAATGAAATAAGCGATGCCGAGCGCGATAATCGTCTTCGCGACGCCCAGCTGGTTCATGAAATAGACATTCAGGTAACCGGCCAGGAACGCGCCGCCTCCGAAGCCCATGATTGCCATGCCGGTGGCCATGCCCCGCCGATCCGGAAACCATTTGACCAGCGTGCTGACGGGGGCGATGTAGCCGAGCCCGCACCCCATGCCGCCGATGACGCCCATGCCGAGAAACACAAGCCACGACTGCCGCAGCCCCAGACCGATGCCGCCGACGATCAGCCCGCATCCGAACAGAATGGCCGCGGCAATCGCGGCAACCCGCGGGCCCTTGCGCTCAACCCAGGTGCCTCCAAAAGCCGCGCTGAGGCCCAGCAGAACAAGAGCCGTGCTGAAGGTTGTGTAAGGCGGGCTGAACCACCAGGGATCGTTGGGGAACAGTGCTTTGATGGGCCTGTTAAAGGTGCTCCATGCATAGACGGAGCCATTGCTGTCCAAATTAGCGGAGTAGGTGAAGCAGGGCTGAAAAGCGAAAAAGAGCCAAGCCTCTGATAGGTTGAATTGGGTTCCAGCAAGAACCAAAACAAACTGAGGAGGCTCGGCCCA
>Ga0207933_1000409_pt1 | contig 43238 bp, 26 predicted proteins | sample NGESurdeep092012_4_FD_184488 | JGI IMG/M metagenome (GOLD analysis project Ga0207933, IMG submission 184488) | Arctic peat soil microbial communities from Barrow, Alaska - NGEE Surface sample F53-3 deep-092012 (SPAdes) | ecosystem: Environmental > Terrestrial > Soil > Wetlands > Peat ... | reverse complement strand
GGCGATATTCCCGTTGCTCACTTCGTAGACGACGTTGGCTGACGGATCGGAGAAGAACACGTTGCCGTATGGGTCGACGGCGACGTACTGCGGGGAGTCGAGTTGATAACCGACCGCGGGCGTGCCGGCGTCGTGCGGCACCACACCTTTTGCCGTGGCGTTGGAACGAGACTCCTCTCCGCCTCCCGAGCCGGGCAGTTCGCCCGCAATCGTCGTGATGATGCCAGTGACCGCATCGATGCGGCGGACGGTTGAAAAGCCGGAGTCGGCGAAGTAGATGTTGCCGGAGAGGTCGACTGCGACGCCGATCGGCTCGCCGATCTTCGCCTGACTGGCGAGGCCGCCTTCGTTGTAGTTGTTTCCCTGGCCGGAGACGGCGTGCAGCATCTCAGGAATAAAGCGCAGCGACGCGCCGCCGGAACTTCCGCCGGCGGTGACGAGGATCGGGGTCGGGTTGGAAGAGGCCGTCGCGTAGTTCCCATCGCCGGAATAGAACGCCTGCACATGAGTCTGGCCCAGCGCGAGCGGGCTGAAGTGCGCCGTGGCTGTTCCGCCGGTCAATGGAACGGTGGCGACGATCGTGCCGCCCATCAGGAATTGAACGCTGCCGGTCGGAGTGGTGCCGGCGCTCGATACTCCCGCCGATGCGTAGATGGTTCCCGAGAGCGCGACCGTTGCGGGGTTTACTGTCAGCGAAACGGTGGCCGTCGGCGCGGCTACGGTGACGTTCCGTACGGCGGATTGGCTGCCCGTGTAGTTGGTGTCGCCGCCGTAGACCGCGAAGTAGGCGTAACTGCCCGCTGCGGGAGTCAGCGTGAATACGGCGGTGCCGGTGTTGTCCAGCGTGCCGCTGGTAACGGTATTGGCGCCGCTCATGATGGTGATGTCGCCGGTGGGTGTGGCTCCGCCGCTCGCAACCGGTGCGACATTCGCGGTCAGTGTGAGGCTTTGGCCGACAAGAAGAGAGCTCGCCGAGGCCGTCAGCGTGGTGGTCAAGTTGGGGTTGTTCGCTGCGCCCTTCAACACTACCGTCTGCGGAGAGTCGCTGGCGTTGTCGCTGAAAGTGAGCGAGCCGCCACTGGAGGTGGTGGATGCAGGGGCGAAGGCAATGGTGAGATCGCAACTGCCGCCGGGCGCGAGCGGTGAAGTGAAATTGCAGCCGTTGGTCGCTGCCGGTGCGAAGGTGTAGCCGCTACCGGCGATCGCCGGGGCGTCCGAAAATGCGAGCGCGGCGTCACCCACATTCGCGACCGTCAATGTCTGGGCGGCGGCGGTGTTGAGGTTGACGGCGCCGAAATCCATCAGGCCGCCGCCGCCGATCTTCAGCAGCAGATTGTAGTCGTCGAGCGTGGTGTAGAGACTGCCCGCGGCGTCGACCGCAAGGGCGTTGACGTTGCCGAGGTCCGCTGTTGTTGCAGGGCCGCCGTCGCCGGAGTAGCCGTTGAGATTCGGGTCGGCGAGTCCGGCTACGGTGCGGATTACGCCTGCCGCATCCACTTTGCGGATGCTCTGGTTGTCGTAGTCCGCGATGAACAGGTCCCCGGCAGCGTCCGTCTTGATGTCGAACGGGCTTTCCAACTCCGCCGAGGTTGCGGCGCCGAAGTCGCCGGAGAAACCGTATGTTCCATTGCCCGCCACGGTGCCGATGTTGCCGCCGATGTCCACCTTGCGCACCACGGAAACGCCAATGTCGGCGATGTAGAGGTTGCCGGCTGCGTCCAGCGCGAGAGCTTCCGGCCCACTCAGCTGGGCCGAGGTGGCTGCGCCGCCATCGCCTGAATAGCCGGGGGTTTGCGGCGTGCCGGCGATGGTGGAGATATTGCCGTTGATGTCCACCTTGCGGACGATGGAGTTGTTGCCGTCCGCGACATAGAGATTGCCCGCGGCGTCCAAAGCGATGCCTTCGGGAAAATTGAATTGGGCGGAGGTCGCGGGGCCTCCATCGCCGGAGTAACCGGCAGTGTTGAAGGTCCCGGCGACGATGGAGATCATGCCATCGGTCGTGACTTTGTAGACAACCTGAGCATCGTCGTCGCTGAAATACACATTTCCGCCGGCGTCCAGCGCGACGTATTCAGGGTCATCCAGGCTGACACTGGTGGCGACGACGCGGGCGCCGACCTTGAACGGAGACACAGCGCGGGCCGCTGCCGGTTTATTGATGAAGGCTTGCCTGCGATCTGCGAGTACCTGTTTCCCGCTGCGGCGTTGGGCGCGGGCGGTGGAATGGAGGGACTCGTCGCCGGCGCTGGGAGCGATGCCGGCAATGGTGGTGATGGTGCCGGTGACCGCATCGATGCGGCGTACCGTGCTGAAGCCCGCGTCGGCGAAGAAGATGTTGCCGGCCTTGTCGATGGCGACGCCCTCGGGCTCGCCGAGGCTGGCGGCGGTGGCGAGCCCGCCCTCGTTGTAGCTGGTTCCCTGCCCGGCAAGCGTCGCGGTCCGCTCGGGGATGAAGCGCAACCGTGGCTGGGATTGTGCGCTAAGCCCCAGCGGCGCCAACAGCAACATCGTTACAAGGGCCCACTGCAATTCCTCGCTGATTCCCGCAAATTTCATGGTCTGCACTCCTGGAGTCCCGGACGATCGACGACTGGTCCCGGTCACGGACAGGCGTCTACTGTGCTCATCGCGCCGTAAGCCAAACCGGGAAGAAAGATTCTTCAGCGGAGACCCGGCCCAGACGGACCGCGCCCGTACGCGCGTACTATGGTGCGAGCATGGGCCACGCAGAAGACCAAGACCTCCCGATGTCCATGGGCCGCGAATTGCCGCGCCGCAACCTGCGCCGAATCCTGCCCTGCTGCGCTCTGCTGATCGCGGTGGCGGCGTGTGCCGGGCCTCTACCGGCTCAGGCGGTCGATTGCTCGATTGCCGCCAGCCGCAATCCGGATGCGGTTTCGCCTTTGCTGGCGGGCAAGTTTTCCGACCCTCGGATGCAAAGCGATCTGCGCCGTGAGTACGCGCAGTCCGCGACGCCGCCGCCGCCCGCAGACCTTTCCGCGCGAATCGAACACACACTTGAAACCGCAAAAGCTGCCGGCAATCATTGCGCGATCGGCATGGCGTCGATGCTGCTGGGAGACCGCGAAGCGAATCGCGATTTCACCGCCGCGCAGAAATACTTTGTGGCTGCCGCCACCGCCTTCGAGCAGGCCGATGCGCCGCTCGGCACGGCGGAAGTGCTGCGGCGCACGGCGGAGTTGCACATTGAGCGCGGCGAACAAACGCAGGCCAACGCCGACTACACCCGCGCCATTGCGATTTACACGGCGCAGGGCCGTCCGCTCTCGGCGCTGATCTCCGAGGTCGGGCGCACGTCGGTGGCCGCATCGCCGGACTACGCCGGACTCGCCCGCCACGCCGCGGAACTGCGTAACCCCTGCCTGCAGGCAACCCTGGCGCGTATGTGGGGAGGGAGCTTCACGAACGTATCGAACTTCGCCGCAGCCGACCAGCACTATCGCGAGGCGGCCCGCTTCTACGCCGCCTGCCCGAGAAAACTTGCCGAGCGCGTCGACCTCGAAAACCTCCGGGGGATCAACGAGTCCGACCAGGGCCGGTCTGCGTCCGCGGTCGCGCACTTTCGGCGCGGCGTGGAGTTGGAGCGCCGGTTGGGCGATTCCGCTTCCCTGTCGCAGGCGCTAGGCAGTCTGGCCAGATTTTATGAGAGCGAACATCACCCGGAGCGGGCGATCCCGCTCTACAAACAGGCGCTCGAAGCGATCGAGAAGACCGGCTCGCCGGGATTCATCGCGCTGATGCAATCGAACCTCGCCAACTGCTACCTGCAAGCCCATCAGGCCGCGCAGGCCGTGCCTCTGATGGTCGCGGCCACCTCTACGACGAAGTCCGATGCGCTGCGTTGCCCGCGCTTCGACAACCTCTCGCAGGCTTACCTTGACCTGGGTCGCTACCAGGATTCGCTGGATGCCGCCCAATCCTCCTACAAAGCCTGCACAGCGACGCACAACGACCGCTCGGTCGAACGCGCACTGGAGGACAGCGCGGACGCCTATCTGCGGCTCGACGAATTGGACGATGCGCTGCGGGATGCGCGGCACGCAGTCTCGATGCTGGAGCAGTTTCGCACGCACCTGGTCAAGAAGGATGCGTACAAGCAGGGGTATCTGGAGTACAACCACCATGCGTACGATTTGCTGATTACGATTCTGGTGCGGCTGAAGCGGTATGACGAGGCGCTGGAAGCGTCGGAGCAAGGGCGGGCGCGGGCCTTCCTCGATCTGCTCGCGAGCCGGCCGTCGGCGACCGATGCGGCTGCGCCGTCGGAGGGCTCGCCGCATAGTCTTGAGGCGCTGCGGAAGCAGCTTGTCGATAGCCCGGCGCAGGCCGCACCGATGCGCGCGGCGGATGTGCGCGCGCAGGCTGAACGCCTGCACTCCACGATGCTGCTGTATTGGACGACGCACGATTCGCTGTTTACTTTCGTCGTCGCAGCTGGGAAGCCCACGTTCGCGCTGCAACAGCCGATCACGGAGAGTGAGTTGGCGAAGTCGATCGCCGCGGTGCAGCCTGTGGAGTCGAGCGGAGGTGTAGGTGCGGAGATCGTTGCGCGCGGGGGAAGCCATGTGCGCATCGCGCAGCCCGAGAATTCGTGGAAGCATCTATATGCGCTGCTCATCGCTCCGGTCGCGGCGCAGCTTCCTACAGAGGATGGATCGCTGCTGACCATCGTTCCCAGCGGCAGCCTCTTCCAGCTTCCGTTTGCCGCATTGCAGAATCCGGCCGGGCGCTACCTGCTGGAACGCTATCGGGTGCATACGATTCCCGCCGCCAGCCTGCTCTCGTTTACAGAGCGCAACGAGCAACTGGCGCATGAGACTCGGCCGCGCTATCTCTTTCTCGCCAACCCGGCTCGGCTGCCGCTAACACCCACGGGACAGCGGCTGCCTCCGCTGCCGGGGACTGCTTCGGAGGTGAGCGCGATTGCGCATCTGCTGCCGGCGGCGGAGGTGCATACGCTTGAGGGGCAGCAGGCGGCGATCGCTCCGCTGCTGCGCGAGTTGCCCAATACGACGGTGCTGCACCTCGCTACACATGCGATCGTCAGCGATACCGAGCCGTTCAACTCCTTCCTTGCACTGGACGACCGGACCGGCGAGGGCCGCTTGTCGCTGGCGGAAATTTACGGCCTGCGGCTGCGGACTTCGCTGGTCGTGCTGAGCGCCTGCCGCACCGGGCGAGGCCATGTGACCGGCGACGGCGTCGAGGGGCTGTCGCGGGCGTTCTTTTATGCCGGATCGGCCTCCGTGCTGACCACCCTTTGGGACGTCGCCGACCGGCCAACGGCAATGATGCTGCCAAGGTTCTACCGGGCGCTCGATGCCGGCGACTCGCCGTCTGAAGCCCTGCGTTCGGCCCAGCTCTCGATGCTCGGCGACCTGCGCGCTGGACGAATTTCCGTGGAAACGCTGGCGGGACAGCGCAAACTGCCTCCCAGCCCTGCCTTCTGGGCGGCGTTTTCTCTCGCCGGTGAGCCGTAATTCCTGCGCCGACAGATCACCTCCAAAACGGTGTCAGAGCAGGAATCCGATATTCTTTTCAAGGGCGGACGCAAAATTCCGCTCTTCCGTATTGAGCTACTCGCGCGATGACCTTAGGGAACGACTTTGACGAGATCTACCGCACACACGCGGCGGCGGTATACCGCCTCTGCCTGCGCGCGGTGTCGCGCCCTGAGGTTGCCGAGGACATTACGAGTGAAGTCTTCCTTCTTTTCCATCAGAACCGGCACACGATTCCCGAGGACCAGTTGCCGGGATGGTTGTTCACCGTCGCCAAACGCCGGGCTGCGGACTTCTGGCGGCGGCACTACGTCGAACAGCGCTGGAGCGCCGCGCAGGTTGAACCCGAGCCGGAAGCGAACGATCCGGAATTTGCGCTGGAAGTGCTTTTGGAACGCTGCCGGAGTCTCAAGCAGGTGCATAAGGTTTGCCTGGTGCTGCGCTTTCGGCACGATATGTCGCGGAGCGAAATTGCGGCGCATACCGGGCTCTCTGAACTACAGGTCAAGGGGACGCTGCAGTATGCTCTCCAGCTTTTGCGCAACTATATCGATGAACGGGCAGCGCAGAGGCCCAGCCGGCCGTCTCACCCGCTTCAACGGCAACGTATTCCAAACGGCTTGACCGGAAACTGAATGACACTCGATGCCTGATGATCTCGATCAACGAACGACGCAGGATGACGATGCCGCACTGGAGGCTGCGCTGATGAAGAACGCGCGCCCCGGAACGTGTCCGCCACCCGACCTGCTGTTTGCGGCCGGCGAGGATGTGCTGCCCGCGGCCGATGGAGAGGCGATCCGCGCTCACGCCGCGCAGTGCGTGTTGTGCCAGACGCTGCTGGCCGGGCTGGAAGGAGATGCCGCTCCGGCGCTCACTCCCGGACAAGACAGCCGCATCCGGGCGCGGATCGATGGCGGCCTGGAACGGAGCTCGGAAACGCCGTATGGAGAGAGCAGGTCGCCGTGGCGTGCTTTGCTGGCAATTGCCGCTGCGCTGGTCTTGATGGTTGGCGGCTGGTTTGGCTATCGCGCGATGCATCGTCCGGCGACGCCGTCGATTGCCGTCCAGCGACCGGATGCGATCCCGCCAATGGAGTTCGCGGAGCTGCACCGGATTTCGCCGCTTGCGGCGCCCGAGGATGCTCCTGGGCTGGTGTCTCGCGGAGACTCGTCCGGTGCGTCGGCTGAACCGCCTGCGGCCGATATGTTGCCCGCGTTTCGTGCCTACAACCGCGGAGACTACTCGGCGGCGGTGGCGGCTTTCGCCAGCCTCGCTGGTCGGTTTCCAGATGCGGAAGTTCCGGCCCTCTACCTCGGGGTTTCGCAGCTTGAATTGGGCGACAATGCGAAGGCGCGCGGTACGCTGACTCGCGCTCTGAGCAACGCGCACGGTGCGCGCCATGCTGACGCTACGTGGTTTCTGGCGATTGCCGAGTTGCGCACCGGCGATGCGGTGGCGGCGGCGCCTTTGCTGCAATCGCTGTGTTCGGACGGATCCCCGACCTATGCGCCGCGGGCCTGCGCGCTGGCAAAGCAGATTCGCTAGCGAAACGCTACCAGGTTGTCGCGGCGACGAGCGACGGCGGACCAGCCTCGCCGGCAATGACTTCGGTCTTCAGCACCATCTCCAGGTTCTTGCTTTGCCAGCCGGCCGGGACCTTGCGGAGGAGTTGCTCCAGCGAACGCGGGGAGGTGACAAACTCGCTGGCGGCTTCGGTGCCGTACGGTCCGATGCCGGCGATCACCATCACTGTGCCGTTGGTGGTCGCATCGTGGTAGCGGGCGACGATGGCGTAGTCGGTGGAAACGGTCGCGTAGGGCTTAGAGAAATCCACGCTCCAGTCCGGATGTTGGGTGCTCTTGTCGTCTTCGATATGCGCCAACGGCCGCGTGACGAAGCGAAAGCGCAGTGGATCGAGCAGGCGCAAGGTCCAGAGGTTGTTCAGCGCGCCGACCAGGACCACCGATCGCGAACGCAGATCGACGAGGCTGGTCGCCGAGCCCTCCTTGATCTCGTAGCTTCTGCCGCGTCCCTGTATGAGGCCGGTGAGGCGGGACAGCGCAAGGGCGCTGGAGAGCGAAATGTGGTGGTAGGGGCCGATCATGTGCTCCATCAGGCTGGTCTGCGCGGGCTCGGGTGTGACCAGCTCGGGATGGCCGCTGCCGAGGACGATCAGGACCGGACCCGGGGATTGGAACAGGGGAGCCCAAAGCTCGTCGGCGGTCGAGGACGCAGAGACTTTATGCAGCGAGTAGGCGCCCACGGCCACCAGCACCAGGACAATGCCCATCGCCCATCGTGCGTAAGGCCGGAATGCAAACCGGACCGTTTGCCCGGGTACACTGTCGGCGTGGAGCGGCGAAGGCAGGAACTCCTGCGGTTCCGCGGCGGAGGGGACTGGCCGGGGTTTGAACTCCGGCACATACGAGCCCAGCGGGAGATCGATTTGCAGAGGCGAGTCTTCGCCGGTCTCGTGGTAATACTGCGCGATGCGCTTGCGGATTTCGCCGGCGCTGAAGCGCACCACGGGGTCGGCGTTGGTGTCGTAGTCCGGCTGACGGTCGAAGACCTCGACGCCGAGAGTGCGCTCCTTCAGATCTCCGGAGTGCCCGTCCAGAGTTTTGCCGACAACATACTCCAACAGGGCCGGATATCGCTTACTGCTTCGGAAATGATAGCTGGCGAGGATCGCATGCAACTCGTCCAGAACCATCTCGCGTTCCTGTGGTGTTGCGGGCGTCCAACGGGCTCCGGTATCCCCAGTTTTTGACATCGACGACGCTCACTTCCCACGACCGGGACGTAGCATACTGGAGCGGGACGATGGTTGTCACTTTCTTTTTTGACCTGTGAAACCGCGAAGACAAGCCCGGATCCACGGCTCTCCGGGAACACGCAACTCCTTCAGAATCCGCTATATTCTTTCGGTAATACTCGTTCCAGCGGACGTAACATACGGTATTCACCTTGCCGAACGCCGCATATGAGCGAAGAATGGGCAACAATCCATTCCAGTATTTCCCTATCGGAACTATTCCCATAGGTAGGACGGCTCCTGCGGACGTTCGCAAGAACTCCAAAAGGACATTCACTGATGCTCAAACCCGGATGCCGGCGAAGGAAAGGTTGTTCATGAGAAACGGATTGCAGCAGTTCAGCTCGCGAGTCGTGTTCGGAATTTTGATGTTGCTGGTATTCGCCGGAAGCGCTTGCTATGCTCAGCGTTACCTTGGGAGCATCCAGGGGGACGTGACGGATGCAACGGGAGCGAAGATCGCCGGGGCAACCGTTACGGCCGAGGAGGGCGAAACCCACTTCAAGACGACAGCCACCACCAACAGCGATGGCGTGTACAACTTTCCTTCCCTGAATCCCGGAACGTACAAGGTCACATCCGGCGCGCAGAATTTCGGCGCGGTGACGCGGTCCGGCATCGTCCTTACCGCTGGACAGTCGCAAAACGTCGATTTCGAGCTTAAACCCGGCGCCGCGGTCGAGACCGTCGACGTATCTTCGGAAAACGTGCTGCTGGACACGGGTTCGGCAAATATCGCGACCACCCTGAGCACGCAGGAAGTGACGGACCTGCCCAACCTGGGACGCAACCCGTTCGTGCTGGCGACCCTGGCCGCGGGCGTCCTCGATACCGGCGCGTACTTTACAGGCAAGGCCAGCGGTTTCACGAACCCGTTCAGCGGCGTTGCGGTGCAGATTACATCGGACGGCAGCGGCGGACACAACCGGCTTACGATCGATGGTATTCCCGACGATCCGGCGGAGCGGTTTTCGGGCGCGAGCTATACGGGCTTTGTGCCGTCTCCGGAAGCGGTGCAGGAGGTCAAGATACAGACCTCGGCGTTCGATGCCCAGGTCGGTCACGGCAACGGCACGGTCACCAATACCGTCATCCGCTCTGGCGCCAACAGGCCGCACGGCTCCGCCTACTACGTCTTCCAGAACACGTACCTGAACGCGAATACCTACGAAAAGGTGCCCAATCAGAACAACTCCAACCTGGCCCTGCGGACGCCGCGCAATAACGATCAGTTGAGCCAGACGGGCCTTGTATTCGATGGGCCGGTATACATTCCGAAGATCTACAACGGCCGCGACAAGACGTTCTTCCTGGTTGCGTTCGAGCGTTTTGCGTCGCACCAGGCGATCAATTATTCGACGCGCGTCCCTACAACAGCAGAGCGTACGGGTGATTTCTCCGGGCTGTGCAACACCTTCAACAGCTCAGGTCTCTGTACGTCGGGAATTCAGCTCTACCAGCCGAATTCGCCGATCGATCCCGTGACCAACAACCGGACCGCTTACTTCGCGAACAACAACATTGCGTCCGCCATCAACCCATCGGGCGCAGCACTTATCAGCTATGTGCCATTGCCCAACGTGCCCGGCGCGGCAATCACCGGCACCAACTATATTGCGACACAAACCTCATATCCCAGCACCTATCCTTCGTTCATCGTTCGCATCGATCAGACACTCGGCGCAAAGAATAAGGTGAACGCGATCTTCTTTCGGTCGGGACTGACGCAGAACTATCCGCTCGAGGGCTTTTCCAAGGGCTTCGGTCCGACAGGATTCGGCTACAACGTCTATCGCAACAATCGCGGCGGCAGCCTGGACGATGTACAGCAGTTCTCCTCGAGCATGGTTCTGGATTCACGCTTCGGGCTGGTGTTCCATCCGTTCGGTCTGGCTTATCCGGGCAACGTCGGCTATGACCTGTCGGCACTCGGCATCAGCGGCACCGGTTTGCCTTACACCTCATTTCCGGGCGAGTCGTCGAGCGATGGCTATGCCGGCCTGGCGCCTGGCGCCGGCGGACAGGTGAGCGAAGATACGACCGGCTCGCTCGAAGAAATCCTCACCAAAACTTTCGGGCATCACACGGTCCGTTTCGGCTTTGAGGGCAACCTGATTCGCTACAACGTGCAGAACCCGCAGAGCGGCTTCGGAGCGTTCAGCTTCGACCGCCGCTTCACGCAGCTAAACTCAGTCAATGTCGGCATCGGCTCCGACCCCAATTCGGGCGATCCCATGGCATCGCTTCTGCTGGGAGACTTTTCCGGCGCCTCGTACAACATAACCCCCGCCTATGCTCTCCAGCAGATCTACATGGCGCCTTTTGTGCAGGACGACTGGCGCGTAAACAACAAGCTAACGCTGAACCTGGGCATACGCTACGACTATGAGTCGCCGTTCACAGAGCGATACAACAAGCAGGTTTCCAATTTCTGCACAACCTGCACGAGTCCGCTACAGAGTTCGGTCGTCGGCCTGACGCTCAACGGCGGTCTGCAATACACCGGCTCGAGCAACCGTTATCCCTATCCTCGCGATCTGAACAACATTCAGCCCCGACTCGGAGCGGCATACCAGGTGACGCCCGGTACTGTAGTGCGGGCAGGCTTCGGCATCATCTATTTCAATACGCTCGAAACGCCGATCGGCACTGGCTTCAGCCAAAGCACCAGCTACACCAACACGTCCAACAGTGCGCCAACCAACACGCTTAGCAATCCCTTCCCATCTGGAGTTGTACTGCCGACGGGCAGTTCACTTGGACTCGCCACATCGCTGGGACAGGGCGTCAGCTTCATCGACCCGCATCATGTGCAGCCGAAGAGCGCGCAATATACGGCCAGCGTACAACAGCAGTTCCCCGGCAACCTGGCATTGCAGATCGCCTATGTCGGCGCGCGGCCCACGCGGCTCGAAGTCAACCACAACATCAACGTGCTGCCCGCGCAATACTATCTCGGAGGCACCAATAACTACGCGGCGCAAATCGCCAACATCACCAACCTTACGACGACCGTCGCCAACCCGATGGCGGGCAAATTCAGTGGGACAACTTCACTGAACAATGCCACGATTCAGCGTTACCTCCTGCTGCTTCCCTTCCCCGAATTCGGCTCGGTGACGGAACAATATTCGTCGATCGGCACCGCTCCTTACAATGCGTTGCAGGTACAGGTGAGCAAGCCGATGCGGCACGGCTTCTCCATCCAGGGCAACTTCACCTGGGACAAAGTGATGCTGCATAACGGATACCTTGACAACTATGCAGCGACGACCGGCCATCTGGATTCCGTGCAGGACGGCAATCCTACGATGTTCGGCAACATCTTCGGGATATACGAATTTCCGAAGTTTGCCAAGAGGCCGCTTTACGAGCGTCTGTTGATCGGCGGATGGCAGTTGCAGCCCGTAGCTCGCCTCATCAATGGGCCGCTGATCGGTGTCCCGGGCAACATCGACGTCGTCGGGAACCCGGTGCAGGGAAACCAGTCGTATACCCGCACATTCAATACTTGCTATCAAACCGTCAACTCCACGACCGGCGCCATCGCCAACGCAAACACGGTGATCAGTTCAACCACCGGTCTGCCGACCTCCACGGCGTGCGATGCGCAGTCGCCAAATCCGGCATTCCGGCAACGGCTGAACACGACGTTTACGATTCAGACCAACAGCAACGTTCTACCGGTGCGCCAGCATATCCATTCGCTGCTGGATGCATCGCTCTTCAAGACGTTCGCGATTCGCGAAGGTATGAGCTTCGAAATTCGCGGCGAGTTCTTCAACATCCTCAACACCGCTAACTTCGGCGGGCCGAGCACATCGCTGGGAGCGGCAAATTTCGGGTCGGTGGCTTCAACGTCAGGCTTGTTGACGCAGATCAACGATCCGCGTATCGGTCAACTGACCGCCCGCATCAACTTCTAACCTGTTCGATCTTCCTGATGGCTTATCTCACGCGTTGCAAGAATGGAACATCCTTGCAACGCGCTCTTTTTTGCCGGCCGCTCGGATGGAAATATGCTTGCTCCTGGTAGAAACTGGATGGATGCGAATGATTGGTTCCTTCTCTGCGGCAGTGAGTTCTGTAAGGCATCCGTCAACTTTCCGGAAGCAACATCTTGCATGTGTGTTGCTGTTGGCCTCGTTGGGGGCGGCAAAAGCTCAGGCCCCGGCAACTCCGCGGGCGCATGGTGCCGCGGTGGAGGGAGCGCTGGCGCGGGATTTTGAAACACCACCGCCATCGGCCCGCCTGCGCTGCTATTGGTGGTGGCTCAATGGTCATACCACCGAGCAGACCATTACCCGCGACCTCACTGAAATGAAGGCCAAGGGCTACGGCGGAGTCCTGCTGGTCGATGCCAACGGCGCCGACCAGGGCGGCAACGATAACGTCCCCGCCGGCCCCGAGTTTGGCAGCCCCGCGTGGACGAAACTCTACCTCCATGCGCTCGATGTCGCGAGCCGGCTGGGCCTCGAAGTGACGCTGAACATCACCAGCGGATGGAACCTCGGCGGCCCTTGGGTAAAGCCTGAACAAGCCTCGAAGCTGCTCACATGGTCGCGCAGCATTGTCGGTCCCGGGCCCCAAACCGTCGCGCTGCCGGAGCAGCCGCCGACCATGAATTCCTTCTATCGCCAGATCGCCGTACTCGCGTACCCGCTCCATCAAGGCGTGGCGCTTCCCGGTTCCAGGGACAGCAATCGCAAGGCGCTCCGCGATCTTGCCGAGAAATCCGCGGCGCGCGAGATGGGCTTCTCCATGCCCGACGCCACGTCGCTGCTCGTTGATCCCGATCCCACTGGCGATGCCGATACATCGCTGAGCCAAGTCGTCGACATTACTGCGACGGTCTCGGCGGATGGACACACCAGTTGGACTCCGCCCGTCGGCAGCCGCGATAGCTGGGAAATTCTTCGCGTCGGATATACGAGTTCCGACGCTCGCGTCTCGACCGCGAGCGGCCAGTGGCAGGGCCTCGCAATCGACTACCTCGACACAGCGGCCCTCGATCTCTACTGGAAGACCAGCGTGCTTCCGCTGATCCTGGCCGCCGGACCCCATGCGGGAAAGACGCTGAAGTACGTTGCCAGCGATAGCTGGGAACTCGGCGGCACCAACTGGACGTCGAAGTTCCGCGAAGAGTTTCGTCAACGCCGCGGCTACGACCCCGTGCCCTATCTTCCCATCGTCGCCGGTCGCATCGTTGGCAGTCGCGACCTCAGCACCCGCTTTCTGAACGATCTTCGCCGCACCGTCGCCGACCTCATCAACACGCACTACGACCACCTCGCAACGCTCTCCGCGAAGTTCGGCATGGGGATTCAATGCGAGTCCGGCGGACCGCACGGCGCGCCCATGGACGGCCTCGAAACCTTCCGTCACAGCGCCGTTCCGCAGACCGAATTCTGGGCGATGTCGCGCGAACATCGCAGCGGCGACACCGACCGCTTCTTCGTCAAGGAAGCCTCATCGGCGGCGCACATTTACGGCCAGCCGCTGGTCGCGGATGAAGGCGAAACTTCCATCGGCAACCAGTGGAACGAGTCGCTCGGCATGAACCTCAAGCCGTCGTTCGACCAGGCGCTCACCGAGGGCATGAACCGCCTGGTCTGGCACCAGTTCACCTCTTCGCCAGCGGAACTCGGCCTGCCGGGGCAGGAATATTTCGCTGGCACACACCTCAATCCCAACGTCACGTGGTGGCGCGATGCCGGCGCGTTCACGGTATATCTCAACCGCTCGCAGTTCCTGTTGCAACAGGGCCAGCCGGTCTCCGACGTTCTTTATTATTATGGCGACAACGTGCCGAATTTCGTCCGCCTCAAGCGCGACGACCCGGCGAAGGTGCTCCCGGGCTTCGACTACGACGTCACCAGCACCGATGCGCTGCTCACACGCATGCGTGTCGTCAACGGCGTCATTCAGACGCCGGAAGGCATCCGCTATCGCGCGCTGGCGCTGCCGAAGTCGCGCATTTTGCCGCTCGCCGCGTTGGAACTGGCCGCGCGTTACGTCGAAGCCGGTGGCATCCTCGTCGGCACGCGCCCGTTGCGCAGCCAGGGCATCGTCGGGCCGGAAATGCAGCAGCGATTCAGCAAACTCGCCGATCGTTTGTGGACTCCGTGCGAAGCGGTTGCGTCGCACCATGTTGCAGTCGGCAAGGGCCAGCTATTCTGTGTCGATTCCGCGCGCGACGCGCTGCAGTCGTCCGGCATCCTACCGGACTTTGAAGCAACCAGCGCCTCGCTCGACTACGTCCACCGCCGCACCGCGGCCACCGATATCTACTTCATCCGCAATACCCAGCCAACACCGCTGCAAACCGCCGTCACGCTGCGCATCGACGGCAAGCAACCGGAGTTCTTCCACGCGGACACGGGCGAGATGGAAGATACGCTTATCTTCACCGCGACCTCCGACCATCGCACTCGCATTCCGCTCACACTTACTCCCTATGGCTCGATATTTATCGTGTTCAGACACCCGGCTTCGAAAAGAAATGTAGTGGAACTCGCCCGCGACGGAAATATTCTTTATAACTTCACCCACTCGGAGCTACCCCTCGCACTTACATTCTCATCCGATGGGCTTCATACGCCTACGCCCGGGGTTTATCGCGTCACCTACTCCGACGGCGCCAGCCAGCAACTTACTGCGAGGCCAGTTGCCTCCGTTTCCATCACCACACCATGGACGATTACTTTTCCGCCTAACTGGGGCGCGCCGCCGGAAATAACCGAGACCAAACTAGACTCCTGGACTAACTCACCGGACCCCGGGATTCGCTATTTCTCCGGCACGGCGACCTATCGAACGACGCTGCATCTCGACTCGGCGGAGTTCTCTCCGACTTATTCCTTATGGCTGTCGCTTGGCGCCGTACATGAAGTCGCGGCCGTCCGCATCAATGGACAACCCGCTCAAGTGCTCTGGAAACAGCCCTGGACTCTTCGCGCCGGTCAACTTCTGCATCCGGGCGACAACGCGATCGAGATCGATGTCACCAATCTCTGGCCCAACCGCCTTATTGGCGACGCGCAATCGTCCGGCGGCAAACACTACACCTGGACGAATATTCGCAAGTACACCAGGAACTCACCCCTACTGCCGTCTGGTTTGCTCGGACCAGTTACACTCGAACCTTTGTATCGACTGGCGCCGAGGCCGTGACTGGGAAACTTTCGCGAGTCAAACCAACGCCTTTCCTTTGGTCTCCGGGATCCATATCCAGCAAACGGCAGCTAACGCAAAAGCCGCTCCGGACGCGGCGAATGCGATACCGAAGCCATGCAATTGCGCGAGACTTCCAACCGTAAACGGGGCCGCGGCACTGGCTGCCCGGCCGGCGTTGTAAGTAAACCCCTGCGCCGTGGCACGAATTCGCGTCTCATAGATTTCCGCCGTCACCGTCGCGAAACCTGAAAAGTAGCCCGTTCCGAAAAACGCCATCACCGGCCCCAGGCACAGCAACAGCCACGGCGTGCGAACGTGTCCATACAGAAATACCAGCAGCGCCGCGACAAAAAGATAGGAGATGTAGCAGCGCTTCCGTCCGAAGTAGTCACTGAGGAAGCCGAAGCTGACGTATCCGAACCACATGCCCACCTGCATCACAATTACCGTCACGGACATCGCATGGACGGAAAGCCCGACTCCCCCGCGACTGCGTGGCAGCGACAGATAAGCCGGCACCCAGAGATTGAAGCCCCACCAAGCGAACAGCGTGCAGGCATTCATGCAGGTCACCGCGATCGTAATCGGTCGAAGATCGCTTTGAAAGATGCGGCGAAAACCGCCCTTCGCTCCGCTGAAGGGTTCCGAAGCGGCATGTTTCCAAACCTCCGGCTCCTCGACGCCGCGACGGATCAGCAGCGTGAAAACCGCCGGCACAATCCCAACGAAGAACACCGCGCGCCAGCCTTTCCACGGCAACACCAGGCCCGCTACAAGCGCCGCGAGCGCATAGCCGATCGCCCACGAACTTTGCATGATTCCCAGCGCTTTGCCGCGGTGTTTGTCGCTCCAGGTCTCGGCTACCAACGCGGCGCCGCTGGCCCATTCGCCGCCCATTCCGAAGCCGAGAAGTACGCGAAAAATCGCGAGTTCGATAACGTTGCGCGCGAGACCGCAGGCCGCGGTGAAGACGGCGTAGATCAGCACGCTCCAGATCAGCGCCTTCACTCGGCCAAAGCGATCTGCGATAACGCCGAAGACCAGGCCGCCCGCGGCGGCTGCGATCAATGTAATCGAGCCGAGAATGCCCGCTTCACGCTTACTGATTCCGAGATCGACGATCAGCGCCGCGACAACCAGCGCGTACAACATCACGTCGAACGAGTCGAGCATCCAGCCGCACGATGCCGCCACTAAGGCGCGCCGGGCTGCTGACGAAGACTCCCGCCACCACGCACAGCAGTAGTCGGATAGCGATTGCGTCATTTCATTCACCTTCGACGCCGAATCCGCCACCGCCCGGCGACTCAATCCGCAGGCGGTCACCGGCCTTCAGTTGCAGCCGCGCCTTCGCCGCCACAACTTCTTCCGAGCCATCGGCGTGGACCACTGTGTTGCGTCCGCACGCTCCGGGCCGGCCTCCGTGCAGCCCGTAAGGCTGGCTCGTTCTGCGTTCGCTCAACAATGTGATGGAGGCGTCGGTCAGCATTTCATACTCGCGCAGAATCCCTTCTCCACCGGCATAGCGGCCGGTCCCGCCGCTGCCCTGCCGCAGTCTGTAGCCGCGAATTCTTACCGGAAAATAATGTTCGATGGCCTCGATGGGCGTGTTGCGCGTGTTGCTCATGTGCGTGTGTACGCCGCTGAGTCCCGGCAGTCCGTTGCGCCCGCCCATGCCGCCCGCCATCGTTTCGTAATACGCAAACGCAGAGCCGTCGCGCGGATTTGTTCCGCCCAGCGTCACGTTGTTCATCGTGCCCTGGCTGGCCGCGGGGATCACTTCGGGCAGTGCCTTCGCGAGTGCTCCGAGGACGACGTCGGTAATGCGCTGCGACGTCTCCACGTTGCCGCCCGCGACCGCCGCGGGATGCCGCGCGTTCACAATGGTTCCCTCGGGTGCGATCACATGAACGGCCCGCCAGATGCCGGAGTTGTACAGCACGTCCTCCGTCACCAGACAGCGAAAACAATACAGCGAGGCGGCAAGGGTGACCGCGAAATTCGCGTTTACGCCGCCGCTCGTCTGGCGATCGGTGCCGGTGAAGTCGACCTCCGCGGAGTCGCCCGCGATGCGCACTGTTGCGCAAATTCGGATACGCTCGCGGCTGAAGCCGTCATCGTCCATCACATCTTCGTAGCTGTATTCGCCGTCTGGAATTGCCGCGATGGTGTGACGAAGAATGCGCTCGGCGTAATCCTGCACCGCACGCGCGTAATGACGGACGCGCGCCAGGCCGTAGCGCGCGACAATCGCTCGCAGCCGGGCTTCGCCAACGCGGTTCGAGGCAATCTGCGCGCTGAGATCGCCTTCACGCTCGATGGGCGTACGCACATTCGCGAGGACCAGCGCCATGATGTCCTCGCAGGTTTTTCCGCGCCGCACCAGCTTCACCGGAGGAATGATCAGGCCCTCCTGAAAAACTTCCTGCGCCAGCGGCATCGAGCCGGGGCTCATCCCGCCGACATCCGAATGATGCGCGCGGTTGGCGACGTAGAAGACCGGCGCGCTCTCGCCTTCCATAAAGATCGGCTGCACCAGCGTGATGTCGGGCAGGTGGGTTCCGCCGCGAAAAGGATCGTTCAGAATAACAACGTCGCCGGGGTCCATCGCGACGTGCTCGATCGCCGCCTGCACCGAGAGAGGCATCGCGCCGAGATGGACCGGCATGTGATCGCCCTGCGCGATGGCCTGTCCATGCTCGTCATATACGGCGCAGGAGTAGTCCAGCCGCTCCTTGATGTTCGGCGAAAAACCCGTGCGGCAGAGAGTGATGCCCATCTCTTCGGCGATCGAAAGAAAGAGGTTCTTGAAAATTTCGAATTCAATCGGATCGGCAATGGCGTCGATTTTTGTCATGGCTCACCGTCCTTTCGCGTTGCCACGAGTGTGCCCACGCCGTCGATGCGAAAGCAAAAGCCGGGTGTAATCACGACCGTCGATTCTCCGCCACTCAGGATTGCGGGCCCTTCGCCTTCCATGCCTGGAAGCAGTCCCTCGCGATGATAGACGGCGGTCGTCCACAGGCGGCCTCCGAACCACGCCTCTCGCGTGCTCACCGGCGGCGGCATCGGTTGCCCGGCGCATTCGTCCGATGCAAAGGAATATTTTTGCGTAATGCCGGAGGCATTCACACGGACGTTCACCACCTCCGTAATGCGCGATGCATTTGAGTGGCCGTATAAATGCTGATGCTTACGATGGAAGTCTTCCACGAAATCCCGCGCGAGCGACAGATTTATCTCATATGCCTGGCCTTTGTAGCGCATGTCGAGCGAACATTCGATCGCAATGTCACGCGGTTCAAATCCCTCATTTGCTAGGTCGACCTTTGCCTGCGCGACCATCGGCGCGAGATGCGTTTCAAGGTCCTCGAAAGTCAGCGCAGTGGCAGTTTTCAGAATGGTCTGCGTGTAATCCTTGCGTACGTCCGCGAGCAACATGCCGAGCGCGGAAAGCACACCGGCATGTTGCGGAACGATGACCGTCGTCATCTCCAACGAGTCTGCGATCTCGCAGGCATGCATGCCACCGGCGCCGCCAAAGGCCAGCAGCGTGAAGTTCCGTGGATCGTGCCCGCGCTGCACGGAGACGGCACGAATAGCGCGCTCCATATTCGCATTGGCAATTTGCACGATGCCTTCCGCGAGTCTTGTCGTGCTGATGTGGAGCCGCTCCGCAAACGCCTCTGCAACGCAGGCGGCCCGCGCTACATCGAGCTTCATCCGGCCGCCGAGAAAGTGTTCCGCATCGAGCCGGCCCAGCAGGAGATTTGCATCCGTCACCGTAAGATCATCGCCCTTGCCGTAGCAGGCCGGCCCAGGATCGGCGCCCGCGCTGCGCGGCCCGACACGCAGCGAGCCGCCGCTATCGACGTACGCAATCGATCCGCCACCCGCACCAACCGTACGAATATCGAGCATCGGCAGGCGCACGGGAAAATCGCCGACAGTGGATTCGTTCGTCGTTCCGAGGTGGCCGTCGATGAGGCTCACATCGGTCGACGTGCCGCCCATATCGAAAAGAATGACGCGCTCGAACCCCGAGGCTGTCGCAATGGCCTGCGCTCCGACAGCCCCCGCGGCCGGCCCGGAAAGAATCGTGCGGACCGCGGATGCGCGTGCCTGCGCGACGGAGATCGAGCCGCCGTTCGACTGCATGATGTGCAGCCTCGTCGCACCCAGTCCCTGCTCCAGCGACGTTAAATAGCGCGACATCATCGGCGTAACGTAAGCGTTGACGACGGTCGTGCTCCATCGCTCGTATTCGCGATACTCCGGCAGAATTCGATGCGATGCTGAGACTTCAAAGCCCGCGCGAGAGAGATGGTCCGCTACCTGTCGCTCATGCACGGGGTTCGCATACGAGTGCAGCATGCACACAGCGACGCATCCCGCGCCCGCTGCCGTCAGCTTTTCCGTGAGTGCATCGAGGTCGCTCACCTGAAGTGCCTCCAGGACGTTGCCATGCTGGTCGAGCCGCTCGGCCAAACCGAAAATCATTCCCGCTTCCAGCATCGGGCGGTTGGCGCGCACCATGAAGTTGTAGAGTTCGTTGCGCGTCTGGCGGCCGATCGCGAGCACGTCTTCAAATCCCTTTGTCGTGACCAGGGCAACGCGAGCGCCTTTGCGCTCAAGCACCGCATTCGTCGCGACGGTAGACCCGTGGACGACCTCCGACACCGCGCCGTTCCCCACTAACTCCGCGATGCCCGCAAGAATGGCGCGCGCGGGATCGTCGGGCGTCGATCGCACTTTGTGTACCGAAAGTCCGCGCGCATCGAGGCGCACCAGATCGGTAAAGGTGCCGCCGGTATCCACGCCGAGTCGACTCATCTTCCCTTTCTCTTGCTCCACCGGACTGCGCACAACATAGAATCTGAATGATAACGCCAGCGCGGACCGTTCAATCCACGGCAGGCGCCGGCAGAGCCTGAGGAAAATCAATGCACGAGAAGCGCATCGGCATCATCATGAACGGCGTCACCGGACGCATGGGCCTGAACCAGCACCTGGTCCGATCCGTCCTCGCGATTCGCCAGCAGGGCGGAGTGGCGTTGGCGGACGGCTCGCGTCTCGTCCCCGATCCGATCCTTGTCGGCCGTAACGCCGCCAAGCTCGAACAGATTGCCAAGGAGCACAACGTCGCGCGTTGGACCACCGACCTCCCCGCCGCGCTCGCCGACCCGCACGATGCGCTCTACTTCGATGCGCAGCTCACGACTCTCCGCGTCGCCAGCGTCGAAGCGGCAATTGCTGCCGGCAAGCATGTGTACTGCGAGAAGCCGCTGGCAGTCGACTCGGCTGCCGCGCTGCGGCTGGCCTCGTTGGCCAACGCCGCCGGCGTGAGGCACGGCATCGTGCAGGACAAACTCTTTCTCCCCGGCATACGCAAACTCAAACGGCTGGTCGACAGCGGCTTCTTCGGCAGAATTCTTTCGGTGCGCGGCGAGTTCGGTTACTGGGTCTTCGAGGGCGACTGGCAGCCCGCGCAACGGCCCTCGTGGAACTACCGCAAGCAGGACGATGGCGGGATCATCCTCGACATGTTCTGCCACTGGCGTTACGTGCTCGACCACACGTTCGGCCGCGTCCGCGCTGTGCAGTGCCTCGGCGCGACAGCCATTCCCGAGCGCGTGGACGAGCAAGGCGCACGCTATGCGGCGACGGCCGACGACACAGCGTACGGCACCTTCGAGCTCGACGGCGGCATCGTCGCGCAGATCAATTCTTCATGGTCGTTCCGTGTCTATCGCGACGAACTTTTCAGCATCCAGGTGGACGGCACGCTGGGCAGCGCAGTCGCCGGCTTGCGCCAGTGCAAGACGCAACACCGCGTCAACACGCCACGTCCGGCGTGGAACCCGGACGTCGCCAACCCCTTCAACTTTCGCGAGCAATGGCAGGACGTCCCCGACAATCAAGTTTTCGACAACGGCTTCAAAGTTCAATGGGAGTTGTTCCTGCGCCACATCGCCGACGGCGTTCCGTTTCCACACGATTTCGTCGAAGGCGCTCGCGGTGTGCAACTCGCGGAACTCGGGCTGAAGTCCTGGCAGGAGCGCCGCTGGATCGACGTGCCGGAGTTGAGCGCGTGAGGTCCGTGAAACTGGTCCGCCCCGATGGCTCGCTCTACGGCTACACGCCTTCGGGCGTGCCTCTTGTGCCCGTTGAGCGCGCGGGCTTCGCAACTCGCGTCGCCTTCGCCGCAGCGCATGTCGTGCTCGATCCACTGCGCACCGCGGAGCCGCTCACCCATCCCGCGATCGATTGGGAAGCCACGCTCGCCTACCGCGAACATCTCTGGTCGCTGGGCTTCGGCGTGGCCGAGGCGATGGACACAGCGCAGCGCGGCATGGGACTCGACTGGCCGCTCGCGCTCGAACTCATCCAGCGCAGCACCGCTGCCGCAAAGGCCCGCGGCGCGCTGGTCGCGAGCGGCGCGGGCACCGATCGTCTGCCCGCGGGGATGCACACCTTGCAGGACGTAACCGGCGCCTATCTACAGCAATGCGAGGCCATAGAAGCCGCCGGTGGCCGCATTATTTTGATGGCCAGCCGTGCGCTCGCCGCAGTCGCGCGCGACGCCGGCGATTATGCTTCCGTCTACGCCGCTGTGCTGATGCAAGTGCGCGAGCCGGTCATCCTGCACTGGCTTGGGCCGATGTTCGACCCCGCTCTCGAAGGCTATTGGGGATCATCGGATATTGCCGAGGCCACGGAGAATTGTCTCAGCATCATCCGCGCGCACAAAGAGAAAATCGACGGCATCAAAATCTCTTTGCTCGATGCGGACCTCGAAATATCGATGCGTCGGCAACTTCCCGACGGCGTACGCATGTATACCGGCGACGACTTCAATTACGACGACTTGATCCTCGGCGACAGTCGCGGCCACAGCGACGCGCTGCTTGGGATCTTCGACGCCATCGCTCCCGCGGCATCGCTGGCGCTCGCCGCGCTCGACGCCGGCGACATTGCCCGGTACCGGCAACTGCTCGCGCCGACTGTGCCGCTGTCCCGCCATATCTTTGCCTCGCCTACGCAGCACTATAAAACCGGCGTCGTGTTCCTCGCGTTTCTCAACGGATTCCAATCGCACTTCCGCATGGTGCGCGGCATCGAAAGCGCACGCTCCATCGCACATCTTTCCGAGTTGTTCGTCCTGGCGGATAAAGCATGCGTGTTGCGCGATCCCGAACTCGCGGCGCAGCGGATGCGCAGCTTTCTGCTGCCTGCGGGTGTCGCATGAGCCTGCTCGATCGCCTCAGCTTCAACCAGATGACGGTCGACCCGTGGTCGCTCGAAGAGGTTGTCCGCAATTGCGCGAAGAGCGGCATCCCGTACATCGGCGCGTGGCGCCACAAGCTCGGTGGCGACGCCGCCAAGGCTTCCGCGCTGATTCGCAGCGAGGGCCTGCGCGTCTCCAGCCTGTGCCGCGGCGGCTGGTTCTCGGCGCCAACCGCGGAGGAACGCCGTGAGCGCATCGCCGACAATCGCCGTGCCATCGAAGAAGCGGCACTGCTCGAAGCGCCCGTCCTGGTGATCGTCTCCGGCCCGGCCAACGGACAGACGCTCGATGATGCGCGTGCCACCGTGCTCGACGGCCTGCTTGAGGTATTGCCGGATGCGGAGAAGGCCGGCGTCGTTCTCGGCATCGAACCGCTGCACCCGATGTATGCCGCGGAGCGCTCGGTCGTCGTGACGCTACAGCAGGCCAACGACATCGCACAGCAGCTTGCGAGCCCCGCCGCACAGGTCGTCATCGATGCATTCCACGTTTGGTGGGACCCCGATGTGATGCACGAGATCGAGCGCGCGCGAGGAAAAATTGCGGGCTTTCATGTGTCCGATTGGCCGGTGCCTCTGCCGGGAATCCTGATGGGCCGCGCGATGATGGGCGATGGCGTTATCGAATTGCGAAAACTGCGGCAGGCTGTCGATGCCGCTGGTTATGCCGGCCCCATCGAGGTGGAAATATTCAACGATGCAGTATGGCAGAGCAGGGACGACGGCTTGCTCGATCTTATCCAACAGCGATTTCTCCAGTACGTCTAGCGGCGGCAGCGGCTTCTACATCAACTCGTCGACAAACGCTTTCGCCACATCCTGGGGAATGAGCATCTCCTGACGCACCAACGGCCCCGCATTCAATACGGGTTCCGCATCGTGCGCCGAGGGCACGTCCGTGCGCTCGAAGAACAGGCCGATAGGAATCTCATCGCCCCAAAGCGTGGATTTCTCCATCGCCATCTGCCAGTCCGTATGGTCGTACTCCGGATTGTCCTCAAGCTTCTTCACCCGCGGGCGGAACCACTGAAACGTGTTGTCCTTGTTATACGTCACGCACGGGCTGAAGACGTCGATGAACGAAAATCCCTTGTGCTGTATCGCCTTACTCAGCAGATCGACGAGGTGCTTCTGATCGCCGCTGAAGCCACGCGCCACAAACGTCGCACCCGCCGACAGCGCCAGAGAAATGGGATTCACCGGCGCATCGACATTGCCGAACGGCATACTCTTGGTCTTCATCCCGATGCGGCTGGTGGGCGATGTTTGCCCCGTCGTCAGCCCATAAATCTGATTGTCCATCACGATGTAGGTCAGGTCGAGATTGCGGCGCATGGTGTGGACGAAGTGTCCGCAGCCAATGCCAAAGCCATCGCCATCGCCGCCGGTCACCAGCACCGTCATCGCATGGTTCGCGAGCTTCATGCCGCTGGCCACAGGCAGCGACCGCCCATGCAGCGTGTGCATGCCATACGTCTCGATGAAGCCTGGAAAATTCGATGAGCAGCCGATGCCGCTGACCGTCACCACTTCGTGCTTCGGAATCTGAAGTTCGACCAGCGCCTTCTGCACCGCAGCCAGGACGCCGAAATCGCCGCACCCGGGACACCAGTCGGGATCGACCCGGCCCTTGTAATCGGCCATCACCATCAGATTGGGAACTACAACGTCCGTCGCCATCGAGGAAACTCCTTCTGAATTTTCTAAGACTGTTTTGACTTCGCCAGGACCGGTCCTTAAACCATGACCTCGTGAGCCGGGACCGAGAGGTTCGTCTTGCCGGCAAGCTGGTCCTTCACCGCTTCGACGATGTGGTGCGGCATAAACGGCTCGCCGTCATACTTGCGAATATGCCCGTTGGCCACAAAGCTCGTTTCGCTGCGCAGGTAGCGCGCAAACTGGCCGCTGAAGTTGTTCTCGACGATGATCGTGCGCTTCGAGTTCTTCAGAATCTCCACAATCGCGTCGCCATGCAGCGGCACGAGCCAGCGGATCTGCAGTTGATTCGCAATGATTCCCTCGTCCGCTAGAAGCTCGCGCGCTTCCTCGATCACGCCGTCGGTCGATCCCCATCCAATCAGCGTGACCTCAGCATCTGCCGGCCCCGCCAGCTTCGGCGCAGGCACCGAAGCCGCGATCCCCGCCTCCTTGCGCATGCGCTTTTCCATCATCGCGCGGCGCTTGGTGGCGTTCGTGTATTCGTCGCTGATCAGCACGCCATTCTCATCGTGCTCGTCGCTCGACACCACATGCGTATGCCCCGGCACGCCGGGAATCACGCGCGGCGACACACCGCTCTCTGTAATCAGATAGCGCTTGTACTCCTCGTGCGTGTCCGCGCCATTCGAAGTGACCAGCTCCCCACGGTCGACATGCGGCCGGAAGTTCAGCACCTTCGGATCGACGCTCAGCCTGCCCTCAGCCAGCAGCAAGTCGCACAACACAATTCCCGGACACTGGAAGCGATCGGCAATATTGAATATCTCCGCCATCAGCGTGAAGCAGTCGCCGATGTCGAGCGGAGCCGCAATCACCCGCGGATAATCGCCAAACGCCGCACCCAGCATCTGCCACAGATCGCCTTGTTCGGTCTTGGTCGGCACGCCCGTGGACGGGCCTGCGCGCTGGCAGTCGATTACCACGACAGGAATCTCCGCCTGCGCGGAAAGTCCAAGCCCCTCGCTCATCAGCGCAAAACCTCCGCCCGATGTCGCACACATCGAACGAACACCCGCATGGGCCGCGCCGATCGCCATATTGATGACGCCAATCTCGTCCTCAACCTGGCGCACGACGATCCCTGCCTTGCGCGCGTGGTCCGCCATCCAGTGCAACACACCGGTCGACGGACTCATCGGATACGCGCAATAAAATTTCACTCCAGCCGCCGCGCCACCCATAGCCATCGCGGCATTGCCGCTCAATACCGCATACTTGTTTTCCGTCATCGGCAGCGGCCACGCAAAGGGCTTGAAGTTCTCGGTCGCATAGTCGTAGCCGGCCCGCGCCACGCTCACATTCTCATCGATGACCGCCTGTCCCTTCTTCCCGAACTGCTCGGCAATCACGCTCTCCAGCGCAGGAAACCCGACGCCAGCCATACTCAACGCAGCGCCCATGGTCAACGTATTTTGCGCCAGCTTATTTTTCGTAATGTCGGCCAGCTTGGACACTGGGATCGGACAAAGCTGCACGCCATCCGCCGGAGCGCCGGGAGTGATCTGGTCGTTATACAGACACGCCCCACCAGCCTTCAGCAGCCGCAGATGCCGGTCCATCGTGTCCTGGTTCAGCGGGATCAGCAGATCCATACTGTCGCCCATATTCGTCACCGGATCGGGCCCGGTGCGCACGGTCAGAAACGTATGGCCGCCGCGGATGATCGACTGGTAAGCGTTGTACGCGTTCACATGAAGGCCACGACGGCTGAAAATCTTGCAGAAAATATCACCGGGCGTTGCCACTCCCTGACCGGCCGCGCCTCCGATGCCCACGCTGAACGACTGCCTCATAGGTGTCTTCCCTCTCCCAGCCGAGACCCCGTTTTCGGCGTCTCGGAACCAGCGTTTGTTCTGGTGAGCAGGGATTCTACGTGGTTCGTGAAACAACAGGCAAGCGACAAGCGACAGCCGTTGAAGTCTCATCGACATGCGTCGCGCGCCAGCCCGCGAAATCTTCTATTTCATTCCGCGACACGACTTCGTCGTTGCGTACGACAACGCTTCGTCGTTGCTTCTCAGGTAGGTCGGGGCTTCAGCCCCGACATTACGCAGCCGCACAAATTGGGCTTTAGCCTCCGGGACATGCTCCTTCCCGGTGTTCCCGGCTAATCGCTCAGACTGGCATAGTGCCGGACATCCGCTCCGCTGACCCAGAAAATCACATCTTCCGCGATGTTCGTGGCGTGGTCGCCGACCCGTTCGAGGTTGCGCGAAATAATCAGCGTGCTCAGGGCCTGCGGCGTCGTCTCGGGCTTTTCCCGGATCAGCGCGCTCAGGGATTGAAACGCCTGGCTGTTCATCTCGTCCACCTGATCGTCCAGCATCAACACCGATCGCGCCATCTCGACGTCGCCTTCGATGAACGCCTGTAGCGCCTTGCGCACCATCGCCGCCGCCAGCGACGCCAGCTTCGGAATGTCCACCGGAATCTCGGTTTGCGGATACTCCTGCATCTCGCGGACTTTCATCGCAATATTCACTGCCTGGTCTCCCACGCGCTCCAGGTCGGAGTTGATGCGAATCACCGCCAAAATAAAGCGCAGGTCGACCGCCATCGGCTGTTCCATCGCCAGCAGGTCCATCGCCGCCTGGTCGATCTCGCGCTCCATGCGATTGATCGCCGGTTCGGCCAGCAGCACCAGTTCGCACGCGCCCATGTCGCGCGTCGTATAAGACTCCGTGGCCCGCTGAATCGCCTGCTCGGCCATCCCCGCCATCACCAGCAGACGCTGCTTCAAGTCGTCCAAACTTTGCTGAAATTTAACGCGCATCAACCAAACCTCCCCGTTATGTAGTCTTCCGTCCGCTTGTCCGATGGGGCGGTAAATATCTTCTGCGTGGCCGCGAACTCCACAAGATGCCCCATCAGAAAGAACCCTGTATTCTCCGCCACACGCGCGGCCTGCTGCATGTTGTGGGTCACGATCACGATCGTGTACTCCGACTTCAGCTCGAAGATCAGGTCCTCAATCTTGGACGTGGAAATCGGGTCGAGCGCGCTCGCCGGCTCGTCCATCAACAGCACTTCGGGATTCACCGCCAGCGCCCGCGCAATGCACAACCGCTGCTGCTGTCCGCCGGAGATGCTGGCGCCCGACTTCTTCTTGTAAACGTCCTTGACCTCGTCCCACAACGCCGCCTGCTTCAGCGTGCGCTCCACAAGATCATCCAGCTCCTGCCGTCCTGGCGACCCGCCCAGCCTCACGCCGCTCGCGACATTCTCATAGATCGACATCGTAGGAAACGGGTTCGGCCGTTGAAACACCATGCCAATCTTGCGCCGCACTTCCACCGGCGACACGCCACTATAAATGTCTTCACCGCCAACCTGGACCGACCCCTCCACCCGTCCCACCGGGTTCGTCTCGTGCATCCGGTTCAGGCAGCGCACAAACGTCGACTTCCCACACCCCGACGGCCCGATCAGCGCCGTTACATGGTTCGCGGGAATATGCAGGCTCACGGCTTTCAGCGTATGGACTGGCCCGTACCACGCATTCAGGTCCTCGACTCGAATGTCGACGCCCAATCATTGCCTCCCTTGCAGCATGTTCCTAAGCTCTGCGCAGCGAACTACACCGCAAAGCCACTCACTCCAATGGTATAGCGAATCCCACACCAAGCTGCCGAAAGTACGGCAGCCCTTCGCAACGGCGAAGGGCTGCTTTTTCCACCTTCGCCAGACCTACGGGATGTAGTACCGCATCCCGACGTGGACCATGGGGTCCTCGGCGCGCGGCCCGGACCGCGTTGTCGCACTGCCGACACCCGACCACAGGTTCCGCTGGAGAAACGAGTAGGTCATCGAGTATTGCAGGCGACCGTACTTCGGATCGTTGATCATGCGGTAGGTGAAGCCGAACATGTCTTCCTGGATGTAGCGGGTCGGAGAGCCGCAGGACGCAGGGGCGATCGAACCTGCTGAACCACCACCGGCAGCGGGAGGACTGGGCAGGTTATAGCAACCGGCATCGCTGAGGTTGGCGGGACCATAACCAACCAGCGTGCCGATCGGGCTGGTGTAGACGGTGCGTTGCGCGTACTCGCCGCCATAGTAGGCAAAGAGATCCAACTTGGGCACGGGGTGCGTTTCAATGCTCAACATGCCGTGGTAGTTGCGGATCGGCTCCAGCGTTTCGTCGGGGCGCAGCGTCGCGTCCGCCAACTGCGAGGAACCGTAGCGGCCAACGCCCTGACCGGCCATCGCCTGCACTGCGAAGTCGGCAAACTTGGTCGGCGACACGCGGATGCTGCCGAAGACGCCGCCAGCGGCTTTGGTGTTCGTCAGCAAGTGCGTTGTGTCATAGGTGAAGATGGGGGTGGTCGGAGCAGCCGGAGTGTTGGACCAAGTGACGGGATTGTAGTAGTCGCGCAGGAAGCGTGCAAGTCCACCAAGCTCGAAGTGCGCCTTGGGGAAATCCAGAGCGCCCTTGACGATAAAGTCAGGAGCGACGTTGTTGGCGTAAGTTGTGATTCCGCCAGTGCTGGCGGTATTGCCGGCGCCGATGTTTCCGGCAGCATTGTATAGACCGCCGTTCTGACCGGGGCCGCCGAAGAAGTAATCGGACGGGTTGGTTCCATTCGCGGTGAAGCTGGTGATCTGCGCCTGTTCGACGGACGCCGCGAGTGTGAACTGACCCGTCTTCACGTCGCCGAAGCTCTGTTGCAGACGAATTTCGGGCTGGCGTGTCCACGAAAAGCCGACCATGTACTGCGCATCGATCGTGCTCGGGAGCTTCTCGGTGCGGGCGTTCGTGCTCCTGCCGTCTTCAGTCACGAGCGACCACATCTGGCCGCCGGTGATGGCGAAGCCGCTCTTGTTTTCAGCCTTGCCCCAGATCTGGCGCTGACGCAGCACATAGCTGTTGCTCTGGTTGTTGTTGGACGAAGTGCCCGTGCCCAGGAAGTCGGCTTCAAAGTAACCCGACAGCTTGTAGGTCCCAGCATTGCCTTCAAACAAGCCTCCGAGACGGCTCTGACGGCCCGAGAAGTTGAGTTCGCTCACATGGCCTTCGTTGGCGCTCGGAAACGGAATCGAGTTGAACGGCGTATTGATATCGGAGTTGACCGAGTGCTGGCGATAGACGCCTTCAAACGCGAAGAAGGCAACCGGCGTGATCGTGATGCCTTTGTAATGCAGCGCCGCCGGCGACTCCACCTCGTCCTTCATCTGCTTCTGGGTGGCAATCACGGTATCGGTCAGGCTTACATTGACGTTCTTCAAATCGCTGACTGCGCTCTGTAGCGTCTCCGCCTTGCTGGTGGACTCAGCCGCCGCGGTGTTGGCCTGTGCCGCCGTTGCTGAAGCCGTCGCAGCTTGTGTCTGCGCTTCCGTCGCCGTCTGCTGCACCGTCGTGATCTGCTGATCGCGGCTGGATAGCTGTGTCTTCAGCGCTTCAATCTCTGCCTGCTGCGCCTGCATCTGCTCCCGCAGCATCCGCAGTTCGTCCAGGACCGCGCTGGACTCCGACTTCTTCTCAACCTTTTTGGATTTCTTGTGCTCCGCGCTTGTATCACCGGTCTGCGCTTGTGCGGCAAAGATCGATACAGCGAGCACTACCGCCGTCAACATGGCAAGTCGTTTCATCCATTCCTCTTAACGAAATGGCTAAGCAGACGAAATCCTCGGCAAAACTCACCGCCGATTTCCCTGTCTTGCCGATTTTTCGTTGAGTTCAATGGTCGCAAGCGGTCGTGAACCGTCCAAGAACGCTCTGTGACAACAAGGTGAATTCCCCCAGGCCCCCACGCCCGTTTTCCACAACACCTCAACCAAATCGACCGGTAATGTAATCCTCGGTCAGCTTGTTTGAAGGAAATTGAAACATCTTCCGTGCAGCGTCAAACTCGATCAACTTGCCCTGCAGAAAGAACCCTACATAATCCGAGATCCGCGCCGCCTGTAGCATGTTGTGCGTGACGATAATGATCGTGCACGACCGCCGCAGGTCGAAGATCAGGTCCTCGATCTTCGCCGTAGCAATCGGATCGAGCGCCGAGCACGGCTCATCCAGCAGCAACACGTCAGGATCGACAGCCAGCGCCCGTGCGATGCACAGCCGCTGTTGTTGCCCGCCCGAAAGCGAGAACGCCGATTCGTTCAGCTTGTCCCTGACTTCTTCCCACAGCGCGGCACGTCGCAGGCACTCCTCGACCTTGCCTTTCAGGTCGCGATTCCTGCAAAGATTGTTCACCCGCAAACCATACGCAATATTGTCGAATATGCTCTTGGGAAATGGGCTCGGCTTCTGAAACACCATGCCCACCCTGCGCCGCAGCAGCGTCGGCGAAAACTCCAGTAGGTCCGACTCGCCAAAGCGAATCGTTCCCGTAACGCGCGTCTTCGGCACCGTCTCGTACATGCGGTTCAGCGTGCGCAGGAACGTCGATTTCCCACACCCCGACGGCCCAATCAGCCCCGTCACGCGCTTTTCCGGAAGCACCATGTTCACATCGTGCAGCGCCTGAAAGCCACCGTAGAAAAAGTTCATGTCCGCGACCGTAAACTGTGCCCGCAGCGGCTCGGTTTCCGCCGGCTCGGGGTCGCCAAAACGCGCGCGCCGCGCGTGATGCAGTTTCTTCAGATCGAAAAGAGCTGGAGGAGTTGCCATTTAGCCCCGCGCCGGCGAGTGCCTGCCGGAAACCAGCACCCGCGCAATAATGTTCGTTACAAAGATGCCCGCCAGCAGCACGAAGCCGCCCGCCCACGCCTGGCGGTGCCAGTCCTCGTACGGCGAGATCGCATAGTTGAAAATCACCACGGGCAGCGACGCCGTCGGCCCGTTCCATCCCGAACTCCAGAACTGGTTGCCGAACGCCGTAAACAGCAGGGGCGCCGTTTCTCCCGCGACCCTCGCCAGGTTCAGCATGATGCCGGTCACAATCCCCTGCATTGCCGCGGGAATGATGATCGTCACCACCGTCTGCGCCTTGCTCGCTCCCAGCGCCAGGCCGCCCTCGCGCAGCGTGTTCGGCACCGCCCGCAAAAATTCGTCGGTGCTGCGCAGCGCAATCGGGATCATCATGATGCCCAGCGCAACTCCGCCCGCGAACCCCGAAAAGTGGTGCTGCGGAAGAACGATGAGTGTGTACACGAAGATGCCGATCACAATCGACGGCACGCCGTTCAGCAGGTCCGCGGTGTAACGCACCGCCAGCGAGAACGGCCCCTTGCCGAACTCCGCAAGGTAAATTCCGCCCAGCAGCCCAATGGGAATGCCGATCGCGCTTGCCAGCAACAGCAGCTTGCCCGAGCCCACAATCGCATTCGCCATCCCGCCGCCCTTTTCGCCCGCCGGCACCGGAAGCTGCGTAAAAAACGCCCAGTTTAACGACCGTGCGCCATGCCACACCAGGTAACCGAGAATAAACAGCAACACCGAAACCACCAGCAACGCCGCCAGCCCAGTCAGGCTCAGCATAAAGACGTTGATGACCTTCTTGTGCATCGGAGGATAGGACTTGCTCAATGCGCCACCTCCTGCGACTTCATGCCCAGCATCATCAACCGCGCCAGCGCGTTGATAATCATCGTCACAGCAAACAGCACCAGCGCCAGTTCAATCAGCGCGCTCACGTACAGGTCTCCGGTCGCCTCGGTAAATTCGTTGGCGATCACCGCGGCAATCGTGTATCCCGGCGCGAACAGCGACGCGCTGATCGCCGGCACATTGCCGATCACCATCGTCACCGCCATCGTCTCGCCCAGCGCGCGCGCAAGGGCCAGAAAGATCGACCCGATCATCCCCCGCTGCGCATACGGCACCACCGACTTCCATGTCACGTCCCACTTGGTCGCGCCCAGCGCCATCATCGCCTCGCGTTGCGCCTGCGGCACCGCCAGCAGCACTTCGCGAGAGATGGAAACAATGAACGGCACGATCATGATCGCCAGCACGCACGACGCCGAAAAGTAGCTGACACCATAAAACGTGCCTTTGAAGATCGGCAGGAACCCCAGCGTCTTCTGCAGCACCGGGACGACGTACTCCCGCAACAGCGGCAGCATGACAAAAATGCCCAGCAGCCCGTAGATCACGCTCGGCACCGCCGCCAGCAGCTCGATCATGAACGTCAGTACGTTCGAAACGCGCCGCGGCGCCAGTTCCGCCAGAAATATCGCCGCCCCAAACCCCACCGGCACAGCCATCACCAGTCCCAGCAGCGCGGTCAACACGGTGCCGTAGACAAACGGCAGGGCCCCATACTGGTCTGAAACCGGGTCCCACGTCGAGGTCTTGAGAAACTTCCAGCCAAACGCATGGCGCGACAGTGCCGACTCCACCCAAAGGTGCTGCACCAGCAGGCAGGTAATCAAAATAATCGTCAGAGCCGAAGCGAAGGTGACAAGGTACGCGACCTCGTCACCCTTCTTCAATCTCTCCATCAGAGACAGCTTCTCTGGAGCGTCCTTCACACCCATCATCGGCGGAGGTGTCGTTACTGTTGAAGCCATTCGATCTTCCTAGTAATGCAAATACGTGAGTGCAGCGAGTTCCTTATCGACCACCTGTTTGGCGAGAGGAGCGTACGTCAGGGCCTGCGCATTTTTCTGCCCCTCCGTAATGCCCCAGGTCAGGAACGCCTTCAAAGCGGCGGCCTTGGTCTTGTCCTTAGGGTTACGCGGGAGCAGCATCCATGTAAAGCTCGCAATCGGATACGCACCCGCACCCGGAGCATTTGTAATGGAGACGCGGAAATCGTCGGGCATGCTCTTCACCGCGCCCGCCGCGGCCATCGTCACCGAGTTCAGGTCCGCCTTGACGAACTTACCCGCCGAATTCTGCACCTGTCCATAGGTCATCTTGTTCTGCACCGCGTAGATCAGTTCCACATAGCCGATCGAGTTCGGCGTCTGGCGCACGAACCCCGCGACACCTTCATTTCCCTTCCCGCCGATCCCCACGGGCCAGTTGATCGACGCCGCGGCGCCCACCCGGCTCTTCCACTCCGGGTTGGCCTTGGACAGAAAATCCGCCCAGATAAACGTCGTTCCGCTGCCGTCCGAACGGTGGCACACGATAATGTCATTCGCCGGAAGGCTCACGCCGGGGTTGGCCTTCGCAATCTCGGGATCGTTCCATTTGGTGATCTTGCCCAGATAAATCCCCGCCAGCACATTGCCGCTGAAATTGAGGTCCTTGCTCACCCCGGGAATATTGTGGATCGGCACCACTCCCCCCAGCGCCACCGGAAAGTGCAGCACATCGGTGCCGAGCTTGCTCTGCGCTTCCGCAAGCTGCTCGTTGGTCATTGGGCTGTCGGTGCCGCCGAAGTCCACCGTCCCGCTGATCACCTGGCGAATACCACCGCCGGAACCGATGGACTGGTAGTTGATCTGGGTCCCGGGATGCAGCTTCGCATAATCGCTCGCCCACGCTTGATACAGCGGAGCGGCAAAGGTCGAGCCCGCACCGGTAAGGTTCATCTGCTGAGCGCTCAAAGGAGCACTCGCGCTGGCAGTAAAGGCGGCGAGAAGCAGGCAACGGCGGATCATAAGGTCCTCACGAGAATCGCTACTCCGAAGCATCCACCGGAGATAGTCTATGCGCGTACGCATAGCAACCTTACAGACCGATTGTAAACGCCACGTAAATCTGTCCTGCGCGGAACTGGAAACTCGTAACTCGTAACTGGAAACTCGTAGCTCGAAGCCGATAGCTCGAAGCCGGAAACAAATCCCCGGCCAGTCCTACACCCCGCTCGAATACCCCATCCCCGCCAGCACTCCACGCATATACGCGAAACTCTCCGTCACCCCGGGCATCGGATCGTCCCCATGGATCTCATATTCCAGGTCCACAAACCCCTTGTAGCCTGTTGCAATCAGCGCCTCAAATATCCCGCGGATAGGAATAATCCCCTCGCCTACCGCCACCTGGCTGTCCTTACTCGTAAAGTCCGTCAGATCCTTGATGTGCATGTTGAACAGCCGTGGCCCCACCAGATGGATCGCTTCCACAGGGTCCGTCCCAGCGCGCTCACAATGCCCGACATCCATGCAGCATCCCATGCGCGGGTCCATGTTCTTCACCGCCTTCAACACGTCCAGCGGCGAGTGCCATATCTTGTCCTCCGGCCCGTGGTTGTGGATCGCGAAACGGATGTCGTATTCCTTCACGAATTTTTCGATCCGCGGCAGCGTTTCGCGCGCCGGATCGCCAGCCACTATCACTGAAATCCCCGCCCGCTTGCAGTACTCAAACTTGCTGCGGATGTCCGCGTCTTCATCCTTCGGGAAATAGATCGTCCCCGCAGCGTGCAGCTTGATGCCCGCAGCGGTGTAGTCCGCCACTGCCTTGGCCTCTTCCGCGGGGTCCATCGGCAGATGGTCTTTGGTGTCCTTGCAATTCAGCGCGTCGACCTTAAGCTGCTTCAGCCACGGAATCATCTGTGCCCGCGTAAAGTTCCGAAACGTATAGCTGGCAATCCCCAGCCGTACCGGAGAAGGCTTCGCCACTACCGGCAACGCCCGCGCAACCAGCGGGCCTGATGCCACACTGGCGGCCGCGACCATAGCACCCGACTGAACAAAACTCCGACGCGAAAAAGTATTCTTCATGGCACACTTTCTACCCGCAAACCCAGCGAGTCTTTGCTCTTGCTTCTGAGATAGGTCCGGGATTTATCCCGGACATCAACGCTGCCACAATGCCGGGCTTTAGCCCCCGGGACATGCTTTCTTGTTTGCTGCTATACATCATCAGAAACTAGGCCCTACAGATGCGGCGCCCAGCCCTTCTCGTAGTCGCGGCCCCACAACTTCATGGCTGCCGCATCGTTCTGCACTTTCCCATCCGTCGGATCAAGATTCAATGCCCGCTTCGTCTCCCACGCCACGTTGGACAGTTGCAGCATCGTCACCGCAACATTTCCAATCGAAACCGGAGCATTCAGCTTCGTCCCCTTCTGCACACCCGCAATGAAATTCGCGAAGTGCAGGTCGGTCATCGAATCGCGGCCCGTCAGGTCGGCCGACGACGTTGCCCCGCCGGTCTTGAACTCGCTCGTCTTATTGCCCTTCAGGTCGAATATCTCGTAACCGTCGCGATCCACCATGACGCTGCCGGTCTCCCCCACGATCACCGATCCGCGGTCGCGGTTGAAGACCTTCGAACCGTTGCAGCACTTGCACTCCCACGAAATTTCTTTGTCCGGATAGGTAAAGCTCGTAACCAGCGTGTCGTAGAACTGCCAATCGTCCTTGAACGCGTACCGTCCACCCGACGCGGTAATCTGGCTTGGGAAATCGACCCCCAAAGCCCAGCGGCAGACATCGATCTCGTGCGTGCCATTGTTCAGCGTCTCGCCCGTCCCCCACGTCCGGAACCAGTGCCAGTTATACGGCTGCACATTGTCCCTGTAGGACACATGCGGCGCAGGCCCCTGCCAAAGCTCCCAGTCAAGCTGCGGCGGCACCGGCGCTTGCTTTCCCACGCCAATCGACTTGCGCGTATTGCTGTACCACGCCTTCGCAAAATAAGCGCGGCCGATCAGCCCGTTGTGAATCTTGTCGACGATCGCAATCGTATGCGGCGACGACCTCTGCTGCGTTCCCATCTGCACCAGTTTGCCATACTTCTTCTGCGCCTCCACCAGCAACGCGCCCTCGGCGGGATTGTGGCTGCAGGGCTTCTCTACATACACATTCTTGCCCGCCTGCAATCCCAGGATCGCCATCGGAGCGTGCCAGTGGTCGGGTGTCGCAATCGTAATCGCATCCACATCCTTCTTCGCGAGGATGTGCCGAAAGTCTCTCTCCGTCGCCGGCGCCTCGCCCATCTCCTTCTCGGTCGCAGCGGCAAACTTCGCGAGGATATGGCTGTCCACATCGCACACATACGCGATCCGCGCATTGCTCTTGTTCGCTTTCAGCGAAGACAAATGCGCATACGCGCGACTGTTCAGGCCGATGACCGCAAAGTTAAGCCGGCTATTCGACCCCAAAATCTGCGCATAACTCTTCGCTGTGGACCCAATCGCCAGCCCCGCCGCACCTACTGCAACCGTGTTCAAAAACTCACGCCGTGTCGCCATTTTCTCCCTTTCAAAACCCTTAGAACGTTCCCGAATCTTCAAGGCACTTCTTCATGCCCGCCCAACTGATGCGCGTCGAAGCCTCCGGCGTCCCGCCCCCGCGCCAGTGCGTCTCCAGGCTCACAGCATCGCGATACCCCGCCGCCTTCAACGCGCGGTACTGGGCCGTCCAGTCGATATAGCCCTTGTCCACCGGCGACCACACAGTCTTACCTGCCGCGTCCTTCACCGCATTCTTGCAGTGGCAATGATGGATGCGGTTCTTGGGCAGCGCATCCCATCCCCCAGGATAAGCGTCCATCTCGCCGCGCATCACCGCGTTGCCCGGGTCCCAGTTCAGCGCAAAATATGGGCTCTGGATCGCCTCCAACACCTTCGCCGCCTCGCGGCCCGTCGCGGTATTGCATGCGTACTCGTTCTCCATCACCAGCAACAGCCCCTGTTTGCCGACCAGTTCCGCCGTTGCGCGAAGTTTCTCGTTGATCGCCGCGCGGTAAGGCGCTTGATCCTCCAGCCGCCAGAAATCGAAGCACCGAATCTTGTTCGTGTTGAATTGTTTCGCCAGCGAGATGCTGCGTTCGATCACCTCATCCTGGTGCTTGTACGCGACCTCATCGGCCCCGTGCATGTCCGCCTTCGAGCTGTACTGCGACTTCGGAGCACCCGGCCAGTTCACCTTGAACAGCGGGCTCGCGATGTCGGTTACCTGCAGCTTGTACTTCGCCAGAATCTTCTTCGCCTCCGCGATTTCCGCGTCCGTCGAAGCCTGCAGGTTCTTCCCCCACATCTCCCGTATCTCAACCCAGTGCAGGCCGAAATCGTTCGCAATCACCGAGCACGCATGGTCGAAGTCCTGCGAAATTTCATCGGAGATAACGGAAATTTTGAACGGCGATTGCGCCGAAGTTGCCATGCCGAACATTGGTTGTGTTGTCGCTACAGCCGCGGCGGTGACTGCCGCCCCTGCAAGAAAATCCCGTCTGGTAACCGCTTTCATATTTCTCCCGTTCTGCACAACCAAACCAGCATACGCTTCAGGAACTCCACCATGATAAGGGCCGGTCACCCAGTACATGCGGTGACCGGCGAAGAAATACGACAAACCGTTTAGAAGGTGAGCTTGACGGATGCCTGCAGGACGCGTGGTCCGCCAACACCGTTGACGACACCTGAGCCGCTGGAGAGGATCGAAGTGATCTTGCCGAAGTTGCCCGAGGTTATGGCGTTTGTGGGGTTTGCAAAGGCCGGAGTGTTGGTCAGGTTGAACGCGTCGAAACGAGCATCAAGCTGCCATTTTTCGTGGATGGGGAAGGTCTTGAAGATGGAGAGGTTGTCGGAGAAATAGCCCGGTCCGCGGAACTGGTTGCGGCCCGAGGTTCCGAGAGCGCAGGGAACGGGGTTGGTGGCGGAATAGAGCGCGCAACTGGGCGCTGCGAAGGAAGTTGGGTCGAACCACGTGGGTGAACCGGTCCCGATCACGCTGGTATGACTGTGCGACACGCGGAAGGGCGCGGTTTGATTGGCGGTTTGAGTGACGCCGGCACCGCTCACGGCGCTGTTCGCCGTAACGGAGAAGGGCAGACCGGAGACGCCCTGCATGATGGCGGACAATTTCCAACCGCCCAGCGTGTACGCACCGATGCCGGAGTTGAGGTACTTATGACCTTTGCCCGCCGGAAGCTCGTAGCTGAGGGTGGTGGAGAGGTTGTTGGTGCGATCGAAATCAAGTACCGAGTAGTTCATGTGCGGGTTTGGGGCGGAGAAGCCATAGAACAGGCCACCCGTCTGGGCTCCGGTGACATAGCCCGAAGCTTTGCCCCACGTGTAGGCCGTCGTGAACCCGAAACCGTTGTGGTAGCGGCGGTCGAACTGGGCCTGCAATGACTGATAGTTGGTGGACGTACCGTACATGTACTGCGTGACGGTCGCGATCTTGCCGAACGCGATGGACAGCGGAGCATACGACAGACTCTGACCATAGATGCTCGGGATGTTGATGTTCTGCTCGATGGAGATGCGCGTGCCGTGATTGGCGACATAGGCGAGTTCGATGGAGGTGTCGTGTGGAAGCGCCCGCTGCACGACGACGTTCCAAGAACTGACGTAGGGGTTCTTGAAGTTGAGCGGGATGTAGAGGTTAGCGAGACTGAGCAGACCGTTGCCCAACGGGGGGGCCGCGGTTTCAGTGAGAGTGCCGTTGGAGGAGAAGGTCGCGGTGGGGGTCGCGGGAACGCCGGTGACGAAATTCACCGCACCGGCGCCGGGGTTGACAGCCGGGCCGTAGGCGGCGGGGTTGTTATAGGCGGTGCTGGTCTTGATGGGGTAGTTATAGGCGTAGGTGTTGTCGATGAAGGGTACATAGCTCACACCAAACCCGGCGCGAACGACGAGCTTCTCATTGATGCGGTAGGCAGCGCCGAGACGGGGAGCGAAGTTCCTGTAATTGCTCTGCATTCCGAGGTTGGAGGGGTTACCGTCCAAACCGGCGACAACGAGCTGATTGTTGGTGGGGTTGTAGTTGACAAAGCCACCCGGCTTACGCGGTGTGGCGGGCGGGGAGAGTTCCCAGCGCATACCAACATCGAGCGTGAGCTTGGTCGTGGCCTGCCACTTATCGGAAGCGAAGAAGAAGAGCCACGTCTGGCGGTACGCGGGGAAGGTGCTGTTAGTGTCCTGGCCGACGTTAAATGGCACGGCAAAGAGGACGCTGGCGAAGTCGTTGGCCTGGCCGGTGGCGCCACCATTGAAAGAGGCCGCACCCGGGGCGGAGGTGGCGTTTTCGTTGAAGTAGAAGTTGCCGGCAGCGGCGTTATTGTTGCCCTGCAACAAGTCGTCGCGGACGCGACGGACATCCACACCACCCTTGAGCTGGTGGTTGCCGATGATCTTGGTCCAGTTGTTGGCCAAATCGATGTTGGATTCCGCGCGGAGCCAGGGCAGGGACGCCGAGTACCCGATGAATGGATTGGCGAAATTGGGCACGTTGAACGCAACCTGGCCGCTGGTCGTTGGGTTGGCATTCGTGCCGTTCGGCCCATTGGACGGGAAACCGAGTGTCTTGGCGTCGTTCACGCCGTAGTCTGTCTGGGTGGCGGAATTGCGCAGGTGGGCGACGCCGAAGCGGGCTTCCGTTAACAGATGCGGATTGAACGTGTGTGTGTAGTTGACGCCTGTACTGTAGGCGTCGGCGATACCAGTTGCTTCGAAACCGCCGTTCGCTGGGCCGCCCAGGAAAGAACCGAAGAGCGGAGCCTGGAAGGTATTGATGTGCTGATGGCTGAAACGGCCGCTCAGGTGGTCATTCGTGCTGATGTTGTAGTCGCTCTTGATGTCGTAGCTCCACACGTCTTTGTGGAACGGCAGATTGGCGGAGAAGTTGTTTCCTGTAGCTCCGGCGAGGTAGGAAGCCGAGTTGAGGTTGGTCTGAGGGCTGCGGGCCAGCGCGTCGATCGACTGGATTACCTTGAGAGAAATGGGGTTGATGCCTGGATTGCTAAGCGGGATGAGGTTGCCGGCGAACGCCGTGCGGCCTGTGCCGCATGGGTTGTTCGGTAGGTTGAGAAGGCAGTCGGCGGTGTCGCCAGTGTTGGGATCGTAGACTTGGCCCTTGTAGCCGGCGAGGCTAAGCACATTGCTCGTAACGTTGTAGAAGGGAACGATCGTGGTGGCATTGGCCAGTTCATGGTCGGAGACGCGCAGCACGTCACCGAAGATGAAGAGCTTTTCTTTCAGGATGGGGCCACCGAAGCTGCCGCCGGTGTAGTTATAGACTAGGCGGCCATTGCGGCCTGTCTGAAAGTACGGGCGCGCGTTGACGCCGTTGTTTTCCATGTTCTGAAAGACCGATCCATGAAAGTTGTTGGTGCCGGATTTGAGTGTGACGTTTACAACCGTCCCGACCGCGCGGCCAAACTCCGCCTCGAAGTTGTTGGTAGTAATGTCAACGTTGGCGATGGCAGCGGCAGGAGGAACCAGGATGATGTGGATGCCGGTGCGCTGATCGTCGTCAATGCCCTCAATCTGGTAAAGATTGACGTACGACGACTGGCCGTTGGCGTTGGTGGACAGGTCGTTGTTCGCGTTGTAGAACTGAGAGTTGTTGAAGACCACTGGCGCCATGCCGGGCACTACATTGAGAAGAGACTGGAAGCTGTTGCCGCTGGAAAGCGGGAGATCCGCGATCTGGGTCGCCGAGATGGAGGTGCTGATGTCGGCCCGGTCGGTCTGAAGCACCGGCGGGGCCGTGGTGACTTCCACCGTCTCCGTCGTGCTGCCCACCGCCAGGCCAAGGTCGACGCGCTCGGTAGTGTTGGTGAGCACAGTGATGTTTTCATGGGTCTCTTGCTTAAACCCCTGCTTGACAGCCGTCACGCTGTAAGTACCCGGGACGAGATTGGGCATGGTGTAGTTGCCGCTCTCGTTCGTGACCGTCTCGCGTGTGACGCCCGTCCCGTTTTGGGTCGCCGTAATCTTGGCATCTGATACTATCGCCCCGCTGCTGTCTGTCACGGTACCCAGAAGCGTGCCGTTCACCGCCTGCCCGAACAAGGAAGGCGACCAACTGATGAGAAGAACCGCGAGAATGTATCCAATCCGTCGTAATGTCACCACGTGAAACCTCCGAAAATTTTTTGCTTTTGCTATCCAGACCGCTTTATTGTTTGAACCTCGAACCAACTGTGCGAACGCCCGCATGTTCCGAAACGCCACCAAGAGTGTCTGTGATTGCCGTAGCGAACCTAGCAACCGAATCACGCATTGTCATGTAAATCCGCAGTGAAAAAATCGGACAGACGCGTGAAAATTACGAAAACCAAGGAACCATCTCATAATCAGCCACTTGGGGACATATGAAAAGCATCGCTAACATTGTTAAGGTGCAAGGAAACGACTTGTTAGCTTTGGCTTGGCGAAGTTATCTGCGTCCGCCGCGTCCGCATGCCCCTCGCTCTCAGGCGTCCGGCCAGTAGTGTAAAATTGCCCCGCGCTGGGAGGCGGCCATTCGGTGGAACTGACGGTAATGACCCCCAATGCGGTAGAAGCGGAACGACAAGAGCTCGCCTGGCTCCTGTCTTCGGGCGTTCTCGGCCGGTCGAATAACCTCGCCCGCATGTTGACCTTCATCTGCGAAAAGCACTTCGAAGGCCGCGAAGACCGCATCAAGGAGCACACCATCGCCGTCGAGGCGCTCGGCCGCCGCCCCGACTTCGACCCCCACGTCGACACCATCGTCCGCGTCACCGCCCACTCCCTCCGCAAACGCCTTCAGGAGGTCTACGGGAACGAGGGCGCCGACCGGCCGATGCACATCGTCATCCCCGCCGGAAACTACGTTCCATCCTTCATCCCGCACACGCCGCTTGTACCATCCGCTCCGACCGAACTCTCCATCCCCGTTCTGGAACTCGTCTCGGCAGCCGCGCAACCGTCGGCAATCGCCCCCCCACTCGCCGTCCCACATGGTTGGAGACGATCGAGGGTCTTGGCCGCTCTCTTGTTACTCGTTCCGCTCCTCTTCGGGGCCTTCCTGCTGGTCGAGCGGCATGGCTCCGGCGCGGCCGGTTCCGCCGATACTGGCGCGCTCGCCGCCGTTCCGCCCAACACCACGCGCGCGCTTCCCGGCGAGGGCCGCAAGCCATACGTCGACCACTCCGGCAATCTCTGGCTCCCCAGTTCCGCCTGCACGGGCGGCACCAGCGTCAACGTTCCCCACCAGAAGATCGCCGGCACCGAAGACCCCTATCTCTACATGGGCGGCATACGCGGAATCGCCCGTTGCGTCTTCCCGGTCAAGCCCGGTTTGTACGAGATTCATTTCCATTTCGCCGAAACCACCGACCTCCCCGCCGCGACCCGCGTCGCCGCCATATCCGTCAACGCCGGCCCCAACATCGGTTTCGACGTTGTCGACGACGCTGGCGGAGACGGCATTGCCACATCCTTCGTCCTCACCGGAACTAACCCGGAAATCGATGGCGCAATCCACATCGATTACATGAGCGAGGTCTCGCTGCTCAACGCCGTGGAGATCCTCCCCGCGCCCTCCGATGCTCTGCTTCCGGTCCGCATCGTCGCCTCTTCCAGCCCCTATACGGACGCCGCGGGCCAGGTCTGGCTCTCCGACCGGTACTTCAGCGGTGGCCGCCGCGGCCAACTCGCCCGCACCAGTCCACCCGCCGGCCTCGGCATGTACCGCTCCGACCGCATCGGCCGCTTCCGTTACACCATCCCCGTCTCCCCCGGCGAAAAGTACCGCGTCTCGCTCTACTTTCGGGACCCCTGGTTTGGCAAGCACAACGGCGCCATCGGCGGTCCGGGCAGCCGCGTCTTCGACGTCTACTGCAACGGCAATGCGCTGCTCAAAAACTTCGACATCCTCGCCGAGGGCGGCGCGGACCCGGTCGTAAAGACATTTCACAACATCCAGCCCACCGCCCTCGGAAAGATCGAGCTTTCCTTCAACTCGGTGATGAATTACCCCGTCATAAATGCGATCGAAGTCGTCCCCGAACCGTAAACCTGAAGTGAACCCCTTGAGTGAGACAGCGTCAGAAGTCCCAGTTTGCCTTTCGCCGTAATTTTCTTGGCGAACGGGAGTTGACGGTTGAGGATGAGATTGGCCGGGGAAGCGGAGGCGGGCTCTGCTGGAGAGCCACCCGCCAAGGATTACCGGGC